>Ga0182030_10000490_pt1 | contig 74505 bp, 66 predicted proteins | sample 812S3MmetaG_FD_121299 | JGI IMG/M metagenome (GOLD analysis project Ga0182030, IMG submission 121299) | Permafrost microbial communities from Stordalen Mire, Sweden - 812S3M metaG (Illumina Assembly) | ecosystem: Environmental > Terrestrial > Soil > Wetlands > Permafrost | place: Sweden...
CACAACTCATGGACAATTCGGGCAAGAACATGCTCACCACCAAGAGTGGCAAACCCTTGTTGGGCTTTCGACAACGGCTCAAAGGAAAACAAGGCCATTTCAGGATGAATTTGAACGGCAAGCGTGTGAATTATGCTGCCAGAACCGTCATTACAGGCGATCCTTTGATTGCACCTGATCAAGTGGGTGTACCACGGGAAATTGCACGCAAGCTAACTTATCCTGAACCAATCACAGCTCTCAATCAAGAATTTTGGCAAAAGAAGTTGGACGAAGCATGTGCTCCCAGTCAAGACCGCTGGTATCCTTACAAGGTTCACTACAAGGATCGCAACCCCTTTGCTATCGAGACTTGTGATGATGTACCTCGTACGATTGATCTTCGAGCAATGCGAAGTCCTCCTGTTGGGCGAGTGGTCGCTGTTGGAGACACGGTCATTCGTCATGTTGGAGGCACCGTTCAGCGTGAAGTCGTCACGGCCGGCTGTTTGGATTATTGGAACAAGCAAATCCTCAAGCTGTTTGAACCCAATCCTGCACAACGCAAGAAATTCAAGATTGAAGATGCTTCTCTCTGTGATCCCCGACAGATTGAGACGAATGACGGCAAGATTTTACACATTGAGGGTTTACGCATGCGTGCTCTATCCAAGCGTCATTATCGTATTCAATTGGGTGATACGGTGCATCGACAACTCCGCAACGATGATATCGTCTTATTCAACCGTCAACCTTCACTACACAAGATGTCGATGCAAGCGTTACGTGTCCTGATTTTACCTGGCTCTTCTTTCCGTCTGAATTTGCCTGCCACCACTAATTTCAACGCAGATTTTGATGGTGACGAGATGAACTTGCATGTGCCACAGACTTACGCTGCCGTCGTCGAAGCTTGGGAACTCATGTATCAACACGAACAAATGGTTGATCCACAAGATAGTCGCAACTCGATGGGTTTAGTCCTTGACACTGCCCTCGCTCTCTACAACATGACGAGGCGAAACGTGTTCTTTGACAAGGCTACCCTGATGCAGCTCGTGATGTGCATGGAACCACCGATGGTTCGCCACCCAATGAGTGGCAAGTGGCAACTCAGAGGCGAATCGCGTGTAGATTCTATTCCGGAGCCTGCCATCCGTGCACGAGATCCGAAGGACCGCACGCGTTGGATTGAGCTTTGGACTGGAAAGCAGCTATTCTCCATGATGCTGCCAAAGCGACAGAATGCGCGTTTCAACCCCATTGAAGCCATGACAAATACATCATCACCTGCCTCGGCTTCACCTTCAGCTTCAGCAGTACAGGCATATCGCCCACATGCCAATCCAATCCACGGCCTTTTTGTGCGCGAGCACTTCTCGTACAATGAGTCTATGGGGCGAACCGACCAGGAAGTACAAGCTCCTGATTCTCGTGTGGTGCCGTTGGATGATGTGGTGCACATTCGTGGCGGAGAGTTACTGACAGGCCAAATCGGTCTCAATTCTGTCAAGCATCGTGGTGGTCTTGTTATCATCGTCTTGATTCGCGATTTTGGCTCTGCTACAACTTCACGTTTTTTGCGCGATGCACAGCACCTGGCGTATGAGTACAATTTCATCCAGGGGTCCAGCTTTGGCCCAGGGAACTTGGTGGTTCCTGCCAAAATCAAGCGAAAAGTGCGAGCTGAGCTTGAGCATGGATTGGCTGAAGTCAAGCGTACAGAACAAGAAGTTCGATGTGGCCGACAAGTTTTGAAACCGGGGCAAAACTTGGAAACTGTTACGACTAACGCCCTGTACAACTTACAAGACCGTTGCGCCAAGCTCACTTTTGGTTATCTTAACCGCCGCCACACTTCTGCTGATGATTTGCCCAAGCCTATCGATGATGATTTGTTCCAGAGGTTGGTGGTTGATCTCGGACCTGACGCGACATCGCTCGTCGCTGTGGCTCAATATTTGGCATGTGGTGATACTAGTTTGAGCGAGAAAGTGGTGGAAGCCGTACGACGGCAACTCACTTTTCAAGTGGCGCTTTTGCCTCCCAACCCAGCTATCCTCATGATTCAAGCGGCCAAGGGTGATGTGATCAAATTCCGGGGCATGACAGCATGTGTCGGGCAGCAAATGATGGCGGGTCAGCGATTAGCACTCGAATACACGTCTCGCAATTTACCGCATTTTCCTTCGTCGAGCGACAAACGCGGTCATGTTGCAGAGGAACCTGCCAAAGCCAAGGGGTTTATCGTGGATTGTTTGTTGGATGAAATTGATCCTGAGGCATGGTACAATGCCAATCGACCTGGCCGGCATGACATTCTGGCTACTGCCAATCGTACGCCTGAGACTGGTGATGTTGCACACCGTCTTGTCAAAGTACTCGAATCTGCAGTGGTGACTTACAATCGTCAAGTGGCTGATGCGCAAGGTCACATTTATCAATTTGATTACGGTGATTCCAACATTGATACTTCTCACTCTTTCTTTTCCAAGTTTGATGACAAGCTGTTTAGCAAGAACGCTGCTGATTTAGCAGCAAGATTTGCATTTCCCTCTGCAGACTCTGAATTTTTCAGACGCCGTTATGGTGTTTATGGTGTTCAGAAGGCGCAAACCCTGCAAGATGAATTTGCTCAACTCGAACGTGACAGCTTGTTTTTACGCAAGCTACGCGATCAAAATGACATCAAAGCTCTACGCGACAATGACGTCCTAACGCATGTGCATGTGGAGAGTATTGTGGATAGCGTCAGGCTTCGGCATGGCTGTCAGTTAGGATGGAAGGAAAGACAGTTGATGGCATGTACACGTGATGTGAATGATGCGAAGCCGCTTCCATGCCTCGCTTTGTCACACACACGAATACCTTGTGTGTGTCCCGCAGACAAATGCTTTTGTGCTCCTTGCTCATGTGCGAACTGTCAAGAGTTTCACGATGCAGTTACACGTCTGCAGATTACACGTAACATGGAAGATCCTATTCCAGGTCATGTGGTTCATCCTGCAGATGTTGTGCCATTTGTGACTGCTCTGACACAACGGCTGCAGCTCTTCATCCGTGGACAAAAAGAAGAGTCATCCCTACGCTTTTTATGCATCATGATTCGATCACAATTGGCCAGCAAACTCGTATCTGAAATGTATCAGCTTACTCCAGACTGTTTGGGAGAGATTGTGGCTGACATTGAAACGCAATTTCATAGGTCTGTGATACAACCTGGTGAAGCAGTGGGCCCTTTGGCGGCCCAGAGCATTGGCCAACCTGCCACTCAAGGTGTATTGAAGACATTCCACCAGGCTGGGCATGCTGTAGACGCAGAAGCCAACTTGCGTGAAACCAAGGAACTACTCAACACAAGCGTCCGAAGCGCTGCAGAAACGAAACACAGATGTATCAAAAACCCTGTGTTCAATGTCCCCTTCACTTATGGCATGAATCGCAAAGTCAATCTCTGCGACGCCATGTTGACTCGCATGATACACATGGAGCTACGTGATTTTGTGCTTCGTGCTGAAGTCCTCTATTTGCCCATTGAGTGCTATGCTGATGGAAAGTGCAAGGATTGGATTGAGGAATGGAAATGTTCTCGTGATGCAATACCAGACTACGAATGGATGTCTGATATCATGGCCGTGGAACCTACACCAGTTTCTGCAGATACTGTTTTTCCTTATGCTTTTCGCTTAGTGCTGAACCTGGCAAAATGTTACATGCATGGAATTATGCCGCCAGAGCTGGTCAAGGTGATTCAAAGGGCACGTCGAGACTTTATCTGCTTCGTCCCACCTCCTGCACGCAACATTCGTCCTGATCAAGAAACCGTGATTCACATTCGTATTGCAACAAAGGCTTTCTTGCTTGCAGAAGCCTCAGAGCAAGCCGCGGAACGTGCCGAACGCAAAGAAGAAAAGCAAGCCGAAGAAGTGCAAGCGTCAGTTGCTACAGTGCCCTCTGACTTCAAGAACGTTGTGGATGGCGCCCTCCGAGCAGAAAGCGATCTGCCTGCCCCTGCTGCCGTGGTCGTGCAACCGGCGGAGAACGTGGAGCCAACGGAGCCCGCAGAGCCAGCGGAGGCCGAGCCAGCCCAGCCAGCGGAGCCAGAATCCGGTGCAGAGGAGGAAAAGACGAAAAGGAAGAAGAAGAAGCACAAAAAGCACAAGAAGAAGCGCCAAAAGGTCGAGGATGAGGATAGTGATGCCAAGCCGAAGAAAAGGAAGAACAGGCGCAAAAGTCGCGGCGGTGTCAAGCACAAGCGCAGTCACAAGGCAGAAGAAGAAGAAGAAGAAGAGGAGGAAAAAGCTTCCGCCTCCGCTCCTCCCATGGCCGAGCCCAAGCGCCAAACAAGAGCACAAACGAAAGCGAAAATCAAGTCCATGTTTGCGGGCAAGTGGGACCAGGATGAGGTGGATGCTGCAGCACTTGTACAAGACCTGAATCGCTGCATTCACAAGAACTTGCTCCCCCTGACAGTGCAAGGCATTCGTGGCTTGGGATATGACACATCTCGTCTCAGTCATGATTACGAAGTCCCGCCAGCCAAGGCTAACGCAGGTACCTTGCCCTTGGGTTTTCACCAGATGATGGCGGAGCAGCACATTCGATATCGCAACACTGTGGACTCGGATGCTTGGCTCGTCTCGAGATGGAAATCTGTGGATTGTGGTCAGCAGGAGTATGCCCAAGGCGAAGATGCTGAATGCAAAGACGGCAAGGAATGGAGATTGGATGTGATGGGCTACTCCAGCATTGTCCTGGGAGACACTCCTGATAGCCAAGCAACTGGAAAAAGTAGCAAAAACAGAGTCCTCGATCAGGGAGTACAGTTTGATGATCTCCTGAATTGGCATCTTCATGAAGATAATCCAGATGAAAGTGAGAAATATGGTTTACGATGGCAAGAAATCACGAGTAACTGCGTGGGTTGTATTTACATCAAATTGGGGATTGAAGCCGCTCGAGCCACGATTGTTCGCTTACTGAAGGAGAAATTTGATCTCAAGCGTGCTTCCAGCCATGTATCAATGGTCGCAGATGCGATGACTCGACGCGGCTTCATTATGCCCATTACAGCTCGTGGTGCTGTATATGCTCGAGACTCTAGCGTGCTTGGAAGAGCCTCCTTCCAAAACCCTCTGGAAATGTTGGTGCATGCTGCCGTTATGGGTGAGGTAGATGATGTCAAGGATGTATCGGCGGCCATCATCACTGGCCGCCCACCTGCGGTTGGCACAGGGATCGTAGAGGTACGATTCGACAATCGCTTCTTCAAACGCCAAGCGGATGATTCTGGTACTTCTTCTTCGTCTTCCTCTGCTCAACGTTTACCTTCGCTGGGCGATGCTTACTTTGCGGACGTCGAAAGGGAGGAGAAGTTGCCGGGTATCGTGATGTGGGACCTGGACAAGGCAGCGAGGAAGGCGCGTGATGTTTCCGCCGCTGCCGACATTTCTGCTCCTTTGTATATTGTGGGCAGCGGGTCTTGTGGACCGAGCGAACCAGGTTCAGAGTGGGTTCCTCCCCGGCCGAGCACACCCACTATGGCGAGTATTTGGTCTCCTGTCAGAGCGTCGGACGAAGATGACGCCCCAGCCGCCTCCGCCTCTGCTCCATCTTATGAGTCCAAATCTCCTTCTTACGCGCCTACTTCTCCTTCTTATCAGCCTAGATCGCCTTCGTATCATCCTTATTCATCCCGCGGGTATCAACCGGCTGGCGAGCGATATGCGCCACCGGTTGGGCAGACATTCTCAGGGTCTCTGAGTTTGCCCGGAGAGTTTAGCGACATGGAAAGCGACAGTGACGACGAGGCTGGTGGTGGTGGTGGCGAGGGCAAGAAGGCTCGCCCAGAGTCGACGTACTTTGTCAACTCGCCCACGACAGAGTACGCGTGGATGCCTCGCTCCTCGTCTTCAGCAGCCTCGTCATCATCGTCAACAGCCTCATCATCATCGTCAGCATGCTCCTCTTCGTCTTCTTCGACAATAGCTTCCCTTTTCGCATTTCAGGTCGAGGAGGATGAAGAAGACGGTAGCGGCGATGTCAGAATGAAGGAGTAATTCATCCCTTTTCTAAGTTTTTCGTGTCATTGAACTTCCGTACTTCATATCCCGTAGTCAGTCAGTCGCGAAATGTTTCAAGTGTACAACTTGCTCACAGCTTGTGTCGCCGTCATTGCGGCTGCATGGTGCATCTTTGGAGTGGCGATACTCCTTTTGAAGGTCGCCAGAGCGGCATTCTCGGCCTATGAAACATGGCAGGACATCAAGGCGTTTGTGGTCGAAATCAGACAAACCATGCAAAGCGTGCGACAAGTTGCACCGGTGATGATGGAAGTGGCACCCGCCATGCGTCAAACCGGACAGTCAGTGAACAACCTGGCCGAGCAACTCAGACCAGTGACTGACGCCCACATTGCCAGTTCAAGAGTGTCCAAAGTTGCTGCCATCGTGGCAGTTGTCCCGATCGCCTACTTTGGTTACCAGTTGGCCCGCAGGACACTCGCCAATCGACTTCAGAGGGCGATCGAGTGGATCTACAGTTTGCCTGCGTATCACGCAGCACCAGCGCCACCCATGGCCGCCGCTGGCCCTGCCGCTGGCCCTGCTGCCCCTCCTGCAGCGGACTGGTTCGAGCGTATTCCCTGGCATGTGATTGGTCTCATTGGGGCAAATTTCCTTCATCACTACGAACGACGGTCCTGTCACGAAAGACGTCATACGGCTCCCGCCGCCGCGTCAGCTCCTGCGGCGGCTCCGGCGGCAGCTCCGGCGGCAGCTCCTTCTGCGCCACAGACTGGGACAACATTTGCCTCTGGCTCGGATGCTTCTCTTTCAAGTGCCTCCTCGAGCGCAACAGAGACGGACACAAATACCTAAGGTCTAAGGTGCACAAAAGCCTTGAGAAACACGTTCCGCATTTCTCGTGTCAAATCCCTGTTGGTGCGTCTCGTACAGAATTTGTCTTACTAAAATCTCATCCATTAGTGCTGTCCGCGATAAAACCCACAAAATGCGGGTGGAAGAAACAAGAACCATGTAGCTCCAGTCCGATGCCACTTTCAAAACCACAAAATGCGGTGGCGCGATAATGTTGTGTAGATTAGACACAAGACTCTTGTGATGATAGTCGATTTGCCGTGCCTCGAAATGAAAGATGCCAGGGTAATTTTCGGTCAGGTTATTCCGTTCAGGAGTCGTTAAATGGTAGGTCGAACTTGGTATATGCAGGTGTCCATTGCAGTACAGTTGCATCTCTGCACTCGTACAATCCCGAGGCACGACATCCACAGTGCCATAGTCACATGTTCCTTTCGCGCTTGGAATACGTACGACTTGATACCATGTTCCACTAAAGCATTCCCACGGTGTAACTGTGGGAGCTTGTACGTCCAGGTTTTTACTGTGATGTTGTCCCATGATGGCCAACATGGCAACTGCCACTCCGACACCACCCTTCATGAGCATTGCGCTTCGTTACCATACTCTCAGGGTGCGACATTGAAGAATTGACGACGCATCATTTCTGCGTTTTCTCAACGGTGGTTCCAAATATCAAGCAGCGTCAATGAATAAACGTGCTTGCATCTCACAGGAGTCATGTCCAATGGTTTTGCTATCAGAAATCATAAATCACGACGCGTCAAATATGCTTGTATTTGACACACAAGAGCGTATTACATATGCGAAAATCATGTTGGCGGGTGTGGAGGTTGGAGACCTGTCCACCATTGTGCTGCAGTATCTCGCTTTGCCGCTATTCGTAGATAATAGTCTCAAGCATGAAAGGGAGCGCGAATTGCATTGTGGACTATATATTATGAGTCATATCAAGACTCAAAACGCTCCGCTGTCAGTGGAACAGTTGGCGCAAGTGCGAGCCCAAGTTGGCCCACCCCCCAGATATCCTGGGTTGTGCAAACTCGGCTTGCTGCCACGCCCACTGCCACAGAGAAGTCTTGTTATGCTCCAGCTGGCTCTCACACCAGATCAGAAGTTCGATGACTTCCTTATTACTTCACATCAAGCTCAGCTGCTGTTCTGTCTCGTAATGTTGGTCATTACGACAAAAAATGCCGATGGCAGTAGAAACTGTCCACCAAGCACTCCATTTATGTGTAAATACTTTTGCTCTCTATTCGGTTGGACAAACCACCCATGGCGTGAAGCTCCCCCATTCTCGCCAAAACCAGCGCGTCACTCTCTGGACAGAATTAAGCAAGTGGTTGCGCAGGCTATGCCCGCAGTTCAGCCCGAAGGCCTTCTAGACACCGTGTTCCTCATGCCCAAAATGCGTGACCCGCCCGAAAGGTGATCTATTCAACTGTGAATGCCGCACTAGCCCAATTATGAGACAACGTCACCAGAATAGAATTGATCCATCGCACGGTAGCAACCAGTTCGTCAGGCTTGTTGATAAAGTTATAAGCAATTCGCCCAGAGCCGTAAAGATGAACTTGCACATTTGTAATTGGGTCGTGAATGATCACAATGCCTGTCCCCTCCTTGTCCGCCGACTTGAGGACCTTTGCTATTTGGGCCATGTCGCGCGTTAGTTTTCGATCGAGGACGATAGGTCGGCCCAGATTGCAACCAAACGACAGACTCTTAAGTCGGAGGGAGACAACACGATCATTGTCATCTCTATCTCTGGCATACAATCCACCTTCGTCCCATGGCCAAGGTGATAAAATGTCATTGCCGTATTCTTGTTCCTTGAGATTCTTCCAACTTCCTTGCCAAATGCCAGTTCTGAATTGGTTCTCAATCAGTTCCTGAAGCCCAGGAGGCTTCATATCGGCTTCGACAAGATAGTGAAATGCATGAATCATTAGATAAGTCAAAAATACATCAGCTGTTTTGGTATCTTGAATTTGTGTTTCGATTGTCAATCGCAACCCTTCGACCGGATCGCGAATTGTAGCGGTTGCCTTTTTGACAAAATCGAAAAATACGTTGACTGAAAACTGCGGCAATTCAGGGCGGGTCGCAAATGGTTCCCAATTTCGCCATTCGAATCGTGTTTGAAGAGTCCCGGCTCCGTGCTTCCGTGGCTTTGTTTGTCTGACTTTCGGTCCCTTGTCTTGGCCAAACATGGCTGCAATGCCAGACAAGTATTCGACCTGTTTTTCATACGCTGCTTTCTCGTTGGCCCTTCCGAAGTTTCTCGTATTCAGGAGATCTTTCAGCTCATCCGGCACTGGCCATCTGAACTCGAGTTGTAACCGTGCGGTTGTCAACAGGAGAGGGATTTCCGGAAAAGCCAATAAATCAATACCCTGACGCGGTCGGACTGGCTGTAACTTGAGCCGTGACATTTTTCGAGGAACCCTTACAGTGCTACGAAGCCTATTTCTATTCCTATTCGCCGTTGAGTGCTGCATCCGCCAAGCCACCCGCGCCGCCAGCTGCTGCCGCGCCATCTGCGTCGACTTCAGTCTCTTCGCCTTCAGCAGCTGCTGCCACGTCACCGGCATCGTCATCATCCTCCATCGGAGCTGCGGCCACTGGACGAGGAGGCGAATAGACCCCACGGAGCTCTTTTAGGTAACGATTGTCAATGCCATGAAAGACATCGTCCAACTTGTCATTCAAGAGCTTCTGATCGGTTTGCAACAGTGCTTGGCGTTGCTGAGCAGGCGTGCCACCTTTCTTCAGCACTTGCTGAACCATGGGAATGGTAGGTAAAACACTTTGCACCTCAAACGCCAGGTTGGACTTGGGGTTTTGAATCGCGTAATCGAAAGCTTTGAGAAAGTTGCTTGGTTCTTTGGGATGATTGACTGCCATGTTTTGCATGGCAAAAGTGTGCATGGCGTTTGCAAACATCATCATGCCGCCATAAGCCTGTTTGATCATTGTCTCAATGGCAGCATCTCCAGGGATTTGAAGACTGGCAATGTCAACATCGATATCATTCAAATTCTGTTGAATCTTTGCGGTTCGCTTTTCTTGGATGATCTTGCCCACCTTGATCAGCGAGGCCTTGCGCTCGGTGGTATCAACTTTTTGCTTCTTGGCGGCAGGTGGCTTGGGCGCAGGTGTTTTCTTGCCGACCGCAGGCTTTGCCGGTAGCTTTGCTGCTGGCTTTGCCGAGGGTTTCCCGGTAGGCTTGGCCACAGCCGGCTTTGCTGGCGGCTTTGCCGCAGTGGCAGTAGGTTTGATCACTTTCGGAGCCGGAGCAGCTGCCTTGGGCTTTGGTTTGGCGGGGGCCGCAACCGCGGGCGCAGGCAAAACCTCAAACAAGAAGTGGTCTTGAGGAAAGCCGGCTTCCAGCTGTTCATCTGTTGGCTTAGCAATGGTGACAAGTGCGTCCCAGGTTGCCTCGCTCTGACGGTTGATGTATGCGTTACGCCAGTATTCACCATCGCCAGTTGTAGCAGTCATCTTCTCCATCGCCAGGGCAAGATCAGGATATTCGTCAGCTTCTGCATCAAAGCTCAACATGCTCAAAGGTCGTGCTACACGAAAGTCCCACACAGCTGGGTCCACCACCTCAAAGGGAGTTGGGATGTTTGGCAGTTTGACTTTGGAAGTCTGGCATTGACCCAACCACACAATGGACTCGGGTCCCTTCTTTGGGCGAGCCCAAGGCGCTGACACAACATAGCCAAAAACGTTTTCTCCGTCCTTGTCTCCCTTGGGCCACAGACGACACTTCTTGATAAGAGGCCAACCGGCAGCCTCCAAGCGCTCTTGCTCTCCATCCTTGTTAGACATGCATTTCGGTTCAGCTTTTGGCTTGGCAATCTTCTTGGCCTTCTTTTTGCCTCCGCCTTCAGCAGCACTGGCTTCGTCTCCGTCCTCGTCGTCTTCATCACCATCAGCAGCAGGCTCAGCAGCAGGCTCAGCAGCAGCCTCAGCCTCGTCAGCAGCAGGCTCAGCCGCAGGCTCGTCGGTCTCAACTTGCGCTTCCTCTTCCTCTTCAGGATCAGCAATGACTTTTCTCTTTGGTGGCATTTTATGTGAATGGACTTGTAAAGTCCCAGGCACTTTGGACATATGGGAATTACTGTGAAATGTGAAGTACCGCTTTCAGAGTTGCCCTAAGTTCATCTTCATCTAGATTGTCAATTGCTTCGGACAGTTCTTTTTTCGACTTTGGCTTTGGCAATTTCCCAGCACGCCTCAGTTTTTTCTGCTCGCGTTCCCTTGCGCAATATTCTCTCCACTGTCTATCTCTCGTTTCGCCGTCCAAACGCAACTCATCTGAAGGTTTTTCTGACATGAGATTGCTTACTACTCACGGGACAGAGGACGGACTTATTGCGCACCCGGAACTACAGCTACCGCTGGCGGCGTGTACGCAGGTGGATGATCGAGTGGCGCAGCCCCCACGACTGGCGGCAGAGCAGCGAGATCGACTTTCTGCCGTTTGTCGGGCGAAGCTCGAGATGCAGACGGCGGCTCGCGCAATCGTTTGCCTCCTGGTAGTCCGTCGGCGGGCGGCCCTTCGCCAGGTTTGTCGTGATGGTAAGGGAAACGACACTTGGCCCGAATGTCAGGTTCCACGGTTTCCAGCAGTCTTGTCGCAAATTCCAGTTCAGAAACATAGACCTGTTTTCCGTCGCGCGCCAGGGGATTTTGGAATTGCGTAATCCAAAATTCAGCACGACGCAAAATCACATTCCTAACAGCGTCAAAGTTGTCTTTGGACACTTTGGGATCGTGTTTTGTTGTGTCGGCAATGAATTTTGCGATAGCTTGCAGGCACGGTTGATCCCAAAAGATTTGCATGCTTGGCACTTTGCCGAATAGCTCTCCAATCACCACACGAAGACCAGCACAAATGTGCGCGAGATTGCCCTTGCTTTCGGCAGCCCAATCTTCAAGGTTAAGGTACCAATATTGGGGGGACAACACAGCGTCTGGTGGATTCATTCCAATTTGATGCATGTTCATCACAAGTGTAGTGTCGCTAAATAGATCGACACCGGCCACATATGGCTTGCCCAAGAAGATACGACTTATGTCGTGATTGAATGGGTCCTCCAGTTGTAAGAAGACACGCTGGCTTTTGTCCCAGAACAAACCTGCGTACACAGGTGTCTCTTCGCCTTCATCATCGTCATCGCCCATCGCAACAGCTGAACGTCTCTTTTTACTCTTCCATTTTTCAGCCTTCAGGCCCAACGCTACAATGAAGCGCTTTTCAGCCCCCTTGTCGTCCTTTGAGCGACGGTCGTCTTTGGATTTGCCCATCCAGTGAATTCTGCGTCGCTGGAATTTTGGAGGTCAGGAATTGTATCGAAACAAATGCCTCCTGTCCCAAAGGGATTAAGGGGCCCTCCAATCATGCTTTACCGTTATCTTGTTTTGGTCCTGGCATTAAGCTATACCGCCTACGTCCACTCACAGCCCAATTGCGTCGCTCAATGTCGTCTCGACGCACTGACCTTTTGTGAGACACAGTTCCCTCTGACTACGACAGCAGCACCAACTGTGCTGAGCACTCCGACACCCGGTGGGCCTGGCCGTATGTTCGATATTGAGGATGAGTTCGGTCGAGACGAAGACGATCACGAAGACTGTGATGATCATCAAAAGTCATGTGACAGCTGTCACGGAGGATGCGATGAAGAGGATGACAGTTGCAAGATGGGATGTGACCACTCTTGTGCCTCACCGTGCGCGGTGAGAGACTGTGACCGTTTTAATGTGGACGATGAACATTTCTGTGAGAACGACGAAGAGATGGAATGGACGGAGTGTGAAGAGCGCCGCTTGCAATGCAAAGTGGAGAAGGAGTCCGATCGGCTTGATCGCGAAGAGACGCGATCCTTTTTTTCGGACAATGGGACCAACCCCAACGACCCTGGGTCGGACCCCAGAACAGTGTGTTTTCAGACACAAATCCAACGCTGCTTGCAGACTCGGGGCTGTGGCATGCCTCCACCGCCCACTCCATCTGGTGGCGGTGGCTTTAACGTTCAAATGTGTGTAAGCGACATTCAGACCATTGTTGCTGCTGCAAATTCATCGTGCGGCACGACCTCTGTGTGCCAGACCACGGACACCTTTACGGAAACTACAGCATGTTTCTGCACTGGCACCGGAGCCGCGACCTGTTTTCCGGGCGGCAGCGACATTTCAACCGACATCCCTGGCGCGACAAACTCCTTTGCCACTTGTCAACCGTCAGGATGTGGTGCTTTCGGAGGAACAGCGGCGTCGGATTTGTTCACTCTCTTCTGTCAGTGCCTCGGAGCACCCACACCAGCGCCCAGTCCACCACCGGCGCCCAGTTCGCCTGGGCCGGCCGGTGGACGATAAACACTGTAACTTTTTCAGTATTTGTGCCGTGTTCCAGTAACTTGGATGCGTTGCATAGGAAAAGAGCTCATGTTTCATGCGGGGACACGATTTTCTACCTGACTCTTCGTGTCAGAAGATCATGGTTGACGTCTATATTTGGGCCATCGCTGCGGTGGCTGCCTCTACACTATTCTTCTGTTGGATTGGTGCCAATGCATTCTGCTCCAAGAAAGTCAGACGTGCATCTGCGCTTGCATCGTTTGCGCTCAAGGATGCCAGTGCCAAACATACGCAAAAATTGGCGGACGAGCGCCCCATCACAGAGATTCCAAAACCCGGTCTGCGCAAGGCGAAAACCAGCACGCATCCTCCTCTTCCGGCGGTGGTTGCCGACGCGGCGGCGCCGCTACCGCTCCGAGAGTCAGAGCCTGGTCCACTCCCGCCGCAGGCTGGACCGCAGCAGGCATCGGTCCTTCCTGAATCAGCAGCGCCAGTCTTTCCTCCATCTCCTGTCGCCCGGACGCAGCTCATGCCGTCGCCGCGAAATCGCCTGCTGTCCGTGGTAGAAAACGGTGAAATGTTGCTGGAGCAAGGGGTTCGTGTCTGTGTGGCTACATGGCACTTTCAAAATGGCTGGACTCATCGATATGTAGGTCTACGTTATCTGAGCCCAGATGAAGACTATATGATGATCTTGTCGCTGAATACGGAATTAACCAAGGCCTGGGTGCTAAAACCAGAAAGTCAAGCCCAATTCGCTCCAGCCCTGGTCTCGATGTTAACTGCGTTTCAAAGAATGGCTGCCCAACGAGGAATCCCATTAGATAAAGTTGAATGTGCGTTAGTCTGGCCTCTGCCATCGACCCACGCGGCCCGGTAAAACGAATACGACGCACGCGTCATCTGTGATATAAATCTCTGCCGGATCACGTAAACAAAAGAGTGGATGTCATGTCTGCTCGAACATCCAATGGAGAATTGCGACGCAGAGTTTTAGAACTGTTGAAACAAACGGAAGCGAAAATAGCAGCATTGGAACAACTGTTTCAAGCAGAATTTCGGACGCCGGCCGCGGCGCCGTTAGTGTTTAGTTCCACGGTGCAACCGAATGCACCCGCGACGGTGGCGACGACTGCGACAGCTGCTGCAGCAGCGACAGCGCGCGCGCACCCGACTCCAGTGGCACACATCAGACCAGAGACAAGCTGGTTCGGATGGATAACAGCTGCATTTTTATATCTAGTTTTGCTACCAATTTGGGTAACACTGTTGTACTTCATTTTGACGACCTAAAAAATGGATGGCCACGATTGTGGAAGTCCAATGCATGACAAAACCCATGGGTGGAACCAGGCGAATCAAACCAACATGTGGCAACTGGCGCTTGAGTGTGACCGGATTGGATTTTTGGCTCAGCGAAACAATATCTACTTATCCGACATTCAGGGTCGTTACACCATTGTAGCTGGTGTCTTTGCAGCCTTAACAACTCTCTTAGCTGTGATTAGTAGTGGTCTCAACGATCGCCGTTGGTATGCATTTGCCTTTTCTATCGCTGGCGCATTTGCTGGATTTATTAGTGCAATTGCCATTTGCATTCCCTATGCACAACAGTTCCCTACGCGTATCAAGTCCTTCCAAGACATGAAGGAAGAGATGTTGATTCTCATCACCAAAATTCAGCGGCAATTACAAATGCATCCTTCCTCGCGAGAACCTGCCGATAGTTTTTGTTGCAACATTACAGAACTCTTTGTCAAGTTCTCTCGCATTGAGGACATAGACGACGCGGTGTTTGAACTTTACAATAAGAAATACATTGATGGTGAACATTTTGCAACACTGGGTAACATTCGCTTGCAGACCATCCCCATTCACAATGACGATCTTGCAAGATACAATGCTCAAGAATCTGCGATGCAGGAGTACGCTGCAGCAGCGAGGCTCTCTTCAGCTCCACCCGCTCCCATTCCGATCTTAGAGACCGCTTCACTATCCCTACAGTCTCCACGACTTCAACAATCGCCTGCACCCGTATTGATCGCTTCTCCTCTTCGGCCTGCAGCATCTGTAAAACAAGAATTTCATCAACGACGAGCTAGGTTTCTCAAGGCAGTCAAGGAAGGAACGACACCTCCGAGCTCTCCATTACCTACGCTTGGGAGAGCTCAACAGTTGATCGAAACAGAAGAACCACCGCGATGGGTAACTTACAAAGATAATCAGGCCGTGTGGCATCAGTTTGCGCGCAATGTTTCATCTCAGGGAGAACCGTCCGAGAGCAGTGTACACAGTGTTTAGTGCAGGATTTTCCGTCCGTTTTCGTTCTGGCTGTGTCTAAATAACAAATGGCTGCCGCAGCCGCACCCGCACCCTTACCCGTCCCTGACCCGCCCTCTGAGGACGAAGAGGAAGAGGAAGAAGAGGAAAAACAAACACCGCGGACTGCGCTGCTGGGAAGTCCTGGTCTCAGACTGAAATCAGACGAGGAAGTTGGGCCAGGTGTCCCAGCAGGACGTCTGTATCCACTACGAATTGAACACCCAGTTCATTTAGGTGTCGCTGAACTGTTAGAAGACCCTAAAGTCAAAACATGCGCCATTTGTCGGCAAGACGAAGAGGAGGAAGAGTCCAAGGATAGCTGGGCCGTCGTCTACGCCCCCATGCCAAATATATGTCGCCATCAATTTCATCTGCAATGTCTGTTATCAATGGCCGATTCGCTAAAAGGAGTTCAATGGCCTAGATTAGAATGTCCTCTCTGTCGCAGAGGAGGGAGTGTTGGGTGGACAAAACATCTCGCACCTGAAGCTGCAACATGGCTGAAAACACGGGTAGCAGGTCATCACCAAAGGACAACTGTGGTTCGGGTGTCGATCAACAACAATCTAACAGTACCAACATCTGCATCAGCGGTTGGAAATGGTTTGATATTGTTCACAGCCGATGTAAACTCACTATCAGTTTCTCCTGAAGTTGCACTCTCTCTATGCGTGTGTGACAGCATTAGGGAAGATGATCGAAAGTTGGTGAGTCAACCGGTTACATTGACGGCAGCCGAACTTCAACTCGGGACACATGTCTCTATACTAAAGTCTGTGCCAGCCATTCTTCGTGCACAAAATTCAGTAGATGACATCGTGGCCCTACATCCTGCTTATCGGATTCAAACCATCCTTTGGTTTTGTCATGAAGCAGAGCTGGTGGCTTGGACTACACCATTGTCAGGCACGCGTGGACGTACGGCATTACACGATTGGCATGCGGATGCAGTCATGCGAATTAGAATTACGGGATTTGAGCTCGATACTACCATCCGCCAATGGAATCGAGTTGGACAAGAACACCTGAAGAAAAAGATCTGGTCTGTTGACACTTTACTGATGCGCGATCCTGTTTTGCTGGAATACAAAAGTGCTCCCGGCGTTCTCCAGGCTTTCCCAGCCGGACTTGCATCAGACAAGGTGGCCATTTTGGTGGTCGACGTGACACTGACAAATTGTGAAGAACGGAAGTTTCATGGAGGACAAAGCTCTGCGGTGGCTTATGGAATTTACATTTGGCAGCAAGCGACTGTTCCTGCGTTTCCCATCGTTTTAGATCTGTGGCCATCCGCAACTGGACAATCTCTCGGCAGTCCGAAGTTTCGTCATTGTAACACGGCACAACTTTGTCTAGAAGCCAATGGAGTCATTCGTCTTAAAGCTGTTCGAAATGGTCCCAATTTGAGCATTTGTAAAGCTCGATATCTAGGACAGCCCATCATTGCCAAGCACTCGAGTCCGGATCAATTCGGCATTTGGCTCATGGATATCTTACTTTCTGCGCCGACCAATATACAAGCCTTCCACGCTGTCGCAGGCCCCTTTCATGAAAGATATCAACACATAAATGAATATACCGACATCTTACATCGCCAGTTGCTTCGTGTAGCTGACCATCTATGGTCAGAAAACAGTACCCGTGGCTATCAGGCGATAACAGGTTGGTGCAAGATTGTGACGGAACGATTCAAACCTGTTGCTGGTTTTGCCAAACACAATTACCAATGGTTTGAAGAATATCTTATCAGTTTATTGGTCGTCGGTACATTGCCAACATCCCTACCGGCAAACACCAAGCTGTCTAAATTACAGACAGATCGTCTTCTCATTGCACTTTGCACTAACAACAATCGACAAATTCAAATTCGTACACTGACCTATGCCTTACACCATGATCTTGTCGATCCTTGCGCCTGTGTCGCTGGGCAACATTTATTCCATCGATTAGTCGACATCGGTGATCGAGGTTTACTGAAGACCATACTCGGCAAACCTGGATTAGATCCGAATGCCCAGGATGATGATCATCGAACAGTGTTGGATGTTGCCATAGATCACTTCCTGCGCCACTTGCCTACGCGCCGCTACCAGCCCCTTTGGACGCTCATGCGGTGGGCTAAAGACGAAAAGATACTGTTAGCAAGCAGCGTCCCTGAGACCTTAGAGGAACGGCTCAAACCCGTTTATGCAAGCGTTTCACTCTAATGGTCACACCTAGTCCTGCGTGCTAACCACCCTGTGATGGCGGCCGCCGATGCGTCTCAGGCAGACCTCCAGCCTCCAGCAGGCCTCCAGCCTCAGGCTCCTCAGGCTCCTGTGTCTCTGGACGACGAGGATGAAGTGAAGGAAGGTCCCAGGCTAGCTGCTGCCCCTCAAGCACCTCAGTGGATTAAGCTCGAAGTGGGGCGAGCGATTCCGAGAGGGAAACATCGGCTACCGCGGGACTGCTTGCAGTATTCCCCGACGTTGGAAAGCCAATGGCAGCAGCTGAGACACAGCGATCAACCGATGGACAAACCCTTGATTCTATCTGGAATCGAGAACAACAAGGGCTGTCAGTTGGTCATAGATTATTTGAAGCACCTCAACGGAAGCTGTGATTGTCATACGGTCAACTGGGATTCTTCTGTGGCCGACGTCGACTGTGACTACATGTATAACTTTAACTCATGTAGTCACAGCGTTGTCGTGTTGCGGGACATGATCAAAACGGCCGAGTACCTTCGACTCAAAAAACTAACTTCTATTTTAGCCGTCACACTAGCAGAAAGACTCAAACAAGTAGCGCCTCATAGTTACATCACGCTGTTTGCTACATAATGCTGCCAGTAGTCCATTCATACGGGCGGTCCCGGACAGGTAGGCCTTCGATACAATGAACTTTCCAACCCAAACCGCGCTCGAGCATGTGCGCACGTACGTCGGCACTGGGAATTCGTAAGGGTTGCCAAAAACCATTTGGGGTTTGTGCCACGCCGACTAAAATCACAGACTTGGGTTGAGCTCGTGCTGGTGGTGGTCCACGGCAGTGCCAACTGTCAAGCATATACTCCACCCCTCCTGTGCTTGTCACCACATGTACTTGATACTGAATGTGATGATCTCGGTACTTGGCTTCTTTAAGAACGTCACCCACCCAGAAGCCAAACATGAGGCAAAGTAATAACGAAGGAGGTGTAAAGCTCAATCCATACGTCGGCAAAATATCCATGTGCCTGAGTGAACGGATGAGGGACATCTCTGCTTCTGGATAGGCCAAATGGCCACTGAGGTAATCCGCAGGTCCTTCCTGACCTCGCTCAACAGATTTTTCCTCGGACGATCCTGGCATGGGTTTTAGTGCGATCGGGTGAGATGCCGAAGCGCGTGCCACGAGATAATCTGCATGGTAATACGCATAGCCTTGGGCACCAAGAGGGGACTGGAATTCAGGCGTTTCAAACCCGGCCAACTGGTCACCCAACTGTTTGAGTTCGTCTTTGTATTGCGCTGGGGCGGCATTGATCTTTGCGAGTAAGCCAATGAACCAGTTCTTTGCACGTACGATTGTCGCATCGATGTTGCTTCGCGTGTCAGGATTGCCAATCGCAATAAGATGTGCCGCGCACAAGGCAGCGAGTGCCCCATCTGGGTTGTGGCCAGCAGCCAAGACTTCTGGAGTCACAAAAGTGCTGCTCGGAAGCAACAGAGGCGTTTGTGTCCGAAAGATATTCTTGGCAGCAACACTCGCTTGAAAGCGATCTCGACATGTTTTGGTGGTGTTGGGTGCAGGGTCGTATGCAATCTTGGGCAGATATTCGCTCCATTGTACATCTCGGTCGGTCAACGTGGAGAGCGCAAGCATCATGAAGTACGTCCGCCAATATGGATGCGCTCGTAGTGTTGGATCTGGCACATGGCGCGCCCACTCGGCTGGGATCCATGCCAATGGTGCGGGTAGGCGCTTGCGATTCCACTCAGATGCATACCATACTGCTAAGTCCGCCAGGTCTAGCCGAACGTCTGTGGCAGCCTGAGTTGCAATACGAGCCCTGGCCAAGGTGGCTGCATGGTGGTTGGGTGGCCCAGGCAACGTCGCAGTTCGCGGCGCCCCAGAGCCACGCCCTCGGCCTCTTCCGCCCCGTCCCCGTCCACGAGCGGAGGCCGGCGGTTCCTCCTCCTCGGATTCCGGTCTCGCTCCGCGGCCACGCCCTCTCCCTCGTCCACGAGAAGAAGGCGCAGGCTTTTCCTCCTCCTCCCCCTCAGTCTCGGATCCTCCATCAAACATTTGACTGCAAATGTCTATCTTAGACACACAAGTATGGGCAGTTTATTGGAAACTTGCTCCTCACAGACTCACAGTGAACGGATTACTGTCAACAAAACCGCGCTTGTGGTACCAAGCATAGTCCGAGTCCGTTGCATAGTTGACAATGCCCTTCCCTGGCACAGTAATGGATTTTTGTACAGCCGTGTATTTAAATGCTGGTCTGTCAGACGGCGCGGCGGCAGGGGATGACGATGAGGACGACGACGACGATGAGGAGGAGGCGGCCGCGGCAGGCGAAGACGAGGAAGACGAGGATGATGATGACGATGATGCTGCCGCAGCTGCCGGCGTAAAGCGAGGCCGTTGCTCCAAGTCATCTTGCGGGCAGGGAGAACCAGGTACCACTTTCTTGCCCGCCGACGGGGCAGGGACAGCTCGGCGGGGCTCTGCTGCGGGCCTTGGAGCTTGCAGGTCTCTGATGTACTGTGGGTTGAAGAGTTTCTCGGCCAGACCATTGGATAATGCCGTTTTCGACCCATTCAATTCTGTTTCGAGAAACATGTAGGGTTGGAACTTCCCACTTTTGGGATGTTTGAGACTTACATACTCATAGTGTGTTCCACCGCCAACATGGAGGATAAAGAAGACCAAAATTCGCGATCGCGCAACGCCACGGGTGGCATCCAGCTGCTCTTGCGAATACCAAAGGTCAATGGCCCTTTCAAGGCCAAGGGATCGGGCCTCGGGATCCTGTAAAACAGCCACGACGAGAGTTGGCTCTCGAAAGACCAAGTCTGCCAGATCCTGAATATAGGAATACACCAAGGTCTGTAAGGTCTCTGTAATCCATGCTTTGCACAAATGTTGCCCGTGCAATAAAAGTTGTTGCGCGTAAATATAACCTTTCAATAACTCATCGTTAGCGCCAGTACTTGGAAATTCCAAGTCCGACGCAATAAAGTCTAGCGTCTGTTTCGCAGGGTCTCGTTCTGGATGACTCGATGCATCTAGTAACAGTTTGGAGAGCACACCTTGATTGTCTACAGATTCGCGGCTGTATGTGATTGCCAGCCGTAGCAAATTGTGCAGTGCAGTGCGAACCGCCGAAATTTGCACGCGCTCTTGCCAAAATTCGCGATGTTTTTCGCTCTTAAAAAAACCTTTAGAAATAACTTCTAATGAATCTCGGACGGCCTGATAATAGCAATTGCCCAGTGCCTCCGTACGCATCAGCTTGGGTTCCCAGCTTGCTTGAAAACGCTCACTGAGGACTTCCTGATTCGTCTGCTTTTTCGTAATAACGTTCGCTTGGCGCTTGTTGGGCCGTCTTGAGGCACCTGCCCCAGCACCTGCTGTAGCAGGTGCCTCTGGTTCGTCTTCGCCTGCAGCCTCTTGGTCCTTGGCATCCAAAATCCCTCCAGTGTCACAAATCCATGAACCGTCTATGCCAGACCGAACATATTCAATGATGCGAGGAATATCTAAGTCAGTCGCAATATCGTGTGGAGCAGAAGACATATAGGCCAGCAACAGAGGAACCCACTCTTGTTCATACATAATACTCTTGAGGCCGGGTGGTAAAGACCCATTCTGCTGCTGCCAGTACACTATTGTATCAAGCAGATCTTGGCCAGAACAAAAGGGGTGATCCAACTGAGCGAAAGGAATCATGGTCTGGAATTCTTGCTCAACATTGTCAGGATGAACGACAGTAAAGTCGTCTTCATTTTGAGTAGCAACGCGGAAGGGCTCAATGTGAGCAGGATCGTCCAGTGAATGTGCATGGGAGCGTAATACTAGCGCGTGATCATTATAGGCAGCCAACAGAGCTGCACCCACGCAGTATTGATACCAATAGTGCAACCAGATATCAATAGCGCGTGAAGCGTTTGTGGGTTCTGGATAACGTCCCCCAGGGAAATCAGAGATGTCGTGATCGTAGAGGGAAGGTTCACCTGTGCTCGTGAAAAAGTAGTTATCGTCTTTGACCTCGGGTGCCAAGGCCGTCTCGATTTCCGGATCCATCAGTCTCTGGAATTTGGTAGCTTTCATGATCGGGTACATGATTTCAATATACTGTCTAAGTTGACGACCGGTGGGCAACGGGAAGGTAGAATGAGGACTGGCAATCACTCGCGCCCAACTTTGTGCTGCAGTGGGCACTGCCGCAGCGGGCGGGCGTCCGCGACGTTTTGACATGCCTGGTTTTGAGGGAGTATACCAGGGCAAAACAGATTCCTGACCATTTAGACGAAACAGAGGAACAAGAATGCCATCAATAGAACAAAGAACAAGTGTAAAGAGGATAGGGCAAACGAGCCCCAGAATAAGGTTGGATGATTTGCTGCATGTTGTTCGTGATATGTGTTGAGTCTATCTCCTCTCAAGACATAAAAACGATTGCGCAAATTCCCATTTGATCCATATCTCAACACGCCTTCCACAATATCTTCGACAAAACTTTTGATCCAATCATAACCAGCGTGGCCAAACAAGACTCCAGCCGCCACCGCCAATGCGTCTCGGCGAAGTACGTAAGAATAAGTGGGCGCAGCAGAGGCCATCCTGTGTTTTCCTGTGACTGCTTGGATTTTTTATCTCAAAGAAGCCCCGCGCTGCGGCCCTTTGTCCCTCGACGCGAAAAAATCGCTCACTGAAGAATGTTCAGCCCTAACAGGATAATTAGAATCATGAGTCGTTTGGGTATGGCGATGCTGCCGCCCCGTCCTCAGATTGAGGCAATGGATGTCAGCGTATGGGGCAATATTGCCGAGTTCTTATTCAGTTTCGGACTCTGGCGCATCATTCTCTTGGGACTGACGTACAAGGCAGAGGGAATCGTCCTGACGCACTGGTTGGCCATGGCACATGCAACCTTCATGATTGGGATTGCTTTGAACTTCAATTCAGTTCCATTTTGGATGCTAACCATCATTTTAGCGTTCAGCGCAGCCTATTACTCCATGGATTTGTTCAGCCCGGATCGGAACAAATCCAAACTCAAGCAAGTCCACCACGTGTTGTGCTTGATTGCGATTTTGATTCTCAATGCGACCAACATTGCTGGGTATCAACATGCTGCAATGTTCATCCTTGGAATGTTTGCTCCACTTGAAATTCCTCAGTTCTTCTACAGCGCACGTCAATTGTTGATGTATTACACGACTACGCCAGACAACTTTTGGATTTTGATCGGTTCAGGTGGTCTCAATGTTCTCTTCGTCACGACCTTTATCCTCTTCCGCGTCTATTGGTACCTCGTCAACATCATCCGCATCTTTTGCCGCGCCAGCAATCCCAATGTTATCCAACTCTGCGGCTTTGGTCTACCTGCATGGAGCCTTGGATTTGCTCGTTTGCTATCGTTGGCACTGATCGCTGTGCAATTCGTCTCGCTCCTTCCCATCCTGCGCAGCTTTGTGTTTGGCAAATCCAACAACATTAAAGGGATGCGTATTCGAAACCGAAAAATAGCATAAACCAGTGGAATAGAAAAGAGACTCATGCCAAAGGACTTTGATGATTGTGTGAAGGAAGGAGGTCGCGTTCGGACCATCAATCCCAACGAGGATACCTACATTCATATTTGTTATGACAAGGACAACAAGTCTCATACTGGAGATGTGCATCACAAGGGATCTGGGAAACAGCATCCACCCAAGCGATCACGCAAGAGTGGCTCACGCAAGAGCGGTTCACGCAAGAGCGGTTCACGCAAGTCCGACTCGCGCAAGCTGCTGACTGGCCCGAACGGAGGTACATATTATTGGCGCAAAGGTAGAAAGGTCTATGTGAAGGAGTCAACCAAATGAATGCGTCGGAACAATGTGTCTCTGTACCTGTCGCTCCATATTCAATATAAATATTTGCGTTAGTAGTCTCGTGGCAACAGTCAGCCTCAATGCCGCCGAAAAAGGGCAAAGCCAAACCTGTCGAGGAGGTGGAAGAGGACCTGGATGCCGAAGAAGAGGATGACGAAGAGGACGCCGATGAAAATGATGATGACGATGAAGCATATCGGCCAATGGAATTAGCTGCCAACTTGCAGATCAAGAGCTCGCCGCCCAAGAAGCCTGCTGCATCGAAGACTCCCAAAAAAGCGAAAGCCAAAGCCGCTCCAGAGGCGAAAGCTACAGCTGAAGAAGAGGAGGAAGAAGCACCGGAGCCTAAAAAGAAGGCAGCTGGAAAGAAGACCGCCAGCAAGAAGGGCAAAAAGAAGACAGCTTCCAAAAAGGGTCGACGTAAGTCTGTGGTCGCCCCGGCAGCGGCGGCTGCAGCACCGGCAGAATCGGCAGCAGGCAGCCCGAATATGAAGGTTAAAGATGCAAAAGTCATGCCACATGGCGCGCTGAACGTGCCATCTTCAGTAAAACTCGCAAGCATCAACCCAGACACTTATCAACGACTCGTACAGCTGAATGCAGACAAGAAATTGGCCTTTCGTTATGAGGAGGACGGGCAAGTCCTAGAAGCGTTTCAGCCAGCCAACAAACAAGCGGTTGCGACCATTTATCTTCAACGCATCTCAGAGGGCACTAGCGGCAGCAGCGGCGGGACAAAGGGCAAGAGCTCCAAGGGAGGATCGAAAGCAGACGAAGATGTCGGGCTCGATCAGGCGCTGGCCTCTATCGTGCACAGCCTCTCTCTAGAGGATGAGTCTCCCAAAAAAGGGTCGCGGAAAAAATAAGTGCTAGGTCACGCGAAAATGGCGCCGAGGAGTTTCTGTGAGGCTTCAAGTTCGACGAGTCTAGGCATTTCGTTCAGTTTCTGTATGTCGAACATGAGCAAATGATTCTCCATCGGATCATAAGCAGGGACGGGCGAGTCCACTTCGGCTTGTTTCTTGGGCTTGACATGCTCGACCAAAATGTGCTGGTCATCGCCGAGCGGGAAGAAGCCTTTGAGATGGCAAACGTAGTCATCGTGTGGTCTAACGGGACACTTGGTTTTATCGTGTTGCACTGCACCGAGGACTTTGCCACTCAGAACATCCTGGACTGTGATTGTATTCCCATCGATCGAAACGATATGCCCTGCAACCATGTCGGGACGTACGATGGTTCCAGGTTTGGGGTTCAGGTCACCCAATTCCTCCCAGACAGAATTGGGGACAGCCAATTGAATGCGACTTAGACCGCATATAGTCAATGCTCCATAGGACAAGAGAACATAGAGGTCGTCCTTGTATAGCAGCCAACCTGCTCGTCTGAGACCTGCGAATTTCTCAGCATCAGGTACGGGACTATCTTTTCGTTCTTTCGCCGCAGCGTTGAGTTTAATGGATCGAGTTTGTTTTGTACGAACGTTATACGCCGTGTGATGGCATACGTCAATCCACCAATCAGAAGAATAATGCCCGAATGCGGTGGAACTGGAGTCGGGCAGCGCAATTTCCTGTTTAGAACGAAGATCCACCGCCGTCCTTTGCCATTTTGCCACTTGGCCCGGTATGCGAGTTCGCATGTTGGGGAGAACGGCGTAAAGGTGACTGAGGCGGTGGCTATTAATCATTCTTCCATTGTCGTGCTCCCGAAGCACACATCGCGTTGATAGTGCTATAGATTCGCTCCATAGTTCTGCTTCCAACACGGATCTCAAGATCAATCTGTCACCCTCTGCGCTGAGGAGGACGAGTTGCTCCGTGGCAACGTACTGCAGAATAGTCCAGATCGCATCATTCACCAAATATGGTACCAGCGCTTGCTGGATGCATATTCGGCGCTCCATGGCGATATTTGAGCGGCTTCCAGTCGATTTGATATTTTTCTTACGAAACAACACTTGTTTCCGCACAATCCGGGCGGTGACAAACGTCCTATTAGTCCTACCCAATGTCTGCCGCTGGATTTTGGTACTATGACATGCAGTTGAGTGGCAAACCGATTACGGCGAGTCAGGCGGAAAACCTTTGGAAACTTTGCGTCAGAAAGCCTTTCAAACCTCCTCCTGCTCAGGACGATCTGGTCAAAAACTTGGAACGTGATCATGAACGACGGATAGCTTTGGGCGCACAGCAAAGTACTGTTCCTCCGTCCATGGCGAGCGCCCCAAAGAAATGTTGACAAAGTTATGCAGCTCCAACATGAAGCGAATCAAGTCCAGTCTGCTATTCAATCTTAGTTGATGACCGTGCTCTAGCCAGTTCCGTGTGTGCTGTTCACAGACCTTGCAATTCAATCCATTGATTTTTGTTTCAAACCATGCTCTGACTCTGTTCTTGTCCAGTTCTGTGGGATGAACTGGGTAGGTGTCCGCAGTATTATGTAACTCGGCCCAAATATCCTGTCCCTTCATTTCAACCGCGAACACTGGAGAACGATAAGGTGGAGGTGGTGGACCGACCCTGCCCGTCCTTTCATAGTGCTCCAGCCGTTTGTCGGCAATCATTTTGCGCGCTTGAGAACAATTTGAACACATGTACGGACGTCGTTACAACGGACAGGAATACCATCTTGTTCTATTGTTCTACTGGTCAGCCTCTTCCTCCTCTTCTGCCTGGCCTTCAGCCTCCTCGGCGGCAATTTGCGCTTCCGCTTCGGCCTCAGCTTCAACTGCAGCCAGGTCCTCGCTCGGTTCAGCCTCCGCTTCGGCGTCGGGCTCGGCCTCAGCCTCTGCTTCAGCAGGTGCTTCAGCCTCAGCCTCTGGCTCAGCCTCTGCTTCAGCAGGTGCTTCAGCGTCAGCCTCAGCATCCGCCTCTGGCTCTGCTTCGGCTTCGGCTTCGCCCTCGGCTTCGCCCTCCGCCTCCGTCTCAGCACCTTCGTCCTCGTCTTCCCCACCTTCCACTGCGGGCTGCACCGAATCATCTTCTTCGTCAAGTACATTCTGCTCGGACGATTGGGCCTTTTGTGCTTCTTCTTTGCGTTGCTTGCAGAACTTTTGATCGAACAAGCGCCCCAAATGCCCTACAGCTTGAGCGGCGTAGTAACGGTCGCTTGCCACCTCCAAAGCATGCCCCATTTTGGCTCGGTGGCTCAATTCCTCTTCATCAAAAAGAGGACGGCACACCTCACGATTGCTGCGAACTATGGCCTTGATCATTTTGGATTCGGCCTCCTCAAACTGCTGACAAACTTCGGCGATTGGCATTTGCGAATTGCACAAGCGAGAGGCCAACAGGTGCGGTTGAGAAGCCATTTCAAGCATGTCTGCAATCCATGCCCGATACTTTCCAGCAAAGGAGGCATCGCGATCGGATGAGATTGTCATACCGTTGAAGAGGACAGTCGTCACTTGTGCGCGGACGGATGGAATGGCCAATCCTTCTCCGTACAGAGGCCACAAGATCTTGGTCTTTTCTCCGAGCGCATAAGGGGGGACGGCCGCCATCTCGGTTCGCCATGGCTGCTTTCTATTGTCACTTGTTCCTCCGTTCTTGGCGGTGCTGCTTGATTTTTTCGACTTTTTGCTCTTTTTGGCTGTGTCGTGGACTTTCTTCTCGGTTGCCAGCAGCGATACACGTGTTGGAAAGAGCCACTTGTTAGTTTGGCGAGGGTTGCGGTAAATCAGATAAGCTTCCTCGGAGAGTGAAATAGCCACGACGTAGGGCTGGACGCGCAGCATTTCATAGAGAAACTCAAGCGGTAATCCATCGCCCTTGATGAGTCTACGTCCACCTAGCAACTTGTACTCACATTGGCGATCAATGGCTTGAATCTCATCGCACACTCGTTTCCATGACCAGCTCTCTTCCTCGGATACTTCTTCCGTTCCAACCTCCTTGGTCTCACTGTCCGGAGACTCGGGGACTTTGATCACAGCCTTGACTGACTTTTGAGCCTTGATGGGAGCTTTCAAAATAGCCACAGCGGGCTTTGCCTTCGCCACAACAACCGGCGCAGCAGCAGCAGCAGCGGGCCTGCTGGCCACTGGCGTTTTCTTTATAACTTGAACAGGCTTTTTGGCGACGGTTGGAGCAGGAGCAGGCTTGGGCTTGGCTGCCGCGACGGGCGGCTTCTTGACCAACGGTTTGGGCTTGGCTTGAACTGGGGCTTTAGGCTTGACAATGGCCGATTTAACGACTGCCGCTGGCTTGGCTTTTGCGACCGGTTTCTTGGCTGGCACTGGCACAGCAGCGGCGGCCACCGGTCTCTTAATCACCACTGGACGCTTCACGGGTGGCTTGGCACTCATTGCTCTTGGGAACTGTCGATTGGAAACACACATGACCGAAATATTCCGAAACACTTTCTGGCCAAATGGACATTTCTTTCCGCGGAGACAATTTGAACCTCCACAATACAGAATGCGCTCCGGAAGGCGGAACTCATCGCTCACGAAAAAGCCACCAAATAGTAGTTTTTGCTGGTCACTTTCCAAAGCAGTCTTATGGACAGTTCTAGTTAGCCAAATTGTATTCTTCATTCAAGTAGTCTGGCAGCATTTTGCGGAACATGTTTTTCTTGTCCCTGACACGCCTCAGAAATTCTGGGGCACGCTCGCAGTGCGGTTGGCTCCAACCTTTATCCGGTTTGGCAAACGTACAACCTTTATGCTAACCGGCGGATGGACGCATGCGCAATTACTATTCACGTCTGGTCGTCATGTCCTTCAAGGCCTACAAGACTTCGCCTCGACCTTACTGGAAGCTTTTCAAGTGGGATCAGAAAGTGTATTTAAACAATACTCACAGGCACAACTCTTGACACATCTAGGTTTCACGATTGCTATTTCAACGAGCCTCATCCTCATGAGCTATCACTTGTGCTGCTCCTCCGCGAAACAGAAGGCACAGCCGCCACAGCCGCCGACTGAGACGAACGACGAGACGATGGATGCCGATCACCAGCCAGGGTTAGTGCGGCCGCCTGGTTTGAAACGTCGTCAAAGTCTCCGTCCAAGTCCTCAGAGGAGCCGACGGGCTTCATGGGCAATAGACACTTCGCTCGCTGCGCAGGACCCTGCTGCTCGGCCCCGGCGAGTTTAAGTGTTCGTGCAACGACGCTCATCACTAGTTTGTGTCCTCTATTGTTCAAACGGCGATGATCCTCTAACAAATAATCTTGCACTTCATCATCACTGAGTTCTTCAAACTCATCATGAATGCTAGCCAGGCGGAGTCGTTCTAACCCTGTCATCGCACTTTGTAGTTTGTGCTGATAGTCATTGAGAGAGCTCTTTGCGGCAGCACGAAGAGGACTCCACTTGCTGTGTATGCGTGGATAATAACAGTCCAAGAAAACAATGCGTTTCGCACGTGTGGCAAGCTTGTTGACAAGTTCACAGATCTGTTTGAGGCGATCTGTAATGCTTGACACTTTCGAAAGAGCCTCGGCTAAGTGAAGTCCACTAGCCAAAGCCTCCAACTCTAATAGGTCAAAGTTGCCAATGGATACTACCACGTAGTCAGCTGCTGCCAGTTGTTCATGAACTTGTTTGTTCTCGTCATGATTGAGCATGTCTAAAAACTGTGTAGAGGTTTGTTTGGCCCGTGCTAAACATGGTTGGGACAAAGTAAGCTTGAAGGTGGAAGCAAGTCTCTGGGCAAAACACTTAGACTTGTCGTCCAAATCCTCCCCAGACGCTATGCTATCGCCAAGAACCACTAATTTAGGCAACTCAACAGCTGCCGCAGAAGCCATCACGGTCTCTTAGGACTGGTGGAGGTTGTTGTTTTAGAAATTTGATCAATTGTCGAAGGACACACAGACGAAGAGGTTCTATCCATGCTAATCTCTCCTTTTCACTGTACGATAATGCAATTTGCGAAATCACTCGTAAATATGGAACATCTTCTGCTTTCGAACTCCTATTTCCAACTTGACATCGATTTGCTACATCCAATAACGTTAATCTCTCGGATTCGCTCCAATGCGAAACCAATTGGACTATCTTGCAGTCTGCATGTTTTTCCCATGCCTGTTGATGCTCTGGCGGCCCATTGTACGACATGGTTGGGAATTTTTTTTCGAGCTAGTGCTTGGAAATGGGACGAAACTTTTTACTCTTCAGTCTACGAGACAAAATGCGAGCTGCATTTGAACGCAAATACTTCCCGACGTTACGAACCCGCGTTGAATGCGCGTGTTGTCGGGAGAAATTGACTCAAGTAACAACAGAAGCAGGACATGTCATCCCACGAGGAGGTGGGCGATGGCATGGATCAGACAGCCTTGACAACATTCTGCCAATCTGTGCAAGTTGTAATAAAATGATGGGAGATCGTCATATGGTGGCTTTCGCAGAAACATTTTTCCCAGACGGACATGTGCTTCAATTTGTTAAGCTGCCACTATCTGATGCACATTTACAAACACTGTTAGATGAAGATCGTAACTACTTTCGACGTGTGCCTCTTCCAAAACATGTAGTGTTACAGTTTTGGCAGCGTCAATTTGGTGCTCACCGAGAAGCCAAATGCCCTTTGTGCAACGCTGCCATGACTATCGGACAGGGAGGCAGAATCTCACAAACCATTAAACCTATGAACCTGTGGTGGTCTCAACCGTACAGACGGACATATGGTTGTGTGGCTATTGTATGTAACAAACATGATACAACAGCGTCGTGGACCGAATTACCCTGGCTTCTCGTGCACAAGTATCTGTATTAAGGCACATAGTGTAGAATTCTCCGATCGTGATCATCGCGTTGTATGTATTCCTTAGCGATTAATCCATCAATTCTTGAACTCAAGTGCTGCGGCAAGACTGTAAAGATGGTTGCGAGCTGTTTGACCACTTCCGAGCGCAAATCACCGATTCCCATCTTTTGTCGAGTTTTGAGCAGTCTCACAATAGCCGCATCAATACGCAAATTGCGGCTTTGTTGTACATGCATTGGTAACTTCTGCTCATCTTCCTTCGATTCTACCCCAACTCCACCATTGACCACGAAATGTGGTACATTCACAAACGTACTAGGTGAGTTGAAACGAGCGTTAAACATAAACTTGTCCATCACTGCACTGTCTTGTAGATACCGCAATCTGGGTTCGTTTGGGTTTTTCATCAGGATTGGACAGTCAGGATGGCACAGTGACAGAATGTGTGGTGCGAGTTGGTTCGCGGTGATTGAGAGTCTCTCCATAATGTCTTTGAGCTCCACCACTTTGGATGTGCTTGCAGACATTACTAGCAAGATGGAAGCCTTGAACATGTCTAACGACAAGGTAATACTGCGATTGGCGAGGCGCATTGACATTTGAAAACTGCAGTACTTGGGTAGCACTGTCAATCGTCTTCCGGCATTGCCCAGCTGGAATACATTGTGCAATAGCTGCCATTCTGTCTCGATCTCGGATGGCCATTTCCACGGCCGTTCGCCCGAGGGAAATGCTGTTTCTCGAATCAATGGCCAACCCGAGTTCAAATTCGCCATTGTTTGCATGGACATGAATGAATCCTCCTTCATGTCTTTCCACTTTCGGTTGAAGTCATTGGTACTTTCCATGTCATTGAAAAGACGAGGCAAATTGCTCGCCCAGTTGTTTCCGGCACCAGCGATTAGCCGGCCAGTCACTAGGTGTTCAAGATGCATTTCACGACATGTACCAGTCAGTAAACGCGTCTGAAGCAATTGCACATGTGCATCTTGAAACAGGTCGCGCTCAGTAATCCCATGTGTGTAGATTTGAACGATGCCATTGATACGTTGGTTTTGATCCAATGTTGCCCCAGGAAGGTTTGCATCTGCACACTTGTTTAATACGGTTTGATCTAAGTAGCGAGCAAGCAATGGAGGAAAACGCTGAGATTCTGTATCCAAAACTGTCCGATATGCCTCCACTAGTTTGCGTCTTGCAGTCTCCTTGTGTTCAGCTTCTATGAACATTTTTTGTATCCAATCTTCACTTTCATGCCAAAGCGTAACGAGACTTTCCATGGCGCGTTTCCAATCGGCCGCCACAGCACCAGGCCCGAAGAGGGAGGACCACAATTGCTCCAATCGGGGCAAGATGCATTCTCTTTTTAGAAGATCTTCAAAGAAGTACTGCAGATTTTTCGCTCGAAGAGCTGGAGAATAGGTCGCCGAGGATCCTTTGGCGATGATGGACCAGCAGTAATGAAAGTTTTTGACGTCTGTCGCACTTGGACGGTCAAAAACATGTGTCAGCCCATGCATGTTTGACGCCACATCCTGGATAAGCACCCGATGTAACATGGCAATTAATCCATAGCTGCGCGGGATCTCTTTCAGAATTTTTTCTTCGTGAAGGCTCCAGAGCAGCGCGTTGCCCTCGATATACTGCATGACATGTAAGCTCTTCCAATCAAACCCACGCAAGGTCCTACTGTAGTGTTCCTCCGATTGGTTGAGCAAAGCTGCAACCATACTTGTGAAGACATTGAACTCTGCCGGTAATAATGGCACTTCTAGTGTCAAAAGCGCATGAAGAACTTGATTGAACCGAATGACATCTGTTTCGTCAGCCTGTTTTTGGCGCTGTTTGTCAGCGCAATCCAATAACCAGTTACGAATTTGAGATATATGTGGCAATACAGCGTACTTGAGGAAAAGTACGTGTCCCATCAGGCCCGGGGCAAGTCTATGCATCCAAGCGTCTGGGTCAAGATCAGGTTCAGTTTTCGGTTTCTTTTGCGCATGTTGTTGCTGATGTTCAGGAACTGTGCCCAGAATGCTCACACATGGAGAGCTGAGTTGAGACCACCTCACGACGCGATTGAAACAATCCATCCAAGGTAAAAACTGCCATTCTTCGACATTCATTCGTGGTAATATGTAAGCTGAAAAGTAATCATCCATCAAGGAGCGAAAAGCCTTTCGGATTTGAGAGACGCTCCAACTTTGGTACTGGAACGCAAATCCCAAAGCATAGGTTATGCCCACCAACTCGTTACTAATGTTTCGTCCCCGGTAGCGTTCAGCTCCTAATTCGAGGCGCAAAATGTATGCCGGCACATACACTTGCACAAATAAGCGCCACAAAGTCTCTTCATCGCGACAGCTATTGTACTGCACAGCTTTGACTGCCTCTTGATAATTTCTCTCATGTTCTTCTTGTGTCCGCCCTGCAAGTTCTAGTATTTGATTAGTCTGTTTCGCCCGTTTGAAAAGACTGGACGTCGACATTGACGTAGAGCCAGGTTCTTGTCTTATCCTTTTCACCGACATCAACTCAGCATACAAACCGCACCCGTCAAAGTCAGGAGCTATTACAGGAAATACTTTTTTTACACTCCAACAACCGAATTTGTAGTCTTTGTGCGTAGCTGTGGATGCACTTTGGCGCTTGATGATTTTGCCACGGCACGGATCAAACGAGGCACATAGAGGGTCACGCTGTCGATAAGACAAGAAGCTTCAACAATATAAGCTCGGATGTTATAAGCTGTCAGTCTTGATGTAACTGCAAAATAGACAATCAAAAGCACCAGGAGGAGGACTGCCTTGTTGTACACGACAAATATACATAGCTTCGCTTGGCTGAACTTTTCGGCTTCTTGGAATTGCTCGGATGAAACATGTGTGAAAATAGCCAATACCAATGTGATAGCAAGCAACCCATAAATATAAATGACCATTGCCAACTCTGTACCTGGAGCAAACTGACATTGCAAATAGCTTTGCGCCACCCGTATTGCATCGGGAATGACTTCTTGAACAAAAGGAGATCTCGATGGAGCCCAGATGAAGTAACTCAGTAACGGCACAGGGATGGCAGCCATAGAGACCAATAGTAACGCCATGAGATGCATGTCCTTCAAAATCACTCGTTTGAGACGAAAGATAATCGTCAGTCGGATTAATTTGACGGATAGAGAACCAAGCGACAGTGCTGCACCGAGTGTGAATAATGGCCATCTAGAGGCGCATGTCCATTTGGTGTCATTGTTAAGCCAAGTCAGTGGTGCGATGGCCAACATGATCCCACCAATCAAATTGACTAGGCACAATGGCGGTGAAATCGCACGCAATTCTTGTGATGCCCAGTGGCAAAGGATCGTTAAGCCGATTGAGATGGAGATTAAGACTACAAAGAGAGCAGTGGCAATGACGGCAGTTTCGTCTGGGCGAATGCCATAAGCTAGATTCTTTGTCAGTTCTGTATACGAAGGCAAAGGAAAGACGTATTGATAGACTGACGAAGCTTCAGGAGTGACACGTTGTAAAATGCCCATAAAATCCAGCTGGAGCATGGGCATTTCTCGGATAACATTGAGTCCCAGTGGATTGACAGAGATGTAGCCAGAGTAGGAAGGAAAACTAGCGCGGTGCACTGCTTCTAGCAAAGTACTCGAGTCCGTGGAGTTCGTACTGCATAGCGCATAAGTGAATATGGCATATGTTGCCAAGTCTGTGGCTACGAGAGAATTCCAAGCTGTGGTAGGTAAACCAGTCTCACGAAAGAATCGATCATAGAGTTGAGCGGCAGAAGGAAGTGTACTGCCAGGTACGTATGGAAACATATCCAGCAAGCCTTCAGCCGTATCAGTGAACATACTTCCGACCAAGGACTGATGCCATTGGGCAGGTACGAAAAATCCGCGTAAGTCTTCTACAACGCTAGCTGGTAAAGTATCTAAATTGTTCAAGCACTCTGTCACTGCCACACCACTTGGACGCCATTTGTACAGGCGAGACGCATATTGAAATGAACTGCAACCGTTTGCAGATCCAATGACAACAACGTCTGGATCCGAAGCCATGAGTTGTGGAAAGAGGGTTGCCATTTGTGTTTCTTCGGTCGCACGGTCCAGTGTAGTGAGGTAGCCTACATACACTATCTCCAACCCTGCATCTTGAACATATGCTGCACTGCCGCTGGCCATGAGATGATAAGCTTCAAAACCTGTCATGTTCACGGTGACTTCAATAAATGCTAGTCTTCGAGCACCTTCTCTACGTGCAATATCGTAAAAGTCAACAAAATAACGTGATGCCATAGTCATTGTGCCCACAAGATTAGCGTGTTTCCGTAAACCTGTGAGAGGATCTACAAAATGATAGTCGTTCCCATCCATTCCCGTGAAAACTGGCCCATTCCAAATATTGGCAGCACTTGCGCCTATCGATGCCAACGGTCCTTCTGGCAAATTGATCATAGCCAAAGCGGGCTCCGATGTGAGCAATTGTTGGATAACGGGAACAACAGCCGATGCATTCGATGCCACATCATGAAGCGCGAGGTCAATGTCAATCCCAAGTTCAGTCGCACACGTGCAATTCCCCTTCCACCATTTAGCTGTTGCAGCCCGAGTGCCACCGTACAGGTAGTAGAGACCTGTGGAAGAGTAAACAACCCCGACCGTCACTTTCCGAGCCTCCAACACCCTGTTACAGAGGATTGAGAACAACAACCAGGTCCACGCCATGCGTGATTCAAAACTCAAGAACTTCTTTTGTTTTGTTCAATTGAGGGAAACTGATTAAACGGCCGGAACGCTTTACGACTGAAACAGAGTTTCCACCGCAAGTTGCGCCCGAGCGCGGTACTGTAAGTCAACCGAAGCAGGCACCGGGCCACCCGAGATCTCCGACATCGGGATGACCGTCTCACAAGGTATGTTGAGCACATCATACGACGGGTCTGAAGAAAGGGGCTTATTCCGCACCCGAATTACCACACAACCCTTGAGGCAGCGCCGTCCTGGCTCATACGTGGCAGGCGGGTTAGTTCCAGTATGTTGCAAGATAGCCTCTCTCAGATAGTTGACAAGCGTCGTTTTCCCGGTGCGCTTCGCCCCGTGTACAACAACGAGCTTGGGTCGCGTGGCTTGAGTTTTTCCTGAACGAGTCCTCATGATGTGGGAGATGCAGTCGGTGCCACTAGGGTCATTAAGGTATTGACAGGAAACTAGTCATCATCTTCCTCCCCCGCCCCGTCAAACGAAATAACGATGGTCGTGACTGTCTTGCATCCCTTTTCCTCCTCGTTCGATATCTCGGTCCCTGTGTTTCGAGGCAACATGGACGGCAGGCATGATAGTCTGTTTGAAAGCGATGCTGAATGTTGAGTAATAAATAGAAACAAAAGCAGAGGTGAGTAATGCAAGAAAGACACACTGTAAGGGATGGCCGTCATATGCAGCGTCCTGACCAAGTTTCCGCAGCAACGATACTGCCAAAAGGCGATTGCGGCATCCCTGCTGAGGACTGTCAGGGGTTCGCATGTGTCTGACTCAGACAGAGATTTCCTCAGTCGTGTATTTGAGAACAGCGGTGTTTCAACTCGACACATGTTTTTCAATCCAACCGAGGACCAGAGTCGCGCGTCCTTCACTGGAGCTATTCGAGACAGCTATGAGCATGGAACGGCCTTGGCTAGACAGTGTGCAACAGAGGCTTGGAATCACAAAGTGCCTGTCCTACCTTCTGAACTGAACGCCGTGATCACAACTGGCGAAATTGTACATTCACATGCAATCGACGCACGTACACACTTGTTTAGCAAGGCTCCTTATCCACGTAACCTCAGACGTTACAACTTCAATGGACTCGCCTGTGTGGGCGGTGTTCATGCCCTGGCACGGGCACATGACTATCTAATAGGGCATCCGCGCGATATTGTGCAAACTGTCAACGCAGAAGTTCTATCTCGATTATTCGTCTGTGGATATCGAGAAAGCCTTGTTGATTCCATTGCGCGTGGCAATACAACACAATTTCGAAACACTGCCGTCTGTGCAGCACTGTTATCTGATGGCGCAGCCTCCACTGTCGTTATGGGGTTATCTCACCCTTATGCTCACGAGCCCCTGTTGCAGGGACAACCAGTGATTTTGGACAGTCATCAATTGAACTTTCCTCAAGAGCGGATGTTTGCAGGTGCAATAATGGAAACATACGGCCAAAGACCCATCATTGATGCACAGTTATCAAAAGTTGCAGGCCCGGCCGTCGGCCAAGTAGTGCGTGAGTTACTGGCCAAAAACAGATTGCATGTTTCGGACATTGATCAGTTCCTTTTACACCCTGGTGGACCCAAAGTCATCAGTTCCATTATTCAAGAGTTGCAAGTAGACCCCGAAATACACGCTCGCATTTCGCTGGACACGCTTCGAGACCATGGAAATTGTGCGAGTGTAACAGTCATGGAAGTCCTCCGGCGCTACTTGGAAGCCAATCCACTCCCAGAACGTCCACAATGGCTTGTGATGTGTGGAGTTGGGATGGAAATGGAGGTAGGTGCTCTATTGTTGCGACGGATGCCAAGAGCACATTCCAGCCCCGATGTGATCTAGTTTGTTTCTTCTTAATGTACAGTTACTGTCCCTATCTGTCTCCTCATTTGGACCGATGGCAGAAGTGAAAGGCGACACGTTTGTTGCCGTGAACTTGGCAATTGCATCTCACGCCAACAAACATGGCAGCGCAATGGAAGGGTTTGCTATAACTCACAAGTACCAAACAGAGATGGTATCTGGCACTCTGCTATACTGGAACCTGAAGCACACGGATCCTAAACGATGGGAACAATTCAACTTGATGGCCAAACGACGCGGCATCGAAGCAGACGCCATGCCATCATTGTGGCTGATGGATGTGGATCTAAGCACCAACAAAATCCGAGCTCTGCTTGGATATACTGACGATCCTCCACAGAAAGGTTATAATTTGGTTTTCTTATGCGTGGACTCAACTAGCCGTAAACAGGGATATGGAACTAGGATCCTTCAAGCTTTGGTGGATCGCCTACCTCCGAATGCACATCTGTATGCCGAAGTGGAAATTGATCAACAGCTGTTGACATTTTATGCCAAATGTGGTTTTAGCATCAGGGCACAAGTGTCTATGATGGAGCAAGTACGGGCCGCCGACGTGCCAGGAGATCAAGATTTGATGGCTGCGAAAAAATGGATTGGTCCCTCCCGCACACTGCCTGAGTTAGCGCTCAGTTGTCTAACGTTGGCTGTGCAACTTCTCAATGAACTAACCACACAACCGAATGGCGGGCCATTAATGACAAACAAATGGTGTCAGAAAGTCTATTGCACAACGCCACCACGGCCTGGGATTCCAGTGTTCGTGCAGCTGGTGTTTTATGGCGAAAGTGATATCTTTGGCCAAATCTTTCATAAGACGTGCAACAAGATTCCATGGCTCCAGCAAAGGATCAAGCGGACCTTGATTCCTGCAAACAAACCTGATGCGTTGGTTGACGTCATTGATGGAGCCGTGGTGGGCCACCCCTCTTCTATATAGCATTTGCGTTGGCATTCTATTGCTCGTCTTTCCGGCATTTTTGACCTGCTTTACTAGACTCCGTTATTGGGAAGCGCTGGCTCTAACTCTAGGGCTGGCCGTCTTTGTAATTCTCGGGCTCATGTTGCTGGACTATCTGCGTTTCGGAAGATTCACGCCATTCCATAGGACGTTCATACACAAGACATGCGGCAGTGCGAGCTTTTGTTTCGACTAGTCTTTTTGGCTTCGAACACAACCTGCCCTTCCTTTCACGAATGCCGCTATTTCTCAAAGCTAGCGGACTGCCAGGATACCTTTCGTGACGGCGGCAACGCCAGCGGGATTTGCCAGGAGTCGTGGACTATCCCAGCCCAAATGATTCCACAAAGACTCAAGTGTTGGCAGACAGGACACCTTGAACAACCAACCATTTGCAACTGCTCCGATGATGAGACACAAAGTCCAACCGATGTCAAGCCCTATTTTGTCTCCAAGATGTATTTGGCGTCGACCGACTCCATAGTAACTGCTTCGAACCCCTTCGAAGTTGCGCGGCATGTAGTCTTCCCATTCTTGATTCTCGTCGGTATCTTTTCAGCTGCGTTACATGTTTCGCAAAAATAGAGGAAATCCGTCCGCTTGTGCCGTAGTGATCGAATGTGGGAAGACAGTGACTTTTATCTTCCGCCTGAGTTCCCATTGCCAACGTTGCACGGGATGCAGGGCAAAAAGCCCACACCGAAGCCGCAAATAATCAAGGACAAAGTTGTTCAGACAGAAATCGGTCCAGTGCCAATCACTGCTACGGACGAATCGATAATTGCCGAGCTTGCAGTGGCATTCGATCACTATCAGGAGAAGCCAAACATAGAAATCGAGGCACGGTTGTGTGTCTATCGACATGGTCGGCATGATTATGTCCGGGATGACCACCAGCAGCATTCCATTCGCTCATTGTCTCACGCATCAGGATATCATTGTGACACCTCACTTCCCAAGGAGTCATGGGACGCAATTCTTTGGCAACTCACCGCGATGGGGCTGAAACCAGAACCTGTAAAAGTTACCAAAGATGATTTCACACGAGCAGGTATGCGTTTTACACGAGATCCAATCACAAATGAAGTGATGGAATGTGTGTCAAAGCAAAAACTTCACAAACATGATATTGTGCATCCTCATTCTGCATTTGATATTCGAGTTGGGTTTGCAACAGAAAATCCAATCGCTGACAAAACTGCACCGTCACCAGGCGACATTACAAATTCAAGACGGAAGGAGCGAACGAGTTTCATAATGCCATCGAAACGGCTTCGTGTCGATATGACAATAGTGGATGGGAAAGACTTTGAGGTGGAAATCGAGGCTCTGTACGCAGGTGTTGAGGCAGACGAACTGTTTTATTTAGCTCGATGCCTCAGCGGATTAGCGACGTCGATGGATTACATAATCACCACGTCTCCCCCTCGGCCGACAAATGCGTTGTTGGATAATCTGTGGCGGGCAATTGGTGAACGACCGAGGAAAAGTTTTGGGTTGATTGGGCCGAAACCTATCGCATTCCGGCGATTTCATCTCGGTTCAATGAAGCTGACGCAACGACATGTCGGAGAAAAAACAAATGGGGAAAGAATGTACTTGTATCTATGTTCTGACAACTCGTCCTATCTGATTGACAATCTGCACGCAGCTAGGCAGTTGGAAATTCGACCCTTTTCCTTGATGACGAACAAAAGTGAAGAGACCGTATTGGATGGAGAACTCTTATTGTCAGGCGGCACGGGCGGTGTGTTTGTAGCATTTGATGCCTTGGTTTTGGAAGGTGAAAAACTGGTCCGGCAGCCGATGGGAGAACGAATGGCGAAACTGGCGAAGTGGCTTCCACAACAACAACAACAACAACCCTCGGACTGGTCACGCTCTTTACAGGTCACCTTGAAACAATTTGTCGCTCAACCGCTTGCTCACGACGCACTGATCAAAAAGTTAGTATCGGTGGGACATGGGCATGGGTATCAAGAGACACGGCAACAAATCCCACGCCCGAATGACGGATTGGTTTTATCTGATTTCAATGCACATGGCTATCTGTCGAACGATGTTCTCAAGTGGAAATGGCTTGGTGACCAAACTGTTGATTGGCAACCAGTTCCCCCACTTATGAAAGGGGCATTTGGTCTTGAATGTGGAGCAGCAGCGAAAGGTTGGGGAGATGATCAAATTACCCTCGGACATATTCACATCACCCCACAAGAGTTTGAGACCATCTTTGAAAAGGGCAGGCGAAAAACTCTCCCACCAGTGGTGGAATGCTCTTTTGATGATGAAATGGGTCTCTGGCGAATACGGCATATCCGATCTGATAAAGCTGTAGGACATGGCAATTTTGTGACTGTGGCTATGGATGTCATCAAGGCCTTGGTGGAAAAAGTCACTCTACGAGAAGTTCTTTCGGGTGCAAGCAGTGACGAAAAGCAAGATCGTCTTCCATCCTTCGCGCCGATTAATTTCAGAACGAAACGTGATCCATCAGCACCAGGTAAATTGCTCCTGTGCTCGAGTGAAGGCAAGGCCATTGATGCCATTCCAGAAGGGAGCAATCGGCAGACCACAGGCGACAGCTTTCGCTATGACGCACAAAGTGGTGAATGGCGTCACATGCTAGGAGCCCTCAATGCAAATACACATGAACAGATTATATGGAAGTTAACTCACGCCATGTTAATGCGATCAACATATGAAAGAGATATTGATAGTTTACGGATTGGACGACCGATAACAGAGACGACAAAACACCGATGGGAACGATTAATACAGTCGAGCATAACTTGGCAACTTGTCCCTGGAAAGTTCCAATTAGGGTCGGACTTTACACCGGAGGTTCGGGACCGTATGGTGCAGTTTCTGCGAGCTGTCGTAAAAGCATAAGCTCCTAAGCTTCCAAGGATTCATCGCGATCGGCCAGAAGCTCAGCGTACAGTTGCAAGACCTCCGGATAAAAATTCATCCAGGGCTGAGGGCCTCCAATCTTGCGGCCTTGGTCAAGTTGAGTCTCAGCACGACGTTTGACATAGCTGACCAGGCACGCTGGGTTTTCCAGAACCCACCCAAATGACGGTTTCGGGATGGAAACTTCCCCAGCGTCATCCGGTGCTGCACGTTTCTTGCCTTGTTTCATCTTGTCGGCAGAGGTCGAGGTTTTGACTTCAGCTTCCTGGCGCTGACGCTCACGATATTGCACTTGCATTTTCATCAGAGTCTCATATTCTTCCTTGCACATATCATTCCAATGCGTTTGTTCTTCCTCAGACAGTTGGTTCCAAGCCGCGACCACGGCCTTGTGTGCGGCGTCACGAGTTTCTGGTAGCTTGTGTGTAATGCTGAACTCATTACTGAAGCGCTGGAAGCCAGTGCAACGACTGAAACTTTTCTTGGCGATCTTGCCAGCAGGCAAGATGCCCTTCAGCAGAGCCTTTCTCGTCGACAAGTGACGTCGCTTGACTTCAACTCTTTCCAGGTGACGCGCAGCTTCCCCGGCCTTGTATGCAGCTGCGCATTTTTTGCAGCGAGCGCGGTCTTCTTCAGTCCTGGCAGGCTTGCCTCCATTCAACAAGCAGTGCTTGCTTATGCCATTGGGCTTGCTTTCGCAATCCGAAAATCGTACTTTCTTGCCGTCTCGTGGAGCCGCATTTTCCTCTTCCTCCTCGGCTTCTTCCTCCTCGTCCAACTCGGGTTCTGGCTCAGGGGCTGGGGCCAGGGCTGGTGGTGGCTGAGGACGTCGTTTTGCCTTGACAGGCGCTTTACGAGGGACAGGCGGAGGAGCAGGTTCTTCCTCTGTGGTTTCTCCTTCGTCTTCCTTCGCAGGTTTCGGCACAGAGACAGGCGCCTTGCGTTGGACCGGTTTGGGTTGGGCGGATGCTTGTACTTTAGGAGGCATATCGAACCCGTGATGGATGAGAAACAGTCAGATTTGCCTGTCAAAAAATGTTATGAAACGGATACTAGGCACTTACTGGAAGGTTTCAAGACAGCTACCTATCTTGGCTCGGCAGATGGGACAACTGCTCAAGGACTTCCCACAATCCGAGCAGCATGCTTGGTGACGACAAGGCAAAAACACAAGATTTTTGGGCCTATCTAGACACACTGCACAGGTTGCGGAGTCCGCCAATTTGGCTTGGTTATTTGCATCCTTTTTGGCTTTTGCGGCTGCCTCTTGTCTAGCTTTGGCTTCTTGTTCTTCCTTGTCCAGCATTTGTGCAAACTTCATATCCATATCCTCTTGCTTTCGCTTCAAGTCAGCCTTTTGCTCTTGTAATTCAGCGGTCAAAATGCGTGCCTTTTCTTCCGCATTCAGTTCGGTTGGTATCGGCCCGCCCACTACCTTGGCCTTGAGTTCCTTGTCGAGCATCAGAATCTCTGCCATCGATGTAGCCCGATATTTGGCCATCACTGCCGACTGTAGATCTCCATACGAAGGGGGCTTGCCGTATACGGCAGCAAGTGATACTTTAAACTCATTGCGCCAATGTGACCACACCATCATGCGAAACTTCGCATCATTCATCACTTCAACGTAGGATGGCGCCTTGGCTTTCTTTGGAGGAGGGGCTGCAGCTGCGGCAGCTGCGGCAGCGGCGGCAGCGGACGGCTTAACTGCGGACGCTCGCTTTCGGCATGGCGGTGGTGCATCGGGCTCGTAAGGGCGCAGCCGTCGCTTGCGTGATGCTTTGGCAGCATTCGCCGATTGTTTGCTGCCCCCCGCGCCAGTGTATTCTGCCCACTCTCTGGCGTAACGAGCCTTGTCTTGTTCTTGCAATATCTTGTATGGTGCCTTGTCTGCAGCACTCAAGCGTTTCCATCGATCGCTGAGGATTGCCGACATGGCTCCAAGTGATCGTTGCTGCCCATCAGCTTGCAGTTCTGCGCGTTCCTTGTCACAATAGTAAATGTAAGCGGTCAATGCTTTTTTTGGCACAAGGAGCCCATGCTCATCTACACGTGGGGCTTTGGGCATGTGTACGACTGGGCCACCGTGCGTGGGCGCCTTTTGTAAGGAAAATCGAAGAAACTTATTCTTTTTTGCCGAGTCTCACTCCAATCCGGATGGAAGACAACCGATAACAAGCTACCTCGCCCGTGAGAGCATCTGGGACTAGTACAGTCTCCGCAGTCTTCTCCGCAATGCGGCGCAATTTCAAGAACAACCGATGTTTCGCATCTGCTAGTTGTATATATTGGCTGAGAGGAAAACTCTCTAGATTGACTTCAGCGCAATCGGTTGCGACCGGTGCCTTGTACTCCATATTGCAGCAAAACTGCCGTTTGTCGATGTAGCCGACTAACACCGACTTGGGTGGAAGATAAGCTTGCTCTTTTGCATCTGTTATTTTCAGCTTGTACCAAATCCACCCTTCTTGGTGTTGATCTTCATTTGGCAACTTGGTCAGCAATCCATCTACAGACAGTGAGAAATGTCCACTGTCAAAAAAGAACTTGGCTTTTTGAGATACATCCAATTGCTTTGCATTTGGCAGGATCCGGAGCTGCAGTTCCAAGGTTTCGGCCATGTATGTTTACCTTTAAAAAAACGGCAGGATGGAACCGTCAACAACGGTTTCAGCGGAAATAACATTGATCCTTTTTAATTATAGCATCCGCTGGGGCATGCCTCCAGAGCGTAAGGCAGAGTTGGCAATCGCTGATCGTGATGTTGCATCGACTAAGGTACTCTTCAAACAGTATCATGGCACGGATAGGCGTGGGATTTCTGTGGCGGCTTCATCCTTGGCAGTGTATGCATTCGTCTGGTTGGCCTTTCTCAAGTTGGGCGTATCCTATCTAGGACAAGCTCTCGCGCTCGTCGTGGCAGTCCCGCTCCTGAGCCTGCTGACACTTCGACTCTTCATGATTAATCATGATACGTCACATTTTGCGCTGTGTAAATCCATGTGGCTCAATCAATGGATTGCACAGCTATTTTCCATCCTCACATTGACACCAACAACATGGCACATCAATCATAGATATCACCATGCAGTTTCTGGCAACGCGAGTCGTGAAGATTGGTCGGAATCAGTCTTCTACACGTTACAACAATACCAACAACTGTCTCTTGCGAAACGCTGGATTTACCGTTTGACGAGAGATCCACTCTTCTTCTTCCTTGCTGGCCCGCCATTGAATTGGTTTGTGATTCAACGCCTGCCGATCAATTTGGGCTTGGCGAATAGCTACAAACCACGGGTGTGGAACACTCTTGCTGGAGTAGTATGGTTTACATTGATGTACGCCATCGGCGGCTGGTTGGCAGTTTTAGCTCTATTTTTTCAGTATTGGCTGGGTGGGATTCTAGGGCTTGCACTTTTTCACGTACAGCATACCTTCAATCCGGCCTACGTTGCAAAAGGCGAGGAATGGACTTCAAAGAAAACAGCAACACATGGCTCGTCCAATATACAGTTTCCGTGGTGGTTGGAATACTTCTTTTTCAACATTGGATATCATTCGATGCACCATTTAGATTGCAGAATTCCCGCCTACAATTTAAAACTAGCTTATTGCGATCCGGAGGTGCAGAGTTGTCTCGGCCCCATTCACTGGCTCACCTGGTCTGAAATCTGGACGTGCCTCGGTTATACTCTGTACGATGAGGTCTCTGGTCAATTTGTATGTTTCCCGTGATTTGCATCAATTTGTGCTGTGAGTCGTTAACGATGACCTGGTTGTTAAGATGGAAGGACGAAGCGGCGACGATCAAATACTTGGAGGATCAAAAAATGGACGGCTTTACTGATCCTACGGTTTTGTTCTCCATGGGGACTACCGTCATGGTTCCCCTTTCAGATCTAACACAAGAAAAAGCACAACTCAAGTCCTATGATGATCGCCCTGCATACCGTCAAACATGGCCCATGCATCGATTGAAGAATGCGTCAGACTTGCCTTCGGTTCTGATGCACAATGCTCATGTCCTCAACACTCAAGTGACCAGCTTAGGATTAGATTCCGTCGTGATTCATACCCTCAGGCGTGCGTATCAGGTGTTGATCGAAGAGGGCTATTTGAAGCCAGAGGAGGTTGCTGCGAATCTGACTACTATGATTCCAAATGCAGGAACTAGGAGAGAGGATGGTTGCAAACTGTACGGAGTGACCTGGCCCAACCGGCCTGCAGCAATCCAAAACCTAGTATGGGCCAAAGACCTCAAGTCAGCAAGAGAGATTGTATTCGATCTGCGTCGATTTGACTATATGTTGCCAAGAGCTATTGCGATCTTTCTTCCCGTCACGGGCAAATGGCAGAGACTCGCGCCAAATTACTCGAATGTAAAGCCTTCATCCTCGTCGCCTGGGACAGCAGGAGCAGGGGCGTCTTCCTCCTCCTCATCATCATATTCTTCTTCTTCTGGTTCTGGGGTACGAGGCCTTTTGACACCATGAATCGGAATGGGATAGTGAGTAGGATTCTCAGGGTCACGCCGCAAGGAAGGGGGAGGCAATGCTTCCCCCTCTGTGTCCTTCTGTCTCCGATGACGTTCGTATTTCTCTTTCTGCTTTTTGGCTTGCACGATACCCTCCCCAAGCATTTCTTTTAGCACTTGGAGACGCTCACTCATTGGATTCAGGACATGTTCATTCCAATGGCGTAAATCAGCAGACAGCTGAGTCATTTTGCGTAACTTTTCTTGTTTTGTTTCGGTTTCCTCGACCTGTAACCGTTCATCCACACTCGATCTAAGTTCAGAACTGCATTGGCTACACGTAAATGCTCCACTTTGTTTGGCTGCGCCTGACTGTAAGCTCAGAGCTTCAATCAAAGTGATGAGTGACCCAGCTTTAGCACACTTGCCTACATTGTTACAAAAGTAGCGAACATCCAAATCGATAGAGCGTGTTGGTTGTGGCGATTGTAAACTCAGGGTTGTCAATTCACCAGCCAAGGAACGTTCCTGTGCTCTTTGGCGTGCAGTCCCTTTCGCCGGTCGCGCTTTATGGCGGTAAAACTTGTCGCCTGCTTGGTCAAACTTCTGCAGGACAGCTGTGATGCTGTCGCCAACTTTCAGTATCATGTGATCATAATTCATATGCAATAGACTAACATTTGTCAGTTTTCTTGCCGCGGGTTGTTGTTGATGCCGAGCGGGGGCAGAAGCTTGCCGCGCCAACTGTGGCGGGCTCGTCGATGTAGAACGGGATTTCGGAAGTTCTGTACGAACCAAGAGGCCATCTCGAACTAAAACATCTAACAAGAAAACGGCGTGGGCATGTGTCATTTGCATGATGGAAGCTATTTCGATATCCTGGACATAAATTCGATGATGCATACCCTGTGCAGTAAACTCTAATGGAATTTCGGCAAGCTTGTCGTTCGCGCCAAATATCTTGCCACGAGCTGTCTTGAGGGATTTCAAGACAAAGTAGAACAAAGTCTTAATCTGCGGATTGTATTCACGCTTGTAACAAATAACCTTGGCCAAGTCCATGGCTGCGTCATGGACATCGTCTGGCAAAAAGTCCATCCAAGGCAAGGATGGAGACTGGGCCAGTTTCAGCTCCACATCGCGCTCCGCAATTTGAATTGACCTCTCCCGCTGCAAATCATCGAGATCAGTGTGACGGGGTGGTTGTGGCAAGGATTGTGCGCGTTGCAATTTGACTTTTTCGTCCATGAACAATCGCGGTGTGGTGTGGTTGGTTCGGCTGAGTGACCGGAGCCGGAGAACAAGACATGACAGACCAGGCTGACAAAAACGAATTATTTCTAGGAAATGATACTTGCCCGCGGAAAAAGAAGACCGAGCTCCTCTCTCTGTTTAGAACGTAAAATTCATGTCGCGGCTGATGTTAGCACTGTTGCTCACTCTGGCTCCAACAGCCATAGCTCTGAATTGCTCCGGTGGCCAGTTCTGGGATACTGGCAACAACATATGCGCCAATTGTCCGGTGGGACTGTTTAGCGTTGGGGCGCCTGGGACAACGAACTGCACCGGTTGTGCAAGGGGTTATTTCAACAATGTAACAGGATCCTCCATCTGTACACGTTGCGATATGGGATACTTCAATAACAACACAGGAGCATCGATTTGTACCACTTGCAGTCCAGGTTCATTCTCCAACAATGTGGGTATGACTTCTTGCCTGCTGTGCCAATCTGGGTCTTTCAACAGCCAACCTGGATTGACGCAATGTCTACCCTGCCCACCAGGACAGTTGGCTGCTGGCCTCGGACAGACGCAATGTTCTTCCTGCCCACTTGGCTCATTTACGAATTCAAGTGGTGCTTCTTCGTGCTATTCTTGTGCCGCCGGACAATACAATTCTGATTTACTTGCTACCGGCTGTCAACAATGCGCTGCTGGGACATCGAGCGGTGCCGGGTCCAGTTCCTGCGCAAATTGTACGTCTGGAACTTTTGTTTCCACGCCGGGATCACCTAGCTGTCAAGAATGTCCAGCGGGATTATTCACCGCCGATGTCGGACAGATTCAATGTAACTCTTGCCCCCGTGGAGCCTTCACGAACACTACTGGTTCTTCTTCGTGTCAATATTGTGCGGCTGGGCAGTACTCTGCCAATTTGCTCTCCACTGGTTGTCAACAATGCGCACCTGGTACGTACAGCGCTGAACCTGGTTCCAGTTCCTGCAGAAATTGCACATCTGGCAGAGTAGCTACAACACCTGGATTGGCGGCCTGTCAATTCTGTCCACTCGGGACCATCAACCTCGGAAGCACCACATCTTGCCAGGGATGCGCAGTTGGAACCTATGCCTCCGACATTGGACAGAGTGCTTGTTATGAATGTCATCCTGGATCGATATCCGGCACGGCGGGATCTGCAAGTTGTACCTTGTGTAGCCCTGGAACATTTGCGGATGGCTTTGCTGCAAGTGTATGTTTGACATGCCAAGCCGGCCGTTTCGCTGCCAACAACGGATCTGCAGCGTGCCTTGGTTGCCCAGTTGGTTTTTACCAACCTTCTATCGGCGGAAGCGATTGTCAACCTTGCCCCGTCAACACGTTCTCCACCGGAGCTGCTCCTTCTTCTTGCCAGCCGTGCGCAAGCGGGTCTTACCAGCCCCAGACTGGACAATCTAGTTGTTTGGTATCGGCTGCGCCGACGCAAAACCCAACAGCCTATCCTACCCCTTCGCCGGTGGTCCCTAGTGCGACTCCGACTGCAACGCCTACGATCTCTCCATCACCTGCACCCAGTGCGACTCCGACTGCAACACCAACGACCGGCCCCTCACCTGCGCCCAGTGCAATGCCAACTGCCACACCTACCATTGCTGTTCCAGATGGACCACAAGTGATGCCGCAACCAGCAGGCGGCGTACCCCAGTTTGTGGGAATATCAGTTGATCCGACAGGATTGACATCGTTGGACACACTCACAAACTATACGTCATGTATTGATTACTGCCGAGGCCTCTATCCGCAAACTCGACGCGATCTCATTGTGTGTTTTGAGAAGTGTCTTACGAAATTTGATCTTTAAGCATAAAGTTTAAAGGGGGGTATCATGCATCTCCTTCTTCTTCAATATGCATTTGCTGGTTTGTGTAGCTATTATGTCACGTTCTGGGTTGTCTGCGGTCTCTTATACCTGTTTATTGACGAAGCCCCGACTTCTCCGCGCCAGACCATCAGAGTTGTACTGACAAACCAATTCCTTGTGACGCCCATTTTCGTCAGTGGTCTGTTGGGGGTGGGTCAAAGCCTGTATGAAGTGCCTACGCGAGAGTTTTCGTGGAGCGACACTGTTGGACGGCTGGCTCTAACAGCTCTTGTTGTAGATTTGCTCTTTCTTATCTTGCATAGAAGCTACCATCGACCAGCGCTGTATCACCTACACAAGCTACACCACCAAAAGACAGTGGACGTCACTCCTATGGATAGTAATTACTGTCACTGGACAGAAATGGTGTTTGTCAATCTCTTGGCGGTCATACCTCCTATCCTTCTTTTTCGTTTGAGCACATTCCAACTTTGCCTCTGGTTTTCCATAGTCGCCTTCGATACAACGAAATCTCATTCGTCGGGCCTCTTTCGAATCCATCCTCGTCTAGCCCCACATGTGATTCACCACACGAAACAAACCAATCCTTATGGTAGCTCACTTGGTCTATTTGAGACTGCTTTGGCTCCGTTATAGAAATGATCGTTTCTTCCAAAAACAAGCCTTATTCACTGATACACACAAGCAGAAACAACCATGGCCATTCCGGAAGCTCATCGCGCTGTCATTGCCTGGTGGACACACAACCGCCAAGAAGACAATGTGGATGCAAACATTGCTCTGTTGGCGGAAGACATTCAATACAGTTCCTTTGGCAACAAACTTGTTGGCATTGCTGCTGTGCGCGCAAAGCTGACCAAGAAGACTGGTGGTAGCGGCAAGGTCTTTTTGGATCGGCTGAAACAAGTCAGCGCTGGTGTTTATGAATTACCGATGGAGCTCACGTTGCCACTCCTCAACTTGACTGGCAACGCAACTGGCAAGTTTGGACTCAATGCACAGAACAAGCTCAATGTTATCGAGGTGAGCTTTGACAATTGGGTGCTGAACAATGCGGCATGGCTTAAGGGAGCTTAAGAATAGAGAGTGTCGTATCCCCATAAGTAAAAGCAGGAATGTCGACCTGTTCCACCATTCAATGTAAAAAACTCTTACAGACACCCTGCGACCCAGAAGATACCGTCAGATGGGAGGTCCGAGACACTCGTGGTAAAAAAAGGGCAGAAGTCAATCGACAGCTGTGTGCCAATCATTTGAGCATCTGGCTCGATTGTCTTTTGGAACAATTTGACGCATTCGATCTAGCCGCCTATAGCATCAAAACGAAAAAAATCATCCAGCGTTACGCAGACGGAGAGGACAATGACTTTCATGTCCAATGGATGGAGCTCTCGTTCGTAGAAGAGGGTCTCGACTTCGAGACTGTGCTTGTAGCGGACGCTCCGGAAGATGGTTGGCGCTATCCGTGCCTACAAGACGAAAAGCAAGACATATGTGATCAAGATCAAATCGTCAAAATCGTAGCTGACCGCATTCGCAAGTCCGACGCCGAGTCAATTCGAGTAGAGCTCGTGCTCCAATTGACTAAAGTCCCCCAATTGCCAAAAGCACAATTCACATACGGCTGGGTACCACGTGATAATGATGGACGGCGCGCTAATCCGCGCAGTCCGAAGGAAATCGGTCAAATCTTAAGTTGTAGCCACTTGAATTGGGCGCTGAATTCAGAGTCCAATCGCATCCAGACATCTATCAGTCTCACCCGAATCGAAGAAGAAGAAGAAGAGCCCGAGCCTACGCCCGCGCCGCCGCCCCTCAAACGCAAGACGTCACGTACGCTTTCGCGGAAGCCTTCGCGGGCGCCAGCAAAAGAGGAAGAAAAGAAGCCGCCACCGTTCGAATTTCAGGGCCTCCCGAAACCATCCAACGTCGTGCCGAAAATTCTCGTGGTGGAGACTATTCCGGGCGAGGAGGACGAATTCAAACTCAAGGAGGTTTCTGCAGAAGTGCAGGAAGCAGAAGAGGATGATCTCCGCTATTGGCAGCAACACTTTCAAGCCAGTCGTACAATCGCTTTACTACAGGAAAAGTACGAGACCCAGTGGCTATCGATCATAAATGCGTTAGACCAGACTGATATGAATGACATTGCGTGTTATGTGGTGCTTAAACACCCCTTGCTGCTGCGAATGTTGACAGAAGGCAATGCATCCAAAGTCAGCGCTGAAAAGGTACAGGCCGCGCTGGAAGCCATTGCACATACTAACGAGGCTGATTGTTCTGCTGTCACTGGGAAGATCACAGAAGTTGAAGCAAAAATCCAAGCCGCTGTTCGCATTTGTGGACTCACTGATGGAAATCCCAACATCAATATCCAGCAGATCAGTATTATGACGCTCAAACAACGGTACGAGTTACGGAGGCAATTGATGAAGCAGGGGTGTATCGATCTGCCAGAGGTGGCAAAACGCATCTCGGTCGAGTTTGACAATATTATTTTTGATTTGGAGACATTCATGCATGAACGACTTGGGTTTGGAAAGCACTTGGAATCTGAAGCTGAGGTGCAGGCTGCTCGAGAACGGTCGCAGTGGTTTGGAAAACGAGTATTTAAGAAGGTGGCCTCGGGAATCTCTACCGTGTTGGGCGGACTCAAGGTGGCTATTAAAAGGGTATGGCGCGGCATTGTCAATGCGGGCGAAGTGCATTTGTTTCGTATTGTTACAATTTGGTACCCTGCTGGGGTCGCTGTCATCGCCGCTGCCCAACAAGTGGCGCAAGAGGCTGGAAGCGGTACACTATCAATGGGCACCATTGGTCGAGTACTGTCTACAATCTTTTGTGAGCTAGCGTCATCTACTGGAGCTGCCTATGCTCTCATGCAGGCTGCTTGGACTTATGGAAAAATCTACCTGGGCATTGGTGATGTCTTGGGAGAGGATCTTCCCGAAGATGTGAAACAAAAGCGAGAGGCATTTGAGCGTCAGTTCGGTCAAACCAAATTGGTCAAATGGATTTTGAAGCACAAGAGCATTTTACAGACCCCGGTTCCTGAAGCCGCAGCGACTGACGTCAAGGAGACTCTCAAGACTGGAGAGAAAGAACTAGACAGAATCGTGAGTTCAGAAGAACTGGCTGGACATATGGCTCGAGACGTGGCGGCCAGCTACAAGGCTACCATTCATGAAGCTGTACAGCAAGCAACATCTGAGGCGGGTCTCGAGCGTGGACTTAGCATTACCAAGTACCTTGGGCTGACTCTTGGCACAATTGCTGGTTTCGGACCCGTCACTCAATTTATAGGACAACTTGCAGTCTGCCAAGGCCTTTCTGCTGCAAGATTAATCGCCAGTATCTTTAATCCATACGAGTTCTACGCCGAAGTCGCTTCTTCCATGAGAGCCATCCTGCAAAAATTCATCAGTTGCAAATTTACCTTCCGGTCTGCGCTCAAAGGTGGCAGATATCTGTTGCCTACCAGTGTGATTGTCCCGGCACCCGTGGCGGAAAAGGCACTTCAGCAAAAGGGTGCAGGCGCAGGGCTCGGCTTTCTTGCCGGTGGCACACTCGGAGCCGGCTTATTCTTGCTTACGGCCCCAGTGAGTCTGCCAGGTGTTCTCGCGGTTGGAGCTGTCGCGGGTACAGCCACAATTCTCGGCGCGGTTGGAGGAGCTGCAATTGTTGGCACTGCCCATGAAGCAGCTGCCGGTCAGCACTGTGACATCTGGAATTTTGTAATTGCGCTAGCCGGCATTATCGTCACGGTGATTGCGGTGAAGAAACTCATGGGAATTGGCAAAAAGAGACAAAATAGACCTCGTCAAATCAAACGACCTCCACCGGCGTCTCGCTTGGCTGTTGGCAAGCCGCTTTTGCCTCATTGGAGACTGTAAAAAAGAATGATGCATTTCTCAACAATTGCCAGTATGTGGCTATGTGAACTCCAGCTCTAGCTCAAGTCATGCTGCGAACCCGAACACGTGGAAGGAGTGTCTCTCCTAGTCGCTCGCGATCTCGCAGTCGCTCGCGCAAACCGCCATCTCGCAAGCCCCGTTCCCCGAGTCGCTCACCGAGCCCTCCGTCACGGAGCACACGGTGGTGTCTCAACGCAATTGGAGAAATGTGTGGAATTCGCGACGTGGGTCAACCTGATGCCGAATACGTGGTTGGCATTCGTAATAGTATCCGAAGAGAGAGAGAATTTGGATCCGCTCATCTGGAAAGCATTTGGTTCTTATTGTCATCTGGTCCACCAGCCTCCCGTATGGACGATCTTCCGAGCTTTCTGCGTGAGCAATTGTCATGGCTAGTCACCAACATTTTTCTGTTGAAACAACAACTACAGTATACTACAGGAGCATGTCGTCTGGCTCCATCTCTAGTTTCCGCTACATCCGAATACAAGGAAGCTCATCGTAGACAGCAATTGAATATCATCGAAGTGCTAAATGAATGCTACAGGCTGTCACAACTACCTCCTCCTACTCCTCCCACACCAGACTTTACCCCGATCGGAACCGCCCTCGGTCTACCCCGCGCCGATCGTCCATTGACGTGCCGAAAAATTGTGGAGTACATTCAAGATTTGAAAGCCAGTCTGGATCGAACACAATTGGCATCACCGAACCTGACTGTAGCGGTTGACCATACCAAGACAGAGAGAGATAGTCTTGTAGAAGCAATGATGTGGATTCATAGCCTGTCGACTCCATCTTCGACTAGTCCTGAGCAGGAACCGGCACCGGAGCCAGAGCTGCGGTAGCGGCGGCTTGGTCTTTTTGAATTTCAGCTAATTGTTGTTCATGTGAGGCTGTTGCTCGGCGCATGTCCAACAGCTTGTAGACTTCAGGGTGTCCCGGCTTGTACTGGTTGCACATCTCGTCCTGAACCTTGCCCTCTGCGGACAGGGCTCGTTCCATAGAGATATTTTCCTTGACCAGCTTGGCATACTCTTGCTCTTGTTCGCGCACCAGCTTGTGGTCACCAAACACTTGCAAAGTCCGTGCTTTCGCCGCCTTGAGCTTGGCTGCACAGTCCTGAAACTTTTGGCGCTCATAGGCGATTGCATCCGCCAGGTCAATTTTGGCCACCGCCAGCGATGTCGGATGTTTTTCTTCTGCCTCCGCTTCTGCTTCCGCCTCCACTGGCTCAGCAGGCAGCGATTGCTCGTCTACGCTTGTGTAGACATAATCGGATTCGCCATTCCCGTCAGACTCCTCTGCTGTATCGTCTGCAATGATGACTGGAGCAGCAACAGTCTTCTTTTTCTTTGCCGGAGGCTCCGAAGTGACGAGCACAGCTGGCGAGACCGCAGTGGCCAATGCCACAGAGGCGCGCCTCTTGGTTGCCGCCGCTGGAGAACATTTTTTAGGCGGTGCGACAATTGCAATCGGCTTCTTCGTTAGGGGCCGGGCCGCCGTCGTGACCTTTGGTGGATGCGAGACTTTGGACATTGCGGAGAATGCGTGGTTGGAGAAAAAAACAAAGTTGAAATTTTCACGGAAACGGCTCGGTGGGAGTACTGGGACTCTTCGGAGGCGCAATGAGATGAGCCCAACATGAGGGATGTACTGCTAGATCTAAATATACTTGCACTGAGACATTTCTACGCGACTCATCAAACAGAGTTCCTGAAATATAATCTCGTTCCTCTGCGCTGTTGGGAATGAATGCTTCACGGCACATCCAATCGTCATGTGTGTCATCCCACACAATCTCAAAGGCATCTGTGCACACTGCGCATCGCTCATCCTGATTACGGGAGGCTACAGAAAGAGGCAAGATCTTCTTTTCGGGTGCTGCAGCAGCTGCTGCCGCTGCTGCAGATTGCTCTGCCTTCTCTCGAGACAAACTTGTTGAATCGCCAGTGTCCGTGACCCACTCATCCGCTGTACAAAACCAAGACCGACTCATCGTCTGTTTGGCGCGACGCCGATCGACACTGTTCTGAGAGAAATGCCAATCTTTATGTGCATCTAATGCTTCTTTATTGGACAGACGAAAACCGCAATCTCGGCACTGCGAAGCTCGCGGATGATACAGGGCATCGATCACCGTCATATCTTTTGTCCTGCGACAACACAATATGGATTCAAGGGGGCACCCTAATCCCTCACCGCAGAAGAAAGTCTTCGGAAAAATTGGCTTGCGCTTTTGCACTTGGAGCGAGAGCGACCCATTGTAACACGAAGACAGTCGGTGGTGTGGCGGACTGTTGGTGGTGCTGATGCCTCTTGGCTGGCGCGTCTGTGCTGGTCTCTCTGTTCCTCTTCATGGGCGCATTCACTCCCAGCACATCCAGAATGTGCGCACGCAGCTCTGGCGTAAAAAAGGGTCCGTTGGGATGGTTCCATGTTTGTAAGACGACAAGCACGGGGTCACGGGCCACGCGGCATGCCGCTACGCAACAGCCGACGATGCTGGGAGTGAACAGGCTCTCGTATGGCACTCTGCAAGCTTTGAGGATAGAATCCATCAAGTAAAAGGCAGGGATTTTCATGGCCGGCTCCGCCTGCCCACGAGGAAAATAAGGGGGACTGAACAAAAAGCGGCGACAGACCTGGTGGACATGTTTGACCAAAATATCAGCTAATTGCGGCGCCAAGTCCTTGCGGAGCGATGAAAAATCTGTCAATGCGCGAATTTGGAGATCCGAGTTCTTGTTCAACTGCAACAATTGTTGTGAGAAGCATTCAACTGGAGTCGCTGCCCAACTCATGTTCTGAAAAAACGGAATACGGACGACAGATGCACGGGCACAACGACACCCACGCTTACTGCAATTGGGAGAGATAATAACGTATCATTTCTCGGAAATGTAAAGCAGCAGAGGAACATTCCCGCATGAATGGCAGCAGGGGCCGTGGCAGCCGATGCTGCTTTGTCTGCCATCTGGCCTTCGTTCTTCGCCATGTGTCATGATGTTGTCAGCGGCTTTCGGCGGGAGGGGAAACTGTTGGAGTCGGATATAGAGGCTGGAGCGGCAGAGCCATGGTTGTACTTGGCAATCCCATCAGTTGTGATCTGGGATGCCTTGGTTCGATCTGCAAATCATCCGGGTGGGATTTTGCTAGCATGGAATGCTAAAAGCATAGACCGACCCCCTGAATCGGAGCGAGCATTCTTCGATGCGACAATGAAAGCCAAAGCTGTGTTTGCCCAAGAATATGCCCACCTCTCGCCCGCAGAGGCAAACAGCGTCCGCGATGAGATTCTCTTTCTCAACATTCCTGCACCCGAGGACGAGTCCGATGCCCTCGCGATGGCGCGTGAAAAGCTGCGTCCACCTGTCATGGCGCCTGATAACGTACACAAGGTTCGCCTCAGGAATGAAGCTATGGCACTAGGCACAGCCGTCACACAAAAGGCACATTTTCGTCAATTTTTTAGCGAAGGGGTGCTGCAAGGTCAAGGTTCAAACAATGCCCCACAACTATGGACAGCGGCAGAAATCTGGGAAGGATTCTTACAACAAACTCTAGCCATAGCGCAAGAGTTGTTAGAAGACAAGAAGAGTCTTGATCTTGAAACGGACTTTAAGAACAAGCCTGAGCTGACTGCGACACGGGTATTGGCCGTCACTCTTTATCGCTCCTTGTTCCGTTCGCCTAAACTCAAGGATGGCATTGAGCTCGCAGTTGGGAAATTTGTGACTACATCCAATTGTCCACCTGACCCTAAACTACAGCATCTTTTGCAAGGCTTATTGAAGTGCAAAGCGGCATTTGTAGCGGTTGGCGTACCCGCACACGAACCCTTGTTGTTGGCCCAACCTGACCCGCGCGGGCGAGAATGGATCCGACAAGTCTATGGTTTAGCAGAGAACATTAAACAATACATGCCAGAATACTTTGCCGGCATTGTACATACCATTCATGTGCTAAGTGGCGTCGTGTAACCATTGTCTCACCCTAACTTTGAGCTCAGACTCCTTGTCTACTTTTGAGTTCCACTCAGCAATTTCATGCATCATTTCTTCCGTCGCTGGTGGTGCCGGTTCATGAACTCCAGTTGCGCCCGTAGGGCCCCTGTGGCCCGGATGTGGCTTGTCAATAAACGTGAGTACTTGATCTGCGTCTTCGAATTGCTGTTGAAGCCACTCAGGCCAGTATTTCCGATTGTGCAGCTGCTTGGGAATGCCCGCCACGCATCGGCTGATACAACGTGACTGGAATGGACCCAAGTTGTGCCAGCGCTGCTGTAGATACTTGTGCGAAAGATAAACGAAATGGGAATCCGCGCAGCAGACAAAGACACCGTAGAGTAGGCCTTCTTGCGTCAAGGCACAAGTCAAATCTTCGTGTACCTCTTCTCTTAGCTCATGTTGGAGCACTAATCCATTGTGAACTTCCAACCAACAAGTTTTCAGTCGCATGCGTGGAGTTCCGAGTCTCGGTATGGCCTCGTTTGGACCCGCCGTCCAAACTGCAAGCTGTTTCTTGACCCATTTTTCCTCGTCTTTGGGTAACCCAGGATCTTGGTGTGGATCCGACCCGTCTTCGTCAAGCAGGATGTGGTTACAACCCTCAAGAGGTTTCTCGTCTTCAGGAGTCAAGGTCCAGAAGCCTTCCACGGTCCCTCCGTCTCCCGATGTCACCACCAATTTTGTTTCAGACACTATCCACATCGACTTGTTGTGCCACCAATCCTCAAACATGTGTTTGGCCATTGCCGATCATGTTAATCTCGAATCCCATTACGTGGAAAGGAAACCCAAATGTTCAGGCCATATTTGACAGTTCCAGGTTGGGTGATGGGCAGACCTTGGTGCAGAGATTTCGAGTGCGGTAGACATTTAGTGTCACAGTTTTCCCAGAAGAGTGATGTCCCTTGTTTGGGAGCAACAGTCAGGTTATCGAGTTCCGGAAAGACTGTTTGTCCACCATGTCCAGGTGGAACATCATTTAGATAAACGAAAAAAGTAAATCGTCTTTGTCGGTTCTGGCTGTTGTGTTTGAGATATTCTTCAGAAAACCAATCATGATGCGCTTTGAACTCTTCTCCGCATTTGTATCGAACAACCTGTAATTGCTCAAGATCATATTTGTCATCACAATGGAGAATGGACAATACTCGATTTTCGATATCATCTACAATGCGATCATCATGAATATGAGGCAAAAAACATGTGGACGAATTGCGATGGCTGGAATCGATACGCCGCAGCTGTTCTCTATCTATAACTGCCAGCGGTGATGGCTGAAACTGTATCTTGTTCGCAATATCAATCAAATGCTTGCATTCAGTTTCCGATAGGAAATTCTCAATCTGCATGAGCTGAATGTCTGGGTGTAACATTCGAGTCTGATAATTCCATGTTAGCCCTTTTACGATGTGCGGTGTATTGGCTTGACGTTTCTGGCGCGACACATACAAAAAGGAGGCCACCGCGACGCTGCCGACGAGCAAGACACCTCCAAGAATAGCCACTTGCGTTGACGTTTCTCTCTTTTGTGGTCCGGCCATGTTTAGTCCTCTTTAGTCTCCAGGTCGTTTGGGAAAAAATGCCTGCTCCTCTGTATTGGTGGTCGTTTGATGCTCTCGTCAGCTATCCATTGGCGGACCTAATTGATGATGTCATTCACCCGACAGGAATTACACCAAATCAAATTACAATCATCAATCTGTGTTTTCGAGTAGTGATGCTCCTGGTTCATGGACTTGGTCTGGACATCAATTTTCTCTGGCTGTTTTACCTTGCGCTTTTCACGACTGCCTTGCTTGATTGTCTGGACGGACATCGGGCTCGAAAACGCAAAATGTGTTCCAAAATGGGAGAACAACTTGAAGTCATCAATGATCAAACCTTTTGGGCTGGGATGGTCCTTGTCTATTGTTGGCGCCTCTGGACGATTTGGTTTTTGATTTGCGTCATGCCCTTGCTCGTATTCTTTATTGGAGTGATCCCCGCACTGAAAGGGCAAGCAACATGGATGAATAAGCTGGAAGCGTTGATTGTAGATAATCATGTTCCGTTTGTGATTCTGCTGGCTGCTTTTTTAGACAGTCGTTCAGTAGGGTAAACCTCGTACAACATGGCATCTGGTTTGGCTGCATCGATTGGAGGGGGTGCGCCACCTCCATCTCCCGTTCCAGGAAGGCCTGATCCCCTATTACAGCCTCCGGTCTCACTGACGGCTTATTATGCCAGACCCGGGGTTCAAGCCAAAGACCCATCGAAGATACCGGCATCTTCCAGACTGTCGGACACAGATCCGATTACGTTTCTGATTTTGGTAGATGACGGGAAAATGGCCGTCGTTGCAGAGGCTGGTGCCTGGTTGCAACGTGAAACACAATTACTTGCATTACCACGTGCATTGATCCGTTTTCAATTGTTGGGTGCATCGATACCACCATTGGCTGGGCGACAAATCCTCATTCAATCAAGCGGGTGGTCTGCAGATGCACCTGTTGGAGCTTTGAACATCTGGAATGCTGTGCGTAAACTGCGCTATGCCAATTCAAGTACGAATCCTATAGTCGGACAAGCCATCATACAAACCCCAAGACTCTTGTATCTGTTGATGACTCCGGAGGAGAGAACTGCGGCATTATCCGCCTTAGGCCAAAGCGCCATCGAAGAGCAGTTCCGAGCAGCGAGTCGTAAATATGGATCCTCGGCCTCAGCAGCAGCTACACAGCCGTCCGCTGCGGTCAAACCCATGGTTGCAAAACCCTCAGCGCCCATTGCGTCAGCAAGGGTTCTCACTGCGCCTGAAAAAGCAGGTTACTGGGAAGCGTTGCAAGCACATTATGTCACGCCCTATGACTTCCTCCGAGGAGAAGTCAAGAGCGATCTGCCTGGAGGTTGTCGAGGCATGCCATGGCCACCATCCTCCCTCCCAGGTTTTCAGGATGATGTGACGGGCGCCAAATCTGTTGCTGATCTACGCAACGTGCTACGACGTGTTTTAGACACTGTGCTGAACGCGGATGAGCTCGGACGCTTCTGGACAGCCCTGCCTCTTTATGGATTTGCAACAGTTCAGGATTGGGACGAGGGCGGGTATGTCCCCGCAAACTATCCCGGGCAATTTAAGACGGAAGAATGGGATGGGTTCTGGGAAAATCACTCTGATCCAGGCGAATTTGTCCGAAGGGCGCTTGGCAAGACGGTGAACGAAACGCAGGCCATCGTCTCAGACCTGTACGGAGCGCTCGCGGGGCGAGCCATTTATGTGGCGAAGCCGCTCGAAGCATTCCGATTTAGAGACCGGGAGGAGGTGGAAGCGTTCTGGGACAGCCTCTGTGACTCACCGCGCTCTGTACGCGAATATCTCGCCGCAAGCCGGTCGTCATCGTCCTCTTCTTCAGCGCCAGCGACTCCTGCGCCAAAGGTTCCACCCGGGCTTGATGACCTGTTTGGCGAAGATTGGCCAAAAACATGCAGGGATAGGGCAGTGCGCGACGATTTTTTCCGCGGCCTTCGTTTGCCTATTTCTCCCATCGAACTACAAATCAAGCTGAATGCCACTTACGCATACGCCTTTCGCAAATTGAACCCGAGCATGGCTATTCCAAGAATTCTACAGACTCCTCCTCTCTATGGTCGCCGCAGCGCGGGCATTGCTGCAGCCTCCGCGCCTGCTCCAGCACCAGCCTCAGCCTCCGCGCCTGCACCGGCCTCCGGTCCTGCTCCTCTTACCGAAGCTCCTTTTGAGTTGGATTGTCAAGACGCAGTCTATCAGCAAGAGGGCAAGTCACTGTCCAAGTCTTACAATACGCAATTTCTTCAGATGACGTCGCAGCATCATGATGCCGTTAAGATGCTACGGGGGCAGCAGTGGCTGCCGAAACCTAACAAACCGGATGATGCTTCCTTACTCTGGGATTGCACGCGGGATTGGTTGGCGGCACGTGTCAACCACATCCGATGGGGAGAAATTCGAGCTGCAGGACTGCGGACAGCTGCGGCCTTGGCGTCCCGGCCTTTGCCTCCTCTACCTGGAGCACACGCTGAAGACTTGTGGGGAGGAGAGATCCATCTCAAAACTCTGCTGGATGCAGAACGGAGGTTTGTCAAATATCCTCAGACTGGCTGGTGGCTCGAACGATTTTGGGCGACACGTCGTCCCTTAGATGCCAAAGACCAGACGGCAACTGCCAAACGGGCCGCCGCCAGCATTGTTCTAGCAAATTGGTTTCGACGCGCTCTTTTGGAGAGTGGAGGTATAACGGATGCCCACAAGATTGGAAAAGCATTGGAGACAGCCGATCGTCGTCTGTCTACTCTTTTGGCGTTCGGAACTTCCACCGGTCCTGAATTGGTTGAACTTCAGCAAAGGTGGATTCGATTCCAAGGTCCTATTCCTGACTGGCAAACGCTTGTCAATGCCATGAATGATACCTTAGGAAAGGCTAACCGACGCCGATACGAGTTACCACTAGATCCTGAAACAGCTGTCGCGCAGGCTCGCGTGGCAGGCGTCGTATCACGCTGGCGACCGAGTTTTCTTTTCAGTGTCATCGACGAATTACGGCGCATCTCGCTCAATCCTGCGACGTTCAGACATGACAAATCCAAAAAGCGCTATGCCAGTGAACATGAAATAACCGTCCACTTACGTCAGATGATTGCATATTCGACAGATCTACGCCGATTGTTTTGGGCCACGCAAGGCAATGCAATCTATCCGGATCAAGATATTACTCAAAATTTAACGCTGTGCAATGAAGTGATGCGACATTGGATGGAAGATCCTTCTTTTGACGGATCAGCGCCAGAGTTGCCATATGTTATCACGGAGACAGTTTTGGATTCAATCTGGAATGTCTTTGGAACTTTGTACTTTTATTACACGGCTGTCGTGCGGGAAGTCAGTTCAATGAAGCTTCCGCCAGTTGACTTGCAGAAACGTATAAGCGAATCGCTGAGTGCCAAGGTATTTGAAGCCAAGTGGGTACAGCTTCAACCAGCAAAGCACAAGAAAAGGAACAAGAGAAGAGAGGCCGATCGACAACTGGGCCAAGCAATCAAGCAAGAGAATCAACGAGTCATTCATCGTGAAACTGTCTACCAAGCATCACGTGCTCGATCAAAAGCCGCTGCGGCAACGGAAGAAGAGAAACAAATACTGTTGGCAAAGCTCGAAGCTGAACGAAAAGCGCTATCAGAAGAAGTGATCAATTCGCTCACCAACAGTCTGGCTCAACTCAGTCATACGATTTGTTCACTGAGCTCTGAGGCTGGGAGCCGCATCAAGATTGAGACCGTAGACGATTGGCTTTTATTCATTTGGAACCGAACGCAAGTGTTAACATCTCACAAACAACTATTGAGATGGCTCATTGGCTATGCTGCAACAACTCCAAGCCTGCGGAAGTTTGACGACAATGGGCAACCTGGCTCGTCACTCGTCTTGCAATTTCAGCGTGATGTGCTTGCAAGCATAGCTGAATTAGGATATGTACCATACGATCCAAGCTATGAAGAAATGGCCTGCATTCATACCAATGTGTCTCCTTTACCTGCTATTTCATTACGGGCGTCGACGGTCGGGAGAACAGCGACTCCGCCAGCAGCCGAGCGCAAGGTAGACTTACCCAACAAGCGAAAATCGGAAGACCCTATGGGGGATGCTCTGGCATTGAAATACGACGAGAAGGCTGAGTGGGCGACTGCGACATTGGCGCATTTGAGAGAGCATCCCTACCTCTGGCCCGAGTCCTTACGCGATTGTTATCTCTATCTTTTGCAATATGACCAAGAGCGCCGCGAAGTAGCAGATGCTCCAACGCAACGCCTGCATTTTGTGAACACGAATGAAAGTTTACTACTCTTACTTGCCAGTGGAGCAGATTCATTAGAGACTGTTGGAGTCAGGGTCAGATCTATCGCCGACCTGCTCGTGTGTGGATGCTCTATTACTTTCTTCACAGATCCAATCGAACACATACAGAAATACTTCTTTTGGAAACCGGATGCGCCGGAGAAGACCAGTTTACGCTATGCAAGGTGGATGTTGAAGGAATTTGTAGAAGCCTGTCATCAAGAAGCGGCGTCGATGCCTGGTGCGGCAGATCCCAAACCGAGCGAGCTTCTTGCACATTGGCGAACTTTCATAACGGATGGCATTGTTCGCCTTGCGAAACCAATCGCACCCGCTGCGCCCAAAGCAAAAACGCCGTCTATCGCCCCGCAGTCTGTACCACAGCCGCCAGTGGCAACATCTTGGGCAGATGTAGGCTTCGACGATCCAACAGAAAATGTGGCAGCGGAGCCTCCGGCGGAGGTCGTTTCTCGCCCACGCCCGACTTCCACCATTACCAGTCTTTCCGGACGGGAACTGCCGACAATAGAAAGTTCCTCCGATGAAGAGGAAGAGTAAAGGGGAACATGGCCGTCGTGCTGTTTCCAGAGACTCTAATCCGTCAAGCCAGCGATGAGAGCCAGCAGGAGGGCAAACAGATGCAAGAGTTGGCACATGAGATGGTGCAATATCACTCGCGCATCTGTTCCCTTACATCTGCAATTTTTCATGCTGGGAACCTGTGGCAATTGAAGAAAAATCATGATTTGCACACAGGTGGACGGCTGCCTCAATTAGGCGGACTTTTGAAACAAGCATATGACGTAGATACCATGTACGGCGTGACAGAAATGGTGGTACAACATGGCGGTGCCCTTCGGTTTGCAGAAGCAGGTGCTTTCCTGTACAGCTATGAAGGAACCATGGATGCCCTTCATGAGGTTGAAATCCTGCTGCCCGAGTTTGTCAAGCAATGGGAACAGGAAGGACGCCCACACCAACGGGCTTCGCTTGTAGAATACGTGGACGAACTGTTGGCAGAGGCTAAACTGCTACCAACCAAGATGAGACACACAGGGGAACAATTGCTATTCTTATTTAACGAGCGCTTTGTGGCAAACCACAAAACTCAAATCGCTCTGGAAGAAAACGTGCGAGCAACTCGAAAACACTTGGCCGATGTTCGTAAAGTTAAGAAGTAGGTGTCAGTTTGCGAGGCTTTTTAGCATCCGCTCGTGCCTTGGTTTTTTCCCGTTCCATCAGTTTTGGGTACATGTAGCTCAAAAATGTGATTTGCCACACCATCCAGTCAATCCAGGGGTTTGGGGCACTAGACGGTCCCTTCACGGCATCCGAAGTCCAATGCAGCTTGTTCATGTGCTTTAGAATCTCCTGCCTGTGCGCGGGATCCTTGAATGCCGCCGCCAACATCCTGTCTCTGGACTGTTCAGTGTCAACGCCCACGAAGAGAGACGTAGTCTTTGACGCAAGTGTACCCTCGGGTAATCGACCGCCCCAAGCCCGATCTTCGCCCCGAAAGGCCGCATCCCACATGTTATTTCGGATCTTTTCAATCTCTTCCCAATCGAGAACAGGAGGAATGGATTTCTCCTCCTCCAACTTGCGTTTTGACGGCCGGGGCGGCATCGGATGTAGACCTTTTGGTCTGCGTTATGATTTAGGCGGAAATACATTTAATTGAATCGGACGCAACCACCGACAGTGTTGGAGTTATCAATGTCGTATGTCGATCCTTCCCCCAGAATAACATCCCCATGTATATAACATCCCTTCAGAACCACATGCGTTTTAAAGAGCATAATCAAATTTCCCTTCGTTGTGGTGTGGGCCATGCGGTAAATGTCAGGCACTTGATCAAAATGAAAGGTCAAGTCACGTTCCGAAACTACGCCAGACGGTAAATTGTTTACCACATTCGGGCCCCCTGGCAAGACTCCTTCCAAGTGAACGTTGATATGCACATTCGGTCCGTCTTGTAGCTTGGTGTACGGCGCGTCTACGATCTTGTCCGGGCGCGACATGGCAGAACCGACTGCCTAATACTACTATCTGTCAGTCCACGGATTTTGTCGAGAGCAGATATACCAAAACCGACTCGGCATTTTGACACAAATTCTTGGAAACTCTTGCTTAGAGCAAACGGAGGACGGACAAGTGGGCCGGTTTTGCGTCTTCCTCCGAGATCAACTCGATGATCTCGTCTTTCAATTGTCGAATTTTCAATGGATGGACGGGTTTCAGCAGTTGTCTGACCACGTCTTCAAACTCACAATCGATCAGCTTGACGAGTCTGTCCAGAGTTGGGCAGGAAAAAGCGCGATGCTGTTTTTCATGCGTCAAAATTTCATACAACAATTCATGATCTTTTGCCTCTGCACGAGCCCGATCAATGTCATAGTCAACATCTGTGATTGCAAGACACGCTCTAGCCGTTTGCACATCGCGAGATTTCACCGCCTGTGTGAATCTAATAATCCACTGCTCGGGATTTTTGGTTCGAGCCATGTACCAAAAATACAGGAACACACGGGACAGTTTCATTAATGTGAGAAATATAGAGAATATGGCGGTCACTCCTCGTCCATGAAGAGCACGGTTTTGTCCATGTCTGAATTTCTGTTCAGTCTGGCCAGAGCCAACCGATAAAGGTACTCAGCTCTTAATAGACTATCGCATGTTGTACCCCAGAGGTTTTGCTTGGCGGTAAAGTAAACCGAGTAAGAGCTACGACCATCTGCTGCTTTTTCGATACCCAGTAAGCCATCGAGAATTGGCACGCTCTTGACGAGCACACCATCCCACGCGGGTTCAGCCATGTGTCGTTACTCCAAATCAGTTACTTTTTCTTCTCCAGCCGCGCGCGGATCAGCTCGCGACACATGGGGCAAATGTCGAGTCTATCTCCACACGCTTTATGCGTCACCAAGTGCCCACATCCATAGTAAACTGTATCGGGCGCTCCATCCAAGCAAATCACACAATCTTCGCTTTCGAATTTCCCAATCTTGGCGGTAAGAAAAGCTGCGTATTTGTTGGATGTAAACGCCACACAAGCGTCTACCAAGTCTTTCTTGCGATCTTGCATCATGATCTGCCACGTTTGACGCATTTCCATATCCATTGTCTCGTCCAAGGTAATGGAAAGCGTCGCCAGCTCACTCGTGAATTCGTAATTGTATTCCTTGCCCGTCTGTCCGCTGCGAACTTCGATGTAATCGCCAGGAACCACTTTTGCAATCTTGGATTTACGTGCTTGTGCCTCGTGCGCATCAGCAAGCCCGATATCAGCCTTGGACTCTTCTTCGACGCTTGCGGCGGCAGTGCCAGGTTCGACTCGGTCCTCTCGCTTTCTGGATTTTTTAGCCACGACCAAGCTGCGTGTAGCGGGTTCCTCCAGGGACATTGGGGCCGACGTGGCTGAAATGGCACCCCACTCAGGATGATCGAAGATGGACCGCTCCTCAATACACTCTTCTTCTTCTTCGCCTCCAGCATCTTCTTCGCCTCCAGCATCCTCCTCGTCTCGTTCGCTTCGTTCGCTTCGCTCGCCTCGCTCCTCTCCGTCTCTCGGCGGGCGTCCCTCTCGGCGGAGTGGGCCACGGGAGGCTCCTCGGGAGCCTGCCGCAGAGCGAATAACTTTGTCAGTCACCTTCCACGTGGTCCCTGCCTCAAAAAGTTTGACCAACTCGGGCTTGTCGATTTGCGCCGCAACTGACACCCAAAGACGAAAGGTCTGATCGGCGGGCTTTGCAGCTTTGCCTTCGTCTTCCACTTCGCCCAAGCTTTTGCCCTTGCCAGTCGAAGACACTTTGGCTACCAGTCTCATCGTGCGATTAGTAGCCTGATCCGTCTTGACTGCGATGGATTGGTGTTCATGAATCTCATTCACTTGGTTGATACCACGACCGGGGCCTGGATCCAATGTATCGACATGACTCGCGCTCACCATCAGATTCATATTGAGAAAGCCCAAGCGTGTAAGATTCGTCAACACAAATTCCAGGTCAGAACCTTCAGCATTGACAATTCCAGTAAAGCCATGGGCCTTGTCTTTGCGCTGCAACAATGCAGTTTTTCCTAATTGACCGTCTCTAACTTTGAACGAGACGGCCGCCAGTTGCGTGTCGCCAGAAAACAACACCATGGTTGGAAATCTGCAGAGCCATGCCTCGGCTTCCCCATGTTGGACCACATACTGAAAGAACTCGTTGGACAGCATCGGTGGAATGCAGTATCGCAACAAAGGTCGTGATTTACACGGAAACAAATAAAGAGGATGGCAGCGTTTCTATTAACTACGTGATGGCCGCCGTCGTCACCCTACCGCGCAGTATTGTCCGGCTGGGCCGAAGCTTGTCTGGAGCACATGAAGAAAAGGAGACATCGATTCGCCTGTTCTTGGTGTCGCCTGGTGTCTTCAAAGTGAGACTGCGACGTGACCCTTTCGGTGCGGATGCGCCGTTAGAAGGTTCCAAGTCACTGACTGGTCATTCGGCATCCTATTCTACTTCTATTCTTGAAAGCTATGCGCATCCTCCAAGTGGGAAAGATTACGTCAACTCTTTGCTCCTCAGCATCAAGACCCGCGAGCAAGAACGGTGGCAACTCTTGTTCACACGCAAGGAAGTCTGGGCCTATCGACCGGCTCCTGATGTGATTGTGAAACTGTTGTTCATGGATCCCGACATTTTGATCAAGGCCAAAGGCAACTGGTCGTTGTTGATCGATTACTTTGGTTTCGCACCTGAGGCATCCTATCGCGCGAATCCTGAACTCGACATGTCACCACAGGCACGCAAATTCCTGAATGACTTGAAGTCACAATTAGACAAGCTCGCTCTCGATGTCTTGGCCGGGACTGCAATCGAAGAAGGGCAAACCAAGCCCGCGAACGTCGTCGCATACCAGGAAGCTGTGCGCAAACTTGGCTTTGAAACACTCTTTTTCAACATTGGTGAGCCTATCGAGTTGACGTTGACTCCACTGCAAGTCAAGGCAGGGCAGGATGCCATTCCATCTAAATGGTTGGATTCTAACGCATTAGATAGTACAGAGGTTCGAACAAGCATGATTGACGCGTTAGAGAGTGTAGAGGCAAAAGGCAAGTCAGTCTGAGTTGTTTCATTGAAAATGCACAGATCGCATACCGACTCACTCACTCACACAATGACACCGATCTGCTTGTGGTACTTGAAAGGGATTTGCAACTATGGGGAAGAATGCAAACGTTGGCATCCCTTGCATGTTGACGTACCAATGCCAGGCTATATCTGCCGACACTTTCTAGAGGGAAGATGTGCTTTTTCAGACTGCTACAAACTTCATCCTGACATTCCTCGAGAAGCGTGTGCCGCATTCAAACGCACTGGAGATTGCCATTTTGGAGACACGTGTCGATTTTTACACGAGGAAAGAGATGAAGAACCCTCGTCGGCTGCCTCAGTGGCAGCACCTGCCGTACCATCTGGACCAGCCCAGACGGCGGCACAAAAGCGGCGGCGCCGAAAGGAAAAGCTAGCGGCGGCTCGTCTTAATGGCACGGCTCGGTAGAGTGATGACATCCTCATCTTGGCACAAGTGATATAACAAGTTCAAGAGATCAGCAATATCCTGTTGACGACAACTGCTAAATGGTGTGTGCATGGCACGAATAGAAACTCCAATCATCGTCCCTTGTGCACTTGTCCCTTGGTTACGAATACGTGCGTCGTCGGAACGCCCGGCGGCTCCGACAACATTTGTGATTTGAATCTTGTGCTGATTTGCAAGTGCAACAATATTCTCGTCTATCGCTTGATCCTTGAGTCCAGCGCCATCCAGACTGGTCAAAATGACGCCCCTAGGTGGAGGATCTACAATTGCCATGTCGCAGTCCACAGATAAAGCAAATACCCTTTCACGTCCGTTCACGTACTTGGTCACGTCTAAAACTTGACTGTCTCCAATTTCTTCTTGTGTTGTGCAAACGAACAAAAGATGGTATGCAGCTCTTTCGCGGCGAAAGCGGCGGGCTAGCTCGAGAAGCACAAAGCAGCCGACTCGATTGTCTAAAGCCTTTGAAATCACGAGTCGTTGTTTCTCCGGTCCCAAGAATTGAACTGCAGGTTGATCCAAAAAGATAGTTTTTCCTGGCCGCACACCAAGCTTGTCCAACTCGGCTGCTGAAAACCCAGTATCCACATAAAGATGCTTCAATTGTGTTCCACGTCGAACTTGTGCAATCTCGTCCAGTTCTTTTCCATCGTTAACTCGATGAAAAACTCGCCCTGAAACTAGCGATTTCTTATTTTTGCTACTAATCTTGACGGTGGCACCCACCATCATGTGTGGCTCAAATCCACCGACTTGTGATACGTCGACAAATCCAGTTCCAGGTTCAATGTGATTTACCATAAAACCAACTTCATCCATGTGGCAGCACAAGACTAGAACGATGTCTGATTTAGGTTTGTCACTTGCTAGAAAGCCAAACAAGTTGCCTAAATCGTCCATATGAAGTTCATCAACGTCTCTCTTCAGCTCGTTTTCCATTATATGACTAATAGACTCTACAGAGCCAGATGTGCCGAGTGCATTCAACAATTGTTCAAGTAACTTCCAATTGGGTTCGGCCACCGGAGCAGCAGCGGCAGCCATGGATCATGGATCTTATTCTTCTCTAAGACCCTTGCCATTTTCGAATGGCTAACCGTACGGAACTGTGCATCGGACAGAGGAATAGAAACACGTCGAGGGTGAGACATTCTCGTATAGTGGCAAGTGTGAGAAACTCGAGACCAACAAATAGCAAGAGACCAAAAATCCAGCCCAGATAAACGGTTGTGATGAGCGCTCCGAAGAATGCGAGCCAAATATCAGTGTCTGAATTTACAATAGTCTCGCCACCAACGCTTGCCTTCACACGCGGATTAAAGTCATCCCATGCATGGTCCAGCACATCCGGGTTGTTTTCCCAGAACTCCCATATGACGGATCCACAATACATGATGACAAGAGTCCACATTGGAATATACTCCTTGTAAGCACATGGAATGATGAGTAGTGCGATAACTCCGAGACCAACTCCAGCCCCAAAATGAGAAATGCTAAACTCATCAAAGAAATGCTGCGAGCCGTGTTTAGTCAGTGCGGAATGAAAGGGCCAGATCGCACCCCACACCGTCCTGTGGTACTGGCATACCCAAGGTCGGTCGTAAATCCGATAAATGGCAAGATAGATGAACTGAATGGCAACGCCCAACAAGATGAGGCAAGGCAACCACATGTGTCTTTGATGTTTAATCTGGGAGAGCTAGATTCATATTCACGCTTTCTCCAGGGAGAGGCCTCACAATCCGCGCCGGAGACAGCAATTCGGTAGAGACATATTTGGCTGGCACGAAAACCAACTTGGCCACGCGATCTTCGACTCCCAATCCAATTATGACGTCGCGCCCATCCTGACTCCAACACAAAGACCGAGCAAACTCCACACCGTTGTGTTCAAAGACGAACAGAGGAGACCAGCGCGTGATCATGCGATCCTTGTCCATGAAGAGAAAACGGTGCATGTACACCCGATTGCGCTCTTGTGCTCCATGCCAGTCCGCAGAGACATGCACCAACAGTAACCATCCACCTGGAAAGGGTAAAGGTGCCGCAGACCCTTTGCATCCACGCAAGGAAACCAGCGAAAAACACTTTTCAGTACGTAGTGGGATTGTAGTGCCGTCAGGATTTGCAAACAAGAACTCGACATTGTCGGTTGAATAGCCATAAATCCACAGTGAAAAGCAATTGTCGTGAACAAACGGAAGCCAGTTCTTTTCGGCGTTTTTGTGACTCGTTTCAAAGTCCGGACGCTTGAGTAGCGCAAAATTCACGATACGATAGGAATCTGCATTGGGATGTAGATCAGGGTTGGGGAAAATGGTTCCGATACACATTTTGTGCATATATCCGACGTGTACGATGGTTGCCAGAAATCGGACTTGTCCTTCGTGACGAAACAATTGAATGTCCTCAAGTCCCTGAATCTGTTTATAGAAATAGTCGTCCGGCACATTGATCAGTTCGGCTTGATGAAGGATGGTGCCATTTTCATCCACGCGCGTTAGTAGATTGCGCGTGCGAATCACTTCCTCACCAGCTTCCAAATAGGTATAGACCAGTTTCTCCTGGCGGTAGTTTACGGCACGAATCAAAACTAAATAGGATTGCCCATCGCTGGCACCCAAGCAGCTGGGATTCAACGGTAGGTAGTGTTTGGTGTCAGGGTCAGTCAATGGAGTTTTCAAAGAGGGCAATGCTGGTTGCAAACAAACATGTCTGCATCCTCCTTGTAATGTGGTAACACTGAAAACCATAGATTGCATGATACTATCACGAGAAATTGAACAGTTTGGGTGATCCAGCAGCCATGTAAAAACACGTTGCTCGTCTTCTGGTCGGCGCTTCTCCTTTTTGCAATAGAACGAACGAATGGCCCATGCATAGAGATCCTGATGATATTCATCAACCGGTCCCATACATGACGCTGCCAGAATATGTTCCCACAAACCCTTCGATACATCATGCCAGCCGGCACCTTCATCTGCAATCGCATGGGCCAGCTTACGCCATTGCGGCAGCTCGCTAGGGTCAAGCCGTTGAATTTCAAATCTCCAGGGAGGAGTCTGACCGACCCATTTTTTGACTTTTTGTGGTGCATGTCGTCTCCAAGTGACGGCAGCAGGCACTGAAGAATCAGGCAAGTTTTCCAGTGACCATTGGACCAAGGAGCTAACTACGGGCGCCTTGGTCTTCAAACTACAACTCTGAAACAGTTTGCGTTGTTCATTTTGAATTCGCAGTTTGATCTTGAGATCTTCGACCATTTCCTGCCAATACCGTGCTCGACCTGGACTCTACAGCAGGTGGTAATTTTTGCTTGGAAAATGGCAGCAGACATGGATTCCGAAGAGGAATTGGCAGATATCGAATTCGATCTCCAAGCACTTGACGACGATGCGAAAAACTCAGACTTTGATGCTCCAGTTGTCAAAAAGCCTCTCAAACGCCAGCGAGAATCGGCAGCCGCGGCGACCGTAGCCCCCGGCACTCACTATGCAGCAAAGGCTATCCCAAGTTCCATAGAGTTATTAGAAGATTCTACAGTCTTGAAGACATGCCTTCGCCGGGCTTTGACAGATAAAGACTTGCACAGTTGGGATCAGGCGATTGACAACATGGAGAGTAGTGCAAGAGATCGTATTTTGGATCAAATGGTGGAAGGACAGTGGATTGGACGAGCCAGTAGCGCCTTTCGCAAACGCCTGGCGCGATGGATTCGTCCGAGTGACACTGCCGCTTGGGAAGCTAACTACTCCAAACAAGTCGGGATACATATGCGTAACTTGAAAGAGTTTCTGCCCGAGATCTATTGGGGTCCATTAGTTCCTGGTGATATTGTGAGTCTACTCCCTCTCAAATCTGTCAGTCGACATTCCAAGATGCCAGAGATTTCGTATTTGGCAGAGGAAAGCGAAAACACGCAGTTCAAGAGATCAGCGAAAAAATTCAATGTCATTACACATGGGAACTTGTATTTTTATCGCATTCCAGCGGACGCGAAGCAATACATTACAGATGATGGGCGTCTATTTTACCCAGTGGTATTGTGGCGAGCTTCAGTACAGGTGGTTGAACCACATGGCGTACGTGTGGTCGTTGCTCAAGAAGTTCACGATCCTGTAACTACTCCCAGTTCTACCTTCAAAACTCTGATGAAGACGAGCAAAATCCCTTCGTTAATACCTCCTTGGTGTGTCATGCAACTGAACAAGTCACCTGGATCATTGGACTCCATGTGGGGTGTGCACGCTTCGCCAGACATTCCGCAAGACTGGTTTGACTCAGAAGGATGTCGGCTCATCAGTGGCAATGTAGCTAGCAAGACCTGGGGTCATTTGACAGACTCAGATCGAAAACGTGGACCATTTTATTCCTTCAACCCGGTGCAAGCCTTCCTAGCACTGCATACTGTGCTACAGTCTCATCTGACGCCGAATACCATATATCGGATTTTACATCATATGGGATTGCCTCGCACAGTGCTGGATTATTTGACCGTGCATGTGTTGCCCAAATTTCGTGATCGAAAACAAGATCCGGAACTGATTGTGGATGAAACCAACCCACAACTAGCTTACAGTTCAATCGCCGGCTACTTTGGCGCTGACTACGTGCATATTCTAGATAAGTTCGACCCCTTTTGGACAGAGGCAGAAATGTTGCGTTGCTTGCCAGCATGTCTTCCTGAAATTCGAGAGGACTTGGAGGCAGAAATGCCTATGGCACCTGTTTCCATCGATTATGATGTATGAATGTCAACCGGTCCCTTTGTTCACATTCGAATGTCCCTGCCGCCGCCGATGCCTCCGGTGCTTCCTGCGCCAGTACCTGCGGTACTTCCTGCGTCAGCGCCAGTGGTGGACGTGGTCGTGGAGGAGGATCACGCTCCTCCTGCTCCTGAAAAACCCAAAGCCAAGACAGAAAGGAAGCGGACAATCTCACTCGCCACAGATGACGCACTAGGGGAGAAACTGTTAAAGTCAACTGATCAACTGCTCCGGACTGCGTTTGGGGGCGAGAAGGGCAAATTTCCGTCGGTGGTGCACTGGCTCAGCACGCAGAGGAAACGCAAGATCGAAAACAGAAGAGCATTGCTTTTTGCGCCTGGACACTATCTGTGGTTGGTGCTCGGCAATGGTATGGCATATCCGATCCTGAGCTCTGCCACTCACGAGACAAGCACAAAAGTTGCCAAGCGCTGGAATGCGGTCATAAAAAATCGACACTTTATGATGTCTCCCGAACCTGTGCGAGAATTGGAGATCGATGCACCATGTGTGTATGGGACTGTCTCAGGAACGGATAACCTTTATGTATTGATGCACATGAGTCTGATGCTGGAACAAAAGGAAAAGGACTCCATGACTCTGCATCAGAGTCAAGGATTGCGAAAGCTGCATGATGCACTTCTGAACCGATGGTCGGATCTTGCCATTTTAAATGAAGTGATACAGCAACACTTTCGGCTGAACGAACAACCGCTGAGTACGAATGACTTTGCAAAACAGTTACATGACGCAATTCACAAAAGTTCGCACGATGAAGCAAGTTTGATGGCGATTCAGGCCCAATTTGATGATGCGCAAACGGCATACAAAGCAATTTTGCAGAAGCATGTAGCAAGTGTATGTGAGACACTTGGACTAGATACGAACGAAAAGAGGTTCATGTTGACTGCTATCGGCATCCCAGACCATTAGATGATGCTGCTGCTGCTGCTGCTTGCGCTGTCACGATGTAGTGGATCCGTTCGTGCCTTCCGTTGTAAAATAGATGCTTCATTGCTTCGTGCTTTCTTTCGCAGTCTTTTGCGGTTGAGTCTTCTCCACCCGGCAGAGGTTCTTTGATCTGTGGCAAAGAATCCACTAAACCCTCCATAGCAGGTGGCGTGAATGCAGCACTCATCGTCCACGGTTGCCGCACCCAAAATCTTATACACGCTGTCGAGCTCGCTCAGTGGCTGTCTCAGAGTTTCGTAAGGAATGGCAGCTGTCCACAGCTCCTTGTCCTCCAATTCACTGGCAACTTGGTGGACATACGTATCCTCTGTCACACCAATCCGTTGTTGCAACTCGTACCCGGAAGATATCTTTCGTAAAAACCAGAAATCGTGACCTTCTGTCTCGATCACGCAGCGAGCGCCATATTTGCCATGTCTGAGCCGGTGCTCGATGTGCTCGAGTTTGTCCCAATCTACTGGCCCGTACGTCTTCCAACTTTCAAATAGTTCAGAAAACGTGACATCCTCAAACGACCCAACTTGGGGCAACATGGTTGGAGATCTGTTCTGAGTGAGCGCAAAAGCGAGGCATTTGAAAGAAACAGCGCGCTATAACGGACGGAAACCAAACATACAGTTCCAGCACGTGGGCTGACTGAGTGGCATGAAGTGAAAACACTGATCACACTCCCAGCCCTCTTCTTTCTTCACGGTCACTTCGTCAGGTACTTCCAATTTCACACGTCTGCGTTTTTCAGGCGGTGCTGGTGAAGCTATCCTCATTTTTTCTAGCTTGAGTCTCACTTTTTCGTCCTGAGGAACTGCGCGCTCTAGAGGTGGCATCATATCTTCGTCATCCTCGTCCTCCTCATCACTACGATCACTCCACTCTTCTGCGGCTCCCTCGTCTGTCTCATCATCATGCGAATCTTCAGCTTCAGACTCTTCTTTCTTTGCCATCTTTTTGTTGGGCTTCTTCTTGCGCCCAGGCGGAGGCCGGACGACGGAAG
>Ga0182030_10000491_pt1 | contig 74457 bp, 72 predicted proteins | sample 812S3MmetaG_FD_121299 | JGI IMG/M metagenome (GOLD analysis project Ga0182030, IMG submission 121299) | Permafrost microbial communities from Stordalen Mire, Sweden - 812S3M metaG (Illumina Assembly) | ecosystem: Environmental > Terrestrial > Soil > Wetlands > Permafrost | place: Sweden...
GAAAACAAGTTGGGGACGTAGTTCAGTTGGTTAGAACGCTGCCCTGTCACCGACTTCCGGCATACAATCGATCGGGTATCCGCTGATTTCCTCGCAGAACACTCCTTCAGTTCGCCAATTCTCTCTTACATTCCCCACGAACTGCTTTACCTAAATACTAGAACGCCCCATTAATTCTTCGAAAGGTTCTCGCGCGATCCATACCGACTCACCTAGGCAGCCGTTGGGCCCGTCGCGTAGCGGTCGCCCAATACTTGACCTGACTTTATGATCGCGGCGAGTTTGCTTGGTCTCATAATCCACATGATTTGATCGATGCCGCTTGCCGATGCGTCGACTGTCGCGAGAGCAACAGGAGCGCCATCCCGTGACATGAGCGCGGCTGCTTGTCCGTTGATCTCGATCCAAGCAAGCGTCACGCCTTTCCAGAAACGAGGGGCAACCGCAGCGATGAATGTGGCGACACGCTTACGACCAGAAACTGGGACGCGCGCCGCACGCACAATTCCACCTCCGTCAGCATACGAGACCACATCCTCTGCAAACAGTCCTTCCAATCGGGCCATGTCTCCCTTTTGGGCGGCAACGATGAACGCTTCTAGAAAGCGGCGCTGTTCCTCGGAACTGACGGGTGCGCGCCGGTTATCGAAAATGTGCTTACGCGCACGGGAAACGAGTTGACGAACGTTTGCTTCTTCCAGTTGCAGAATGTCTGCGATCTGGCGATACGGATAATCGAACGCTTCCCGCAGAACGTATGCTGCGCGCTCGGTCGGTGTGAGTTTCTCGAGAAGAAGCAGGACCGCGAGTTGCAATGCTTCGTTCCGCTCCGCTCCTAATCCGGGATCCGCGCTGGTATCTACCGGTTCAGGAAGCCACGTTCCAACGTAGGATTCGCGTCGCGACTGGGCAGACTGGGCAAGGTTGATACAGAGTCGTGTTGTCGTCGTTGCCAGGAATGCAGGTGGGTTCTCGACCGCGCTTCGATTGGCGCACTGCCAGCGTAACCAAACGTCTTGGACAATATCCTCAGCTTCCGCCGCACTTCCTAGCATGCGGTAAGCGATGCCAAACAGGCGCGGGCGTACGGGTGCAAAAGCGGCAAGTCCATCGTCGTGTCCGCCGGTCGATACATCAAGACTCGGTGACAGAGAGCATCCGCGGAATGTCGAGTCGGGGTTCTCCCCCGACTGCATTCAAGAGGTTGGCCGCAAGCGTCAGGTGCAACATCTCCTCAATAACGACGCTGCTTATGAGTTCGACGGCTTCGAGGTTGCTACCCGACTTGATTGAGTACAGCGCACAGAGATATGCAGGGATCGTCGCGTGTTCCAACTCGATTGCCCATTGCAGATGCTCCCTCAGGCTCTCCATCGAGGTGATCGATGCCAGTGCCGTAAAGGTCTTTGTCCTGCCAGACGAAAACTCCTCGACTGCCGTCTCCATGAGCACCGTGGTTGTCGAATCAGTCCTACTCATTGCAATGACCCACCGCCCCGCATGCACGATTGACCAGACACAATCCTGTTTTGTGACAGGCCTGATCAGATTTTCTTGGGGACGAGTGTTCTGTCACATTCGGTGAGGTTGTTCGGTCATAGAAAATAGCAAGATCGGAAAGCTCAATCGTCTATTAGGAGGTGAACTGTGCGGCCCAATACAGAGACAGCCGTTGACCCTATTCAGTCAAAAGTCGCGAAACGTGACCAATTTCAAGTAGACACGATACCGCCGGGGTCGGCCTCGTTGGTGGGGGAAGTGGCGGTGTTCAACGTCGCTGGCAAGTGCTGCGCCACACAAGCCAAATGCACGCATAGGGGAAGTCCGCTGAACGAAGGCACACTCGAGGGCTCAACCGTGACCTGTCCATGGCACGGAACACAGTACGACGTATGCACTGGAGCGGTGCTACGGGGACCGGCTACAGAACCCGTCAAGACCTACCGCGTGGTCGTTGAAGGTGAAATCGGATACATGGAGAACGAAAGCTGATGGATTCGAGCGATACGGTAAGGCACTATTCCGACGACTCAATCGAGGTCAGCTACAATGCGCATCGCTGTATTCATGCGGCCGAGTGCATACGCGGGCTGCCGATGGTCTTCGACACCGAACGTCGTCCTTGGATCGACCCTCCCGCAGCCAGTGCCGACGAGATCGCCGACGTAATATCCCGGTGTCCGAGCGGTGCGCTGCACTTTAGGCGGCGCGATGGCGGCTCGTCTGAAACTCCTCAGCTGCCCACTACATCTGAAACTCCTCAGCTGCCCACTACAATCGTGCCAACGATTGGTGGTCCGTACTATGTTCGTGGGCTCATTCAATTGCGGTCAGCAGATGGCCGCACGGAGTTCGAAGACACAAGGATGGCACTGTGCCGCTGTGGGCAATCACACAATAAACCCTTTTGCGACAACAGCCACTTATAGTCGGGCTTTGATGATGCGGGAGCGGTTCCGGCGTCGGGAAGTGTACCGGAAAACAGAAAATGAGCCCTGCACTGAAATCGTTCGCGTCCTGGTCGCAGTTAGCCTTAATTTCTATGTAAGGAGGCCAGATGACGAAGGGACGACTGGAGGCATTCAGCGACGGAGTGATCGCGATCATTATCACCATCATGGTGTTGGAGATGAAGGTGCCGCACGGCAGCGGCTTGAGAGATCTGGAACCCTTGCTTCCGATCTTTCCTAGTTACGTTCTCAGCTTCGCGTACATAGGCATTTATTGGAACAATCACCATCACATGCTGCATACCCGTACGACCGTGACTGGCTCAATCCTGTGGGCTATGCCGACGACTTGGCAGCGGTCATTGAGGCGCTCGATCTCAACGACATTACACTCGTCGGCCACTCCACCGGCGGCGGCGAGGTCGCGCGCTACATCGGACGTCACGGCACGAAGCGAGTAGCTGCAGCCGTTCTCATCGGCGCAGTGCCGCCTGTAATGGTGAAGTCCGCCGGCAATCCCGAGGGTCTTCCGGTCGAAGTCTTCGACGGATTGCGCAGCAGCCTATTGAAAGATCGTTCGCAGTTCTGGAAAGAATTCGCCATCATGTTCTACGGCGCCAATCGACCAGGAGCCAATGCTTCGCAAGGGATGTTGGATCAATTGTGGCTGTGGAGCATGCAAGCTGGTCTCAAGAACACCTATGACTGCATCAAGGCATTTTCCGAGACCGACTTCACCGACGACCTCAAGAAGTTCGACGTGCCCACGCTCATCCTGCATGGCGAAGACGACCAGATTGTGCCGGTGAACGACGCAGGAAGGAAATCGGCCCAGATCATCAAAGGTGCTAAGGCGATCTTTTATCCGGGACTGCCTCACGGTCTCACCGCCACGCGTGCAGATCGAGTGAACGCTGACCTATTCGAGTTCTTGCGGTCAGTCCAAAAGGTCCGCAAGGCAGCCTAAACGTTTGGGCTCCAGACTAGTTGTTCGGATGGAGCTCCTAAGTTTGTGGGATATGCGCTACACGCGGTGGAGCGGAGTTTTCGCAATTTCTTCCGCTTGCTACCGACGAAGGAGAATCGCAGACAGTTGGTGGACCCTGCGTGTAGTGCATATATCGATGAATTCTCACCCACGGTTCCATGACCATTGGCCGAATGTTCTATGCGAATCGGAAGTCGATAAGGAAAGAGTTGAGTTTTTATGAGCAATTTGAAGAACAAAGTTGTGATCATCACTGGTGGAGCAGGCGGCATCGGACGAGCCGCAGCCAATCTCTTTGCGGAAGCCGGAGCGAGAGTTGTCATCACGGGTCGCCGGGCTGAAAAACTTAAGCGAGTTGCCGAAAGCTCGGACAACATTGACTTTGTCGTCGCCGACGCGGCGAGCCCTGAGGATAGTTCTCGCACCATTACATCAACCATCGAGCGCTGGGGACGGCTCGATGTACTCGTGAATAATGCCGGTGCCGGCGCGATTCTGCCTCTAGAAGCGGCGACCCCGGGGGCAATTAAGGAGATCTTCGCGGCCAACGTGTTCGGTCCCTCTCTGTTAGCGACAGCAGCCCTACCACAACTGAAGGCATCTCGTGGCAATATCGTGAATGTGTCCAGTACCTTCGGGCATAAACCAGCTGCCGGACTCTCGCACTACGCAGCGAGCAAGGCGGCTGTTGAACACCCGCAGCAATGAGTCCCGCAGTAAAGGAAGATGAATATGAAGAGATATAAAGTGAGCGTCGTTGCCATGTTCCTAGTCCTTAGCACTCTACTGGGTTGTGCGGGAAAGATTCGGTATCCCAGTTACTACGCACTCAATCTGCCATCGCCTCCTGATCCACCGCCGCAGGACCAGCATGCGGCTCCTCCACCTCGACGACATGCAGGACCTCCGGGCTTCCATATTCGCTGTATTGAACTGCCTTCATAAGTTCTCCTTTCGCGCGAGGGTCCTAGACGGGAAGACCCAATAATTATTCGCCCAGCTTGTCCACTAATTGGATCAGTCTCGCGGTGAGATGGTCTTCAGCCAAGCGGCGAAGGTAAGTAAGCCCGGATGCTCCTGTCGCAGCTCGTTGATATTCGCCTTGAACCCGTGCTCTCCAATCCACTTGAGCATCGACGCGATTTCTTTCGGCATAATCAATCCGGGGAGAAAACGAGGGATCGGAGCAATCCAGGGAGTACGCCCTGTGACCTTTCTGTAAGTCTCAAGAATTTCCGCGATGCTCAATTCGTCCCCGGCAAGCGGGATTACGCGTCCGGAGAAGTGGGTTGGATCTTCCAATGCTCTCGCGGCGAACCAGCCAATATCGGATGTCGCGACGAGTTTGATACGCTTCGTGGTTCCGAGCGCGCTCCTGAACAGTCCTAAGGCCATTCCTCGCCCAAAAGGTGCGGTCGCAAAACTATCCATGAATGCCACAGGACGAATGATCGTGGCAGGAAGGCCGAGCTGACGGATATGCTGCTCGATGCGCCATTTACTCTGGTAATGGGGCACGCCGCTGTCTCGTTCGACTCCCTCCGCCGATGTGTACACGAGGTGCGGTCCATTGGCGATTTTGACGGCGTTAGCCAGAGCCTTGCCGCGCTGCTCCTCGGCCTCGATACCGCCTTTGTCCATAAAGTTCTGGACCGAAAACACGGCCGAGACACCCGAGAGCGCGGCCTTCAAGGAGTCGGCATCATTCATATCTCCTCGCGCCAGCTCGACGCCCTGTGACGCGAGAAGCTTCGCTTTAGGGGAGTCCGGGTTGCGAGTAAGCACCCGGACGCCGACTCGCTTGCCCGACAGCAGGTGAGTCACCGCGGCTCCGCCTTGTTTGCCAGTTCCACCGGTGACCAGGACCAGCCGTTCAGATATCAGCATAGGGTCTCCCTCTTTCAGAAGCGCGTCAAAGCCTGCCAGGCGGGCCAAATCAATCGCTGCGCTTCAGCGTAGGCCACCGGTGGCGAGGAGTTTTTCACCGGTTAGCCAGCGCGCGTCGTCGGAAGCCAGAAACACTGCCAAGGCGGCGATATCGTCCGGCCGTCCGGCACGACCAAGCGGAGTCTGCGCTACGATGAATTGTTGGAATTCCGAGCTGAGACCGGCGCTGGAACCTTCGGTTTCCACGAGACCGGGGTTGATGGCATTGACGCGGATTTTGCGCGGACCGAGTTCTTTGGCCAGCACGCCGGTAATGACATCCACCGCACCTTTGCTGCCCGCGTAAATCGCTACCTGCGGCCAGAAACCAGTGGTTATGTTGGAAGAGATGTTGATCACGCTGCCGCCTTTGCCGAGATGCTTGACGGCGGCCTGGGTCGTTAACAATACGCCGAGAACGTTAACGTCGAATATCCTGCGATACTGCTCCTCCGTCACGGTCTCGATGGGCGAAGTTTCGTAGATGCCGGAATTGTTGACCAACACGTCGAGGCGAGCGAAGGCTTTTATCGCAGCCTCGATCAGGCCTTGAGCCTGATCAGCCGTGGACACGTCTCCCTGCACCGCAATGGCCCTCCCGCCGGTGCCAACGATAGCTTCGACGACAGCGTCCGCGCTGGCCTTGCTCGACGCATAGTTAACCACGACTGCGGCACCTTCCGCCGCGAGCGCTTTGGCGATTGCGGCACCGATACCCTTGGAAGCCCCGGTGACCACTGCGACCTTGCCTGCGAGTTTTGACATGAGGTTTACTCCTTTTGCTATAATACCAAGTATATATACTAAGTATACATACTGAGTATATATACGTTATCCGGAGCACAATGTCAAAGTCACCCGATGGTCGATCTCGTACACGTCTAGCCACGCGACAAGCCATTTCCAACGCCGCCACGCTCCTCTTCTTCGAGCGGGGCTTCGATCATGTGACGGTGGACGAGATCGCGGAAGCCGCCAATGTCGGACGGATGACGGTGTTCAATCACTTCCCCCGCAAGGAAGACATGTTCTTTGATCGCGACGAGGAAGGTCGCGAGATTCTGCGCGAGGCTTTGCGGGAACGTGATCCCCGGGTCTCTCCAGTCGAAGCGTTACGCCTGCTTGCTCATCGGCTCGTTACGGAACGGAGCCCGCTCGTTGAATTCAATGCTGTGAGCCAGCACTATATCGAAACGATCGAGGGCAGCGAAGCGCTTAAAGCTCGGGCTAGGGCAATACGTGACGAGCTCGCGCAGGTCGTGACGGTGGACCTATGCAGGGGCGTAGAACGAGAACCTATCGATCCCGCCGCCTTACTAGCGGCTGATCTGCTCTTGGCGACATGGACGGTAGCCTTCCTCCAGGCGCACCGGATCTTTCGACAGAGTCGGAATACAGAGCAAGCAGAAGCTGCGTTTCTCGCGATCGTTGATAAGGGAACCATCGGCGTAAAAGCTGCAACGGCAGGCACTCCTTACGCCTGAGGGCAGGTCGGATTAGTGATGAGAAGTTCGGCTTGCCGCTAGGTTTCCAGTGGCGCCGGAATCGTTCCGGGTGGGTGACGGGCAATCCGGAAGTTATGAGCGTTGACCTCGGAATCGGCACCGCTAAACGCCGTGCTGTAATAGTATGTTCGCTGATCGGACTGCAAGAAATTCGACGTGCAGTGCTCGCGGAGCCAGCAAAGGGTGGTGGGTTTCGCGATTTTCCTGGGTACCAGTCGGAGACCAGTTACGCTGTTTTTAAGGCTGTTGCGAGGTGTTCCGATGCACCTCGCTGCTCTCCAACTTGCTGAAAATACGGTTTCGAGTCTGGCTTTCACGGCGGTAACGCGGGTTCGAATCCCGCCGGGGACGCCACTGTTATCGCTGCGTGCCCACCCCAGAAGATACGTCAGATCCCCTTTTTTGAATCATCGGCCAGGGCTGTGCCACAGGAGAATCGGTTATTCCGCAGGGTCGTAATTCAGGTTCTGCCCGAGCCATCGCTCGACTTCAGCCGCGCTCATTCCCTTGCGTTTGCTGTAGTCGGCGACCTGGTCGCGATCAATCTTGCCGAGGCTGAAATATCGCGATTCCGGATGGGCGAAATAGAGCCCACTCACGCTTGATCCGGGCCACATCGCAAACGACTCCGTGATCAGCATCCCAGTATTCGCCTGGACATCGAGCAGACGCCAAAGCGGACCCTTTTCCGTGTGATCCGGGCACGCTGGATAACCAGCCGCAGGCCTGATGCCGCGATATTTCTCTTGAATAAGGTCAGCGTTGCTCAAGCCCTCCGCACAACCATAACCCCATTCATCACGCACGCGTTTGTGCAGGCATTCGGCGAAAGCCTCGGCCAGGCGATCTGCGATAGCCTCCGCCATGATTGCGTTGTAGTCGTCGTGCCTGGCCCTGTACGAGTCGCACAGTTCCCTTAAGCCAATTCCGCTGGTTACCGCGAATGCGCCGATGTGATCGCGCAAACCCGTTTCTCGCGGCGCGATGAAGTCGGAGAGGGAACGGCACGGCTCGCTGCCTTCCTTATTCGATTGCTGGCGGAGAAAATGAAAACGTTCGAGGACCGTCCCGCGTTTGTCGTCCGTATACAACTCCACATCGTCCCCTACGGCGCTCGCGGGGAAGAGGCCGTATACGCCTCGTGCTGCGATCAGTTTCTTCTCAATAATGAGATCAAGGAGAGCGTTGCCTTCGCTGAAGACCTGTCGCGCCTGTGCACCATGCTCCGCGTGTTCCAGAATCCTGGGATAAATTCCTTTCAGCCCCCAGGTATGGAAGAACGGGCTCCAGTCAATGAACTCGCGCAGCGTCGCCAGAGGAAAGTCGTTCAGCACCCGCACGCCGGTGAATGAAGGCGTGGGCAAGTCTTCCGGACGCCATTCGATCGGAGTGCGCCTTTTTCGAGCAGCCTCAAGCGAGACGACACTCAACTTCGGCGCGGCGTGGGTCTTGCGAAGCGACTCGTAATCGGCGCGATGCCGTGCCACGAACCCAGACTTACCCTCGTCGCTCAAAAGGCTGGTCGTGACGGGCACCGCCCGGCTGGCGTCGAGGATGTGGACTACCGGTTCGCTGTAATGCGGCGCAATTTTCACGGCCGTGTGCGCCCGGCTCGTGGTGGCCCCTCCGATCAGCAGTGGCAACTTGAAACCCTGGCGTTCCATCTCTCGGGCTACATGGACCATCTCGTCGAGAGATGGAGTGATCAGCCCACTGAGTCCGATCATGTCGGCCTTTTCCGCCTTGGCGCGTTCCAGGATCTTTTCGCAGGGGACCATCACGCCCATGTCGATCACCTCGTAGTTATTGCAGGCGAGGACGACCCCGACGATGTTCTTGCCAATGTCATGAACATCGCCCTTGACTGTGGCGAGTACAATTTTCCCCTGTGCTTTGACAACTTCTCCCGCCGCAGCCCTGGCTTCTTTCTCGGCCTCCATGAACGGGGTCAGGTGCGCCACGGCCTTCTTCATCACGCGCGCGGACTTGACCACCTGGGGCAAGAACATCTTGCCGGCCCCGAACAAATCGCCGACCACGCTCATGCCAGCCATGAGCGGGCCTTCGATGACCAGGAGAGGACGGCCCAGCTGGAGGCGGGCTTCCTCAGTGTCGATCTCGATGTATGTGTCGATCCCCTTGACCAGCGCGTGAGAAAGACGCTCCTCGACGGTGCCGTAGCGCCATTCTTCGGCTTTCTTTTCGCTGACGGCCGCGCCAACGTTTTTTAGCGTTTCGCCATACTCTACCAGCCGCTCGGTCGAGTCAGGACGGCGATTCAACAACACATCCTCAACCAGAACTTTGAGTTCCGGCTCAATCTCTTCATACACCTCAAGCATGCCGGCATTCACGATGCCCATATCCATGCCCGCCGCGATCGCGTGATAAAGAAACGCAGAGTGAATTGCTTCGCGGACCTTGTTATTGCCGCGGAAACTGAATGAGATGTTCGAAACGCCGCCACTCACCTTGGCGTGGGGCAGATTAGCTTTGATCCAGCGCGTGGCGTTAATGTAATCGACCGCGTAGTTGTTGTGCTCCTCCATGCCAGTGGCAACGGTGAGGATATTGGGATCGAAGATGATGTCTTCGGGTGGAAACCCGACTTCATCGGCGAGAATGCGGTAAGCGCGCTCGCAGATACGAATTTTATCCTCGTAAGTGGCCGCCTGGCCCCGTTCGTCAAAGGCCATTACAACCACTGCCGCCCCGTACTTCAGAACCTTCGCAGCGTTCTGGCGAAACTTCTCTTCGCCTTCTTTCAACGAAATCGAATTGACGATGCCCTTGCCCTGCATGCACTTCAGGCCGGCCTCAATGACCTCCCATTTCGAGGAGTCCACCATGAACGGCACCTTGGCGACTTCCGGCTCACTGCCGAGCAGTTGCAGAAAGCGTGTCATCGCCGTGACACCGTCGATCATGCCTTCGTCCATGCAGATATCGAGGACATTCGCTCCATTCTCGACTTGCTGTCGGGCGATGCTTACAGCGTCTTCATATTTGCCGTTTTTGATGAGCTTCGCGAACTTGGGCGAACCGGCCACGTTGGTCCGCTCTCCAATCATGATGAAGACGCCGGCCTGCTGGGTGAATGGTTGCGATCCCGAGAGACGGAGTGGTTTCGGCGTCGCGAGTTTGGCCGGGCTTGTCTTGTTTGACTCGCTCACGCACGGCTCTCAATTTGGGTATGGCGAGTGATCGATTCCCCGGTGGATTGCGTCCCCCACCTTCGCGGAGGCCGGCCTTCGAGCGCTTTCGCGATCGCTGCGATATGCTCTGGAGTATTTCCACAGCAGCCGCCGGCGATGTTGATCAGCCCTCCTCGCGCAAAGTCGCCCAGATAACGCGCCATGTCCTGCGGCCCCAGATCGAAGCCCGTCTCCGACAGCGGGTTCGGGAGACCGGCGTTGGGGTAACACGAGATCGCGACATCCGCTTTTTCCGAGAGCTCCTCCAGAAACGGATACATCAGATCGGGGCCGAGAGAGCAGTTGAGCCCCACCGACATTGGTTTCACGTGCCGCACCGCGTTCCAGAACGCCTCAGTCGTCTGCGCCGAGATCATCGTCTCGCCGCCGCGCCCCACCGCCGCCGAGATCATGACTGGCAATTCCTTGCCGTCCTTATCGAACACCTCACGGATGGCGACGAGTGCGGCCTTGGCGTTCAACGAGTCGAAGATTGTCTCGACCAGAAGCAAGTCGACGCCGCCGGCGACGAGAGCTCGCACCTGCTGCGTGTACGCGGCTTTGACCTGATCGAAAGTGACCACCCGAAAGCCTGGATCGTCGGCATCGGGCGAGTTCGACAGAGAGACCGTCAGCGGCCCAATCGCTCCCGCCACGAACCGCTGACGCGAGGTTGCGGTTCCGAAACGATCGGCCCATTCACGGCATTGCCGCGCCGATTGCTCATTGATATCCCAAGCGAGTTCGCCCAGGAAGGAATCGTCGATCACCTTCTGATAGAAGGCGGGATCCTTACGCCCGCCCCGCTCCCGCGGATCGTCAACGAAGAACTCGCTCTGGGTGATGCTAGTTGCCCCGAAGGTGTTTGTCTCGATGATGTCCGCCCCGGCCTCGAGAAACCGCCGATGAATGTCTTCAATCATTTCTGGTTTCGACAGCGAGAACAGGTCCCCATTGTTCAGAAGGCTCTTCGTCGCGTTCTTGAATCGCTCTCCGCGGATGTCGGCTTCTGTCATGCCGTACGTGCGAATGGTCGTGCCCATCGCTCCATCGATGATGGCGATTCGATTCCGTAGGATTTTTTCCAGAGGATGCTGGTGCACTTTCTTCATGTCTTTTTGATGACCTTAATCGGCCTTCGATTCGGCCTTAACTTGGCAACATTTCCCCGAAATAAGCCTCGCTCATTATAGCGAGTGACAGGATATTCAATCTCTGAGGCACTGGCATTGCCAGCCTGCCTTTGACGTCGACTATGTCGGCAGTTCGTTTCGTTGCCGAATTTTCGCCGGCAGCCCCTTTTTGGCCGCAGTTGCCCCGACTCTCAGAACGAGACAGTATCGTCGGCCAGGGCCTCGGAATTGTCGGAACCTGACTTCGCATCTTCCCAAAATTTAATGGTTTCGTAAACTTGATAACCATTTTTGTGTTTTAATGTGTAACATTGTTGGCCAAACTCTGCGAGTTGGCGCGCCCAAAGGCCGATGCAACAGGCGAATACGCGCGCGAGAGCTTGACCAAATGTCCCAACCCGGAATGGAGGCTGCACCTTTCCGGCCCGCTTAGTCCGTAAAACATGGAGGAAGTATGGTATTGTGCAAATCCCTCGGCAGAGCCCTATTCGGGTCGGTATTGTTTGTTGCGGCGCTCGCGGTCAGCGCCGGATGGTCTCAGTCGATCACCACGTATCACTACGACAACAACCGCACAGGCTGGAATCAGAACGAGACTACACTTACTCCGTCTAATGTGAACAGCTCGTCTTTCGCGGTGGTGGAGTCCGTCCCATTGGACGATCAGGTCGATGCGCAGCCGCTCTATATGCCGGGAGTGAACATCACGGCGGGATCCTATCCGGGCACACACAACGTAGTGTACGTCGCAACCGAGAACAACACGGTATTCGCGATTGATGCGCAGAGCGGAACAATCCTCCTTAGCGCAAATTTCGGCACTCCGGTTCCCAGGCCCCTGGGCTGCAATAACAATGGCCCCAACGTTGGGATTACTTCCACGCCGGTGATCGATGCTTCAACGAACACGCTTTATGTAATGGTTTATACGCGAGAGAGCGGAACTCCGGAATACATGCTTCATGCGCTCCATCTCGGCAGCTTGACTGACAAGGTTTCACCGCAGCAGGTCTCATCTTCCCACACGCTGACCGACGGCAGTACGTTCCAATTCAATGCCACTTATGAGCGCCAACGTCCGGGCCTGCTGCTGGCAAATGGCAATATCTACGCAGGATTTGGCAGCTTCTGCGACGAGGCGGCCAACGTGTCGCGGGGATGGCTTCTGGGCTGGGAGGCGGGCACACTAACTCCGCTCGCGGCAAACGATCTTTTCGACTTTCAAGCCACTTCTCCCAACTCCTTCTTCTTGTCGTCTATCTGGATGTCGGGCTACGCACCGGCGACAGACGATTCGGGAAACGTACTAGTCGTGACGGGAAACTCCGATTACTCCGGAACCACTTATGACGGGACCACAAATATCCAGGAGAGCGCGCTGAAGATCTCGTCCGATCTTTCAACGGTGCTCGATTTATTTACTCCTGCCGACTGGCCATCACTGGATCAGAATGACGGTGATTTTGGGTCGGGCGGGATCATGGTACTTCCCGATCAGCCTGGCGCGTACCCTCACCTGGCAGTCGCAGCTGGTAAAGACGGCAACCTTTACTTTATGAATGAGGACAGCCTGGGAGGGTATTCCAGCAGCGGAAATAATGTTCTTGGCACGTACTACATTGGGGGATGTTGGTGCGGACCCTCTTACTACGTCGATCCCAGCGACTCGCTTCCACGCGTTGTGACTAGCGGTGGTTCGAACGTTCAGGTTTATCAGGTGCTGACTTCGCCCTCACCCTCGCTCAATCAGGTGTCGCAGTCGACGACCGTGCCAAATGGTGCCAACGGCGGTGGGTTCTTCACGAGCATCTCCTCCAACGGGACCAGCAACGCCATTATTTGGGCCTTGTCCCGCTCGCGTTCGTCCGCCACCGGGAATGTCCATCTCTTCGCATTTAACCCCGATTCCGGCTCGACCCTCCGGCCGATCTACAATGAATCGGCCGGAACCTGGAAGTATCCGACAGGGAACTCCAATCTCGTACCCGTGGTCGCGAACGGCGAGGTGTTTGTTGCCAGCTACAAGCAATTGAACATCTTTGGATTGACCAAGGCAGTCACGAGCACCATTTTGAGTTCGGCGACGAATCCAGCGAACTATGGGCAGGCTGTGACCCTCAGCGCTCAAGTGAGTTCCACGGTCTCGGGAACGCCGACGGGCACTGTGACTTTCAACGACGGAAGCAAGATGCTGGGGACCGCAACGCTAAGTGGCGGAACGGCGGTACTGTCTATCACTGGGCTATCTCTAGGCTCCAACTCGCTAACCGCGACCTATAACGGAGATTCCTCGAACAGCGGCAGCCAAGGCACGTTCACCGAGGCAGTGAACCCGGCGACGATTAGGCTGACGCTCAGCTCCGGTCCCAATCCGTCGCAGTCCGGAAAGTTGGTAAAGTTCACGGCGACATTGACCAGTAACGCCAGTCTGCCAAAAGGCCAACCCGTAATATTCGGCTACAACGGAGCGCAGCTCGGGAAAGCGAATGTGTCGGCGGCGGGAACTGCAAGTTTTTCAACGAAAACGTTGCCAGTTGGAACGGACACCGTGACCGCAACCTATTCTGGAAGCACGGACTATAGCGCCGCTACAGGCTCGGCTCAACAAACGGTCAACTAGGGATTCATCTGTGGATGGCAGCAGAAGGAGTTCCGCGGCAGAGGGGTCTCGGGGCTCGCAGCAAGCCTGCCTGTATTTATTGACTTAGCTCAGTACTGTTGGCGCGGTTTAAATTCTTTGGAATCGGCCTTGCTGTTGGTTGTGCATTAAGCTCGAAATCCACCGGACACGCCAAGATTCGAGGAGCTTTTCGGGAGCCTTACCCGCCGACGGAGCAACAAAAAGCGGGAACGTTTGACTTCCGATTCCAAGGGTGGAATGATTATTTCATCCCATGCGGAGCAGCGCTTCCGCAAGTTGACGTTGTTCTGGCCTTCTTACGCATTTTTTCATCCGTCATCATAGAAAGTCATCTTCTTCGCAGTCGGAACTCCTGAGTAGGGGGTCAAATTATGGCACTCGTGTCAGCAGCCAAGAAACTCGGCGAATTCGATCCCAAGACATTTCTCTCTACCGTTGACGGCGGTAGGAAGATCGCAGCTCTCGTCAAGAAGCAGACGATATTTGTCCAGGGTGACTCGTCCGATGCTGTTTTCTATATTCAGAAAGGAAAGGTAATACTCACCGTAGTGTCGGGGACCGGGAAGGAAGCCACGATAGGCATTCTGAGCGCAGGTGACTTCTTCGGAGAAGGTTGCCTTACAGGGCAGCCTCTGCGGTTGTGCTCTGCAACCGCAATGACCGATTGCTCCGTGATGCGGATCGAGAAGAAGCCGATGATGGAAGTGCTTCACCGGGAGCACGCATTTTCCGATATGTTCGTGGCTTATTTGCTGACACGGAACATCCGGTACGAAGAGGATTTGGTTGACCAGCTTTTCAATTCCAGCGAAAAGAGGCTGGCCCGGATTCTGCTGCTGCTGGCTCACTTCGGCAAGGAAGGCGTGCCCCAGACTCTAATTGCCAATATCAGTCAGGAGACCCTCGCCGAGATGATAGGCACAACTCGCTCGCGGGTAAGTTTTTTCATGAACAGGTTTAGGAAATTGGGGTTTATTGACTATCACGGCGGCGGCGATTTGCAGGTTCACAGTTCACTTCTCAACATCGTGCTCCACGACTAGCGTCCAGCTGCGGTTCCCGCAAACAAAGCCGCCCTGAACTAAGTCAGGCAATCTGAAGTTTTCTCTCCTCAGGCTTTCAAGGGACTTCTCGTTGGGCAAGGTTGAACAAAGCTGCCTGCGGGCCGCTTAGCCTGCGCGCCGGGATGCGAGATCACGACGCGAAGAACCGGCGAAGCCTTGGACCAACGCGGCAATCTCATCGGCCGCCGTGTCCAACGCGAAATGACCGCCGTCGACAACATGGACTTCAGCGTTCGGCACATCTTTGCGATAGCGCTCCGGTTCGCCGGAGTCGAACGAGAGTTCATACTTGCCCCAGATCACCAGCAGGCGTGGTTGCTTCTCGCGCATCCAGGCTTGCCACTTGGGGTAAGCATCAACGTTGGTTCGATAGTCGTAGAACAGGTCGCTTTGAATTTCGGCCTGGCCGGACTGGCTAAGAAAATAGAATTCATCTGTCCAGAGATCGAGGTCGTAGCGTTCCACGTTCGGATCGTTCCCCACATGGCGTGTACGCGCCGCGGCCAGGGAGAGCAGATTTGTGCGCAGCGCGCTTTCGTTGGCGGCGCGATCGGCCCAAAAAGCGCGCCGCGTTTTCCAATTCGCCCCCAGGCCTTCGTTGTGCGCGACCGCATCCTGAACGATCACAGCCTCGATGCGCTCCGGGTGCACAAGTGCCATGCGGAAACCCACCGGGCCGCCGTAATCCTGCATGTACAGCGTGTAGCGCGGGAGCCCGAGCGCTTCGGTGAAGCGGTTCATGATGTCAGCGTAGTGATCGAACGTATAGGCGAATGTCTTTGGATCCGGCCAGTCGCTGTGTCCGAAGCCGGGGTAGTCTGGGGCGACCAGATGATAATGATCGCAAAGCCGGGCGAACAGCGGCTCGAACATCCGCGACGAAGAGGGAAGTCCGTGTAGCAAGAGAATCGTCGGGGCGTCTTTTGGGCCAGCCTCCCGGTAGAAGATTGAGAGTCCGTCTACCTGCATCGTGCGATAAGAAGTGGCACACTTCATGGAAACTTTCCTTTCTGTGGTTTGGGCCAACGTCTCATCCCTTTCTGCTCTAGTTTTCAGCATCAAGGTGCATAACGAGTAAAGACAAGGTCGCTTCCTTGGGCCTTCTGGTGGCAGGGGAAGCAGGGTTTCATGAAAGCGGCGTCAGCAGGTTTGCCGTCCTGGAAGTGACCGAACCCCCAGCCTCCGGTTGCGGCGTACTTTGCCGAGTCCTTGACCATAAACTGAACGTTGGTGGGCGCGCCGGGGACGAAAGACTGGGCCTGGCCGAAGACTTTGTTGTTTTCCTCCGAAGGGACGTTATGGTAATGCAAGGCAGCAATGATCGTGCCGTCCGGGTACGGAAGTTTTCCTTCACGGTACGCATTGACCGCGACATCGTTGCCTAAGACCGCACCTAAACTGTTCAGGTTGCCTGCTTCATGCGCAGAGGAAATCCACCTCCAGTCGCGGTACCCGGCAGGGATTTCGGTAACGTAGGGCGCGGCGGGTTGCCCATCCGCGTGGCCTGGGGCAGGGCCAATAAGGGTGATAAGGCAAGCCGTTGTTGCAACTGCAGCCATGAAGACGGTCAAGCGTCTCATGATGCCTCCTCCATTCAATATGCTTCGGTAAAGTGAAATCAGCAGTCCTGACTATTTCGCCTTGAGGCCGATTGCCTCGTCCGCGATGAGCGCATCACAACAGAAGCATGGGTGCGAAACAATTGGACGATGGTATTGGCGATACCTTGGTATCGGTCGACGCGGCGATCAGCGTTTCTGGCGAAGTTCTGAGGCTGGGTCGAGGCTCTCTTACGGCAGAGATCCGATTAGCCAGTCGTGCCGAGGCCGCGACAGTGACCGCGCGCCAATCTCGACTTGTCGATCGAGGCGGGCTATCCGGTAAGTCAGATTCATCCAGCCAATCGTGGGCCGCAAGGCGGGCCTGCGTTGGGCCGAATAACTCCGTCACTGCGCCGATGAATGCTGCCAACTCACGTTCCGCCAGGTGCATCTCGTCTTCATAAGTCGAATTGCTAAATTCTTCTTCCGTGTTCATAGGATTTCTCCTCCGGTCGGCGATGTGTCGTGTTTTTCCGAGTGCATTGGATGCGATGAGCGCATCACACCAGATTTGAAGAGGCGAAACAATTGGACGATGGTATTGGCAAGACCTTCGTATTAGGAGGTATTGGTCAGGGATTTGACTACGCAGGACGCTGAGAGACTATAAACCCAAGTCGCTCAAGCCGGGGTGGTCTTCGGGGCGGCGACCGAGAGGCCAGTGATATTTGCGATCTGATTCAGCGATAGGAAGGTCATTGATGGACGCGAACCGTGACGCCATAAGTCCGTCGTCGTTGAACTCCCAGTTCTCATTGCCGTAGGACCGATACCAGTGACCGGAGTCGTCGTGCCATTCGTAAGCAAAGCGCACCGCGATGCGATTCCCGGCAAACGCCCACAGTTCCTTGATGAGCCGGTAATCCAGTTCCTTAGCCCACTTGCGGGATAGGAAAGCAATGATTTCGTTCCGTCCATTAACGAACTCCGAGCGATTTCTCCATCGCGAATCGGTCGCGTACGCTAGAGCTACTTTTTCGGGATCGCGAGTGTTCCATCCATCTTCGGCAAGCCGCACTTTTTGAATCGCACTTTCGCGGGTGAATGGAGGCAAAGGAGGCCGGATTGCCGTTGTCATGAAGCTTCCGCCTTTCAGCACGACTAAGGATGGTTTGGGAATTAACAAGCAGACGCCTACGCCCTGAGTTTCGGTTCTTTGTGTCAGGGCGCGTAACGGGTGAAAACAAAGTCCCGATCTTTGCCCGGCTCGTGGCAAGGGAAGCAGGTTTTGAGCTTCGCCTCGTCCGCCGTAGGTTTGCCTTCCTTATTGAATTGAGCGAACCCCCAGCCGCCCGTCGCGGCGAACTTCTTTGAGTCCTTGACCATAAGCTGAAGGTACCAATCCGGGGCGGGCCCGGGAACGAATGACTGGGCATGGCCAAAGACTTTGTTGTTTTCCTCCGAGGGAACGTAACTCCAGGCGATTCGGGCAATGATCGTGCCGTCCGGGAACGGAAGCTTGTCTTCCCGATAGGCTCTGATCGCTGTGTCGTTGCCCAGAATGGCGCGAATATCGTTGAGTTCGCCTTCTTCGTGGGCCACAGAGATCAACTTCCAGTCGCGGTATCCGGGCGGGATTGTGACTCCGAAGATCGGGGCAGCCTCGCCGTCGGCGCGTCCAGATGCGGGGGCCGTGAATACGACCACGCCGGCCGCCGCTGCCACTGCAAACAACAAGTAAGCGATCCGTTTCATAATGTTCCTCTTTCCAAATTCTTGAGCGCCACTGCCCGGAGATAGTTGCACAGCGGTTGGTCGATGTCGCTATGCGGCTTAGCCGGCATTTCGCCCGATAGTCGACAGTCTTGGCGTCGTCACGGCCGAGCGTAGGTCCCTGTCCAAACGCCTCTATCGCCGGGGTGATGCTCATTCCCGTCCCATGGTGAACCACAGACATGAAGGTGGGCATAAGGCGTGCCGGCAAACATCACCAGTGTTCCAGCGTCGCGCATAACTGTTGGCAAACCGGCGACCCCTGCGTCGACGCCAGAGTAGTCCCCTATGTTCCATGATTAAATCCTATTTCTCTTCGTTTTGATTTCCAGGTTTTGATTTCGAGCGCCGAATGACCGTCGTTTGCAACTGATTCAAGGCCGCCCATCGCATAAAACCAGAGGCGTAGAAGCAAAGCAATTGGACGATGGTATCGACCATACTTTGGTATCGGTTCGACAAGGTTCTCTGGTAGAATTCCCTCAACTGTGGGGCCTCATCAGTCGATTGTGCATATGAAGTATGAGTTTAGGCGCATTCATTTGGTCATGAACGGGGTGACCGCGCATGCTGAAGATCAAACCAATCGTCTTCGTTGTCGACGACGACGTCTCGGTTCGCGAATCGCTGGAACTGTTGATCCACTGTGAAGGCTGGCAGCCGCGGACGTTCGCTTCCGCGCAAGAATTCCTCGACTACCCACACGCTCTTGTTCCGAACTGCCTCGTGCTTGATGTTTCTCTTCCTGGTCTCAACGGGCTAGACCTCCAAAAGCTTGTCGCCGGCGAACGGACAGACATGCCGATCATCTTCATCACGGGTCACGGCGATGTGCCCATGACCGTCCAAGCCATGAAGGCGGGGGCTGTCGAGTTCTTGACAAAGCCATTCAGTGACGACGTGCTGGTGAGCGCCATCCGGGCAGCCCTCGAACGCAGCGGACTTGCTCTTAGTCTGGAGGCGGAGATGCGGGTGCTGAGGGAGTGCTACGACTTGCTGTCGCAGCGCGAACGGCAGGTGATGGCGTTGGTGGTCTCCGGCCTATTGAATAAACAGGTTGGTGGAGAGCTCGGCATCAGCGAGATCACGGTGAAGGCCCACCGCGGCAAGGTGATGCAGAAGATGAAGGCCGATTCTCTCGCGGAGTTGGTGAAAATGGCCGCTAGGCTCCGCGTTGCACCCACGGCGGTTGTGCCAGCATTGCGGCGATGATTCGGCGGTCGTAATTAGTTCCCCAGCGCGTGCATCTTTACCGGGGCGCTGCGGAACCAAGGCTCGGTCCCTCGCGTCGTCATCGAGACCATAGTTGCGGTTGATTCCTGCGGGAGGAGAACACCATGAAGAAGACAGCGGCACCCATTTCTCTTGCCGGCTCCCAGCTTGGCGAAGTACGTCATGTCTGCGCCTTTTTCAACAGTGATAACGAAGAATATCGCGTGTTGCTTCCGTTTATTAAGGAGGGGTTCGAGCGCGGCCACAAGGCGGTTCACGTCGTGAATCCGAATCAACGTCACGACCATCTGCAACGGTTGACCGCTGCCGGAATCGACACGGCGTCTGCGCGACAAACTGGGCAATTCGACCTTAAGATCAACACCGATGCTTACATTCGGGATGGCCGTTTCGACCAGGATCGGATGCTGCAAGCTTTCGAGCAGATGGCCAGCGGCAACGCCAAGGGAGGCTTTCCACTCAGTCGCATCTGCTGCCGGATGGACTGGGTTGTTGGCGAACGATCCTACGTCGACGACGTCATTGAGTTCGAATCGCGCGTGAATGATGTGTGGCGCCGGCATGAGGATGCCGTCATCTGCACCTACCATCTTTCGAAATTCGGAGGAGATACGGTGATCGATATCATGCGGACTCATCCCATGATCATCATCGGAGGCATTCTTCAGCAGAATCCGTTCTTTGTGCCGCCGGAGGAGTTCCTGCCTGAAATTCGCGAACGTCGAGCCAAGCGGACTACGTCGTCCTCCGAGGCTGCCTGATATGGAGGGTCAGCCCGAACATGCCATCGGAGAGATCAAGCGCCTTCAAGGCTGCATTAGCGATCTCGTCAGCCTGCTTGCTCTTCCCGCCATCTGGAGTGGCGGAGATCCATCTCAAGTTCTCCATATCTTGCTCGACGCGCTTCTGCGCATGCTTGAGCTGGACCTCGCCTGTGTGCGGCTGAAGGATCCGGTCGGCGAGGCGGGCGCTATTGTTCGGGGTGCCAGATTGCGAGGGCCGATGCCCGCGGAGCACGAAATCTGCGAGGCGCTCAGCCACTGTTTGGAAGAGGGGTCGCGGAAATGGCCCCCGCTGCTTCGGAACCTTCTTGGGGAAGGCGACGTTTCCATCGTGCCTCTGCCGCTGGGGCTGCAGGGCGAACTCGGCGTAATTGTAGTGGCGGCCGAGCGAGAAGACTTTCCACGACAAACGGAGACACTTCTCTTGAATGTGGCCGCGAATCAGGCGGTCATCGGGCTGCAGGAGGCTCGACTCCGGAGCCAGCAGAAGCGTGTCGCCAGCGAACTCGATCGGCAGGTCGCTCAACGAACTGCCGAACTTGACGCAGCCAACCAAGAGCTCAGAAGGGAACTAGCTGAACGCAGTCTGGTGGAAGAGAAGCTCCGGCAAGAGGAGCGGGAGTTGAAGCGCAGTGAAGTCCGCAAGGCCGCTATCCTGGACTCGGCACTCGACTGCATTGTGACCATCGATCACGAGGGCCGCATCACTGAGTTCAATCCGGCGGCGGAGCACACCTTCGGCTACCGTCGGGACGAAGTCTTGAGAAAACATCTGGCCGACGTCATCATTCCGCCGTCACTCCGTGAGAAGCACCGGCAGGGGTTTGCCCGCTACTTGGCGACCGGCGAGGCGCGAGTGCTTGGGAGGCGTCTCGAGATGACGGCGGTGCGAGCGGATGGGAGCGAAATCCTGGTGGAGATCGCAATCACACGCATCCCGTTGGACGGGCCGCCGTCCTTCACCGGCTACCTGCGTGACATAACTGAGCACAAGCGAAACGAAAGCGCTTTACGCGGCGCCCACGCGCAGGTCGCGCGGAGCGAGGAGCGGTGGCGCTCTGTTTTCGAGAACTCAGCCATCGGCGTTGCGCTGACTGACCCAAACGGTCGATTTCTTGCCACGAATCCCGTGTACCAGAAGATGCTGGGTTATACCGAGGCGGAGTTGCGGAAGCTTACTTTTCTCGACATCACCCATGAAGAAGACTTCGAACCCAACCGGACACTCATCGCGGAGTTGTTGGCGGGAAAGCGCCAGCAGTTTCAGATCGAGAAGCAATATCGGCGCAAGGATGGCAGCCTGGTGTGGGTACGCAACAATGTGTCGGTGGTCCCGGGCAGCGAGCGAATGCAGCGATTCCTCATGGCGCTTTCCGAGGACATTACAGAACGTAAACTGGCGGAAGAGGCGCTCAGCAAGGCTCGTTCGGAACTCGCACACGTAGCGAGGATCACCAGTCTTGGAGTGTTGACGGCGTCGATCGCGCACGAAGTCAACCAGCCGCTGTCGGGCATTGTCACCAACGCCGGCACCTGTCTGCGGATGCTGGCTGCCGATCCTCCCAACGTGGTCGGCGCTCGCGAGACCGCGCGGCGCACAATTCGCGATGGCAATCGTGCGTCTGAGGTGGTCACTCGATTGCGCGCGCTCTATGGCAAGAAGGCTCCAACGAGCGAATCGGTAGATCTAAACGAGGCCGCGCGAGAAGTGCTTGCGCTGTCATTGACCGAACTTCAGAGAAACCGGGTAATCCTGCGAGCGGAACTTGCCGACGATCTCCCTCTTGTCACGGGCGATCGTGTCCAGTTGCAGCAGGTCATCTTGAACCTGATTCGGAATGCCTCAGACGCGATGAGGGCGGTCGACGAGCGTCCCAGGCAATTGCTCGTCAAAACTGAACGAGACGAAGATGATCGTGTGCGTCTGACGGTGCAAGATGCGGGAGTCGGGTTCGACCCTCAGGCTGCGGACAAACTCTTCGAATCGTTTTACACCACCAAGAATGACGGCATGGGGATTGGACTCTCCGTCAGTCGCTCCATTATTGAGAGCCATCATGGTCGTCTGTGGGCAACGCTGAATAAAGGTCCGGGGGCAACGTTTTCATTCTCTATTCCCCGCGCATCCGAGGGTGCGTCGAGCGCCGACAGTAATCGCGACATTGATATTCCTGACGTGACGGATGCGGCTTGAGGAATCTGTGCCCTGCACGATCGGTTACCGGACTTACTTAGATGTTCAATGAACTCAGCGGAGGCAGGCGTGCGTCGTGAAGCGAAGTGTTTCGTTCTGGCGGTGGGGGTGATGCTTATGGTCACTAGCGCCGCGGCGCAGCAATTTCAGCTCATAGAAACTTCCATCGACGAAATTCATCGCGGCTTGCAGAACGGCACGCTGACTTGCCACAGCCTGGTGCAGCAGTACCTGGACCGCATCAAGGCATACGACCAGCAGGGGCCCGCCCTCAATGCCATGCTGTACGTGAACCCCAAAGTGCTGGAGCAGGCCGATGCCATGGACCGGCAACTCAAAGACAAGCAGCTCAAACCCGGCACCCAGCACGGCACTAAGCTCGGCACTCAGCTCAAGCCGCTACAGTGCATTCCAGTCGTGCTGAAGGACAACTTCGACACCACCGATATGCCGACCACCGGCGCATCGCTGGCGCTGAAGGGCATGCAGCCTACAAAGGATGCGTTCACGGTGGCGCGGCTCCGTCAAAACGGAGCCCTGATTCTGGGGAAAACGAACCTGCATGAGCTAGCGCTGGCCGGGCTAACCTCGAGTTCGCTCGGTGGCCAGACGAAAAATCCTTATGAGCTCTCGCGAACCCCGGGCGGTTCTTCCGGCGGCACCGGGGCAGCCCTGGCAGCCAATTTCGCGACCGTGGGCACGGGCTCGGACACGGTGAACTCGATTCGCTCGCCGGCCTCGGCCAATAGCCTGGTCGGCATTCGTCCCACGCGGGGGCTGATCAGCCGGGCCGGTGTCATCCCCGTCTCGTTTACGCAGGATGCCGCCGGGCCTCTGGCGCGCACCGTTGCCGACGCCGCAGTCATGCTCGATGTGATGGCCGGCTACGATCCCGATGATCCGGTGACGGCGCTCGGCATCGGCAGAATTCCCGCGACCTATACCGCCTCGCTCGACCGCAATGGCCTGAAGGGTGAGCGTATTGGAGTGCTGCGTACCCTGTTCGGAAGCGGCCCCGAGCACCAGGAGGTCAACCGCGTGATGGCCAATGCCATCGAAGTGCTCAAGCAGCAGGGCGCAATTCTGGTAGACGTCGACGACACGGCATTGGATACCGGCAAGCTGAACTCGGACCTCGATGTGCAAAAGTACGAATACAAGTTCCAGTTCAACAACTACCTGAAGGCCCAGCCTAACCCTCCCGTGCACTCGCTTGCCGAACTCATCGCGTCGGGCAAATATCACAAGGCTTCGCTGGAGAAGTTCCTGGCTTCGGCGGAAAGCTACGAGAATGGCCTAAACGAGCCGGACTACAAGGACCGTCGCATCAAGATCGATGACCTGAGAGTTCAGTTGGCGAACCTGATGGCGAAAAACAATGTGGTCGCGCTGCTCTATCCACACCAGAAGCGCCTGCCGGTGATGATCGGCGAGTTGAACCAGGCGGAGCGCAATGGCATCCTGGCCTCGCTCACGGGATTCCCGGCCATTACGGTTCCGGCAGGATTTTCCGCGCCGACAGAGAGCTCTCCCATCGGCGTCCCGGTCGGGATCGAGTTCCTGGGTCCGCCGTTTAGCGAGCCGCAGTTGTTGCAGATCGCCTACGGCTTCGAGCAGTCGACGCACGCACGCAAACCGCCGCGATCTACGCCGCCGCTAAATTACATTGAAGTGAGGAATTAGGTTTACTAAGGAATCCCCACTTCGGCGCATCCGATTTGCGGCGAACCAATACTAAAGTGCAATAGACGACGCTTCCCGGGGTGGCGCATTCTGCGGTATGTGTGCCGCCAAGAAAGTATCTCTGCGGAGAGCGAGTTCAGCCTCGTTGTCAACGCGCTGCCGGATTGGAATGGACGGCACTCCCTGGCGGGCGCATCGACTTTCCCGACCAACTCCAGTGCGAATGCGCCGGTCTTGGCGTTGCCGGGGCCTGTGGCTGCGGGCGCGCAACCGCACGAAGAACCTATGACAGTCCCACGTCGGCTTGTAACAGTCGTCGATGACGACGAATCGGTGCGTGAGTCTCTACCCGACTTAGTGAAAGAGTTTGGCTTTGCCGTCAGCGCATTCTCGTCGGCGGAAGAGTTCCTCGCGTCCGATTGCGTCGGACAAACCAAATGCCTGATCCTCGACATCGCCATGCCGGGGATGAGTGGACCCGGCCTTCAGAGGGAATTGAAGCTCCGCGGGCAAGAGATTCCGATCATCTTCATCACCGCCAGCACAGATAAGACGGTTCGCCAGCAGTTGCTCGCACAAGGTGCGGTGGAGTGCCTGTTCAAGCCATTCAGCGACACGGCTCTGCTCGAGGCGCTCCATGCTGCATTTGGACGCAATTGAGCGATCGGCTTTTCTCAGCTGCCATTATTGTTCGCCCTGCCGGCACTTGCGCTGCGAATAGCGAAGCAGGGATCGGGAATGAGCGTGACCGTCAGCCGCGATGGCATCATCTGCACCGTGGGACTTCAATGGTAATGATCGTGGGGAACAGCGGCCCAGGCTCGCGCATCGCCGCTGAATAAAGCAAACACTGCAAACGCCGTGAGTTCTTCAGACTGCGCTCTTTCCACGGAAAATCCTTGAAACTGACGCACTTTCAAGCCGACTTTTTTCTTGGTGTTGAGGCGTAAAGCTCGACGATCTTTCCCCTATTTTCTCCGTGGCCTTCCCACTCCCAGCCGCACTGGCAGCGGACGGAATGCCATAATCGGGATTTCATCAGAGGTGACTTGCATAAGGCGCACGGCCTCATCCATATACGGAGAGATGAATCTTCATTGCTAATCATGAAGTTGCTCGTGAGTAAATTCGTCTGAGAATCGAGGGGGACGTGGAAAACTTTTGATCATACACCGCGGAATTGTATAACCCCGTGATTTACGTCACCATTGGCAGTGAGGAAATCGAAGACTGCCCAGAGGCTGGATTTAGGAACTGGTCCGAGCAGTGGAGGCATCGTCCCGGGCAATGAGTGCAATCGCCATTCTCTTTGATAGGCGAAGCCGGCCAGCAGCAATACCAGCCCCAGACTCCGGCATTTCATGGTTTGTTTCCCTTCTCGGGTGTTGGAGTTGGGCCTAGGGGCCCCCACCCGAGAAAAGCTCGGCTTAATGGGGGCCCGGTGACGCGAGGCTAGCGAGCCTCCTCAGTATGCAAGGAGTTGGTCGAGGATTCGACAATTGGCAGCACCGCAGCCCCAAGCGACACCCGAGGTATCGCTCAGGTTGGAGTAGATCTTTATTGCGGAGGAGGGACCATTCACTAGCACCCATCCCTGAACCATACCGGGGATCGCGGCTGCGACCGTAGCATTGGCGGAAATCTCCGCCGCAAAGTAGATGATTGCGCCCTCCGAAGACCCGCCGCTGCAAACAATTGTTACCCGGGGTTTGGTACCGTCTTTGCCAGCGGAAAGTTGAACCTGAGGCGCGTTGCAGGTGACCTCAGTGTCGGACGCAAAGGATTTCTGTGGGCCAACCATGAACACGAGAGACGCAAAAACCGTTGCGAATAGCCAGTAGCAGTTCTTGAGCGCTAGAACTTTCATGTTGATCTCCTTTTGCATATAAGTTGTTGCGACAGCTTGGCACAGGCGTGTCGCGATTCCAGCCTGTCGACCCCACCGGGGGCGCCTTGTTTAGGAAAGAACCTCACCGACAGCGGGAGGTTTAGTGGAATCCCCTCATCCCTGGAAGGGTCGTCGGGTCTAAGTACCAGATAGTATTGTCGGTTGCGTTTTTCCACGCGAGAATTGCGGCGGTGGATGCTTCGTCCGCATTCGGGGAACTGGCTACAGCTGGCGCGACATTGGTTTCGGCGCTCCAACTGCTGCCGGTGACTGTGTGGCACCCGTAGGAATACGAGATCGCGTTGTCCGAAGAGTTCTTCCAGAAAACCACATCGTCCCAAAGCGGCCCTTTTGCAGTGTTGATGAAAAAGGCCGCGGCTGGCGCCACATTGCTCTCTGCGCTACAGGACACCGTTCCGCCAGAACTCCAGCCAGGGATAGGGTTGGAGTCCATCTCGCCATAGGTTAACGAGATATCGTTCGACCCGTTCGTATACACATCCAGCTCCCACGTCATGTTGCTGCTGAGGGCGGGCGCGACACTCGTTTCCGGACCGCTGACGGTCGCCTGTGTCGCCCATCCGTCAAGAACGTAGCTGTACCAGATCTGGTTGCCCGACGCCCCTAACCATGCCACATAGGGTGTATTTCCGAAAGCGAAGGTGATAGCCGGTGTAACCTTCGTCTCCGAATTCCAGCCAGAGCCATTCACCACCTGCTGATCCGACCACGAACTTCCATTCCATGTGGAGTACCAGACCCTGTCTGTCGCTCCTTGTCCCTTCCACACCAACCAAACATATTCGTATCCGTCGTAGGCCAATGCCGGGGCAGTGTTGGTCCCCGCGGTCCAGTCCGAGCCACCGACAATCGCCTGCTGCGACCACTTTTTAGTTGCGCCATTGAAAATTGAAAAGTAGATATTGTTGGAAGATTGTCCCTTCCAGGCTGCATATCGGTTTGTTCCATCTGACGCCACGGCCGGCGCGCTTTCCGTCAATGCCTCCCAGCCGGTGCCCTTCAATTGTTTGGGCTTGGATTGAGCCATGCCTTGGTTCGCGAGGCTCGTGAGGAACAGAGCCAACCCCATACTCAGATGTGCGATTAGTTGCTTCATAGAGTGCTCCTTTTGGTGTTATGTCGTCGTTTACGTTGCGAATGTCGCGATGCAACCCTCGCAGAGCTTCCTTGCGTTTGCTCGCGGTCACGGCATTGGTACTTGATCGAAGGTCGTGTACCAAACTTGACCGTTGGTTTTTGTCCACGCGAGAAGGAAATAAGAGAAATTTGGTGCCAGTGTTGCAGCCGGTCCAATCTCAGTCTTCGCGCTCCTGACTGTTTCAGGCGGAGCCCATCCGCAACCGGAGCCATCCGTGTAGGTGTATTCGATCGAAAAGCTCGATGTGGTCCAAAACACTACGTCCGCGGAGTATCCATTGTTGTTTTCAGTAGCGGCTGGGGCGGCGATGGTTTGTGCGGTCCAAACCGGGTCTTCGCAATGAATCTGTTGTTGCTCGTTCCACGCAGTGCCGGACCCGGCGGTCCACCAGAGATTCGGTGACCCCCCCTTCCAAATCAGGTTAGGGGACACCCCTACCTGAAGGAAGGTCTGAGTCCATGCTGGTGTGGTGCTCGACCCGGCAGTCCAGGTCGTGCCTTCCACCTTTGCCTGGGGTGCCCATTCCGACCCGGTCCAACTCGTGGTCCAAATATCGTCGTTCGAGGTTGAGGCACCCTTCCACGCCAGACTTATTCCCGAGCCTCCGCTTAGGGCCGGTGCGTATCCGGTCAGGGGCTTCCCAGCTGAGGTAGACACAGCTTCCTGATTCGTCCATGAACTTCCAGTCCACTGAGAAACCAAGATCCCGTCTGTCGGGATTGACTGTCCCTTAAACGCCAACCATATTTGATTAGTATTGGAATCAAAGGACAACGCCGGAGCCAGGTTGGTTCCCGCAGTCCAGTCCGTGCCGCCGACCACCCCCGCGCCCCCTTCGGAGATTCCAAGAAGTGTCCAAGTTTTGCTGTCCGCGGGTGATGTGGCGACGAGGATTTGGTTGCTCCCGGACTTATTCCACGCTACGTACTTGGTCCCGTTTTGGTCTATCGCCACAGCTGGAGCTCCCTTGGTATTTGCCTTTCCCCAGCTGCCTTTCACTTGGTTTTGAGCCAGCCCTAGGGTTGCGAAGCCGGCCAACAACAAAGCCAACCCCATACTCAGATGTGTGATCGCTCGCTGCATTTTGATTCTCCTTAATTGTTGTGTTCTTCGGAAAGGCTGTGCTGCCACCCTGCCCCGTCCTAACCCCAAAATGTTCTTTATCTTGGCGAGCCTTGTTGCAGACGGAGTCTCGTCTCTTCGGCTTGGTCGGGAGACAACGTCTGTCCGCAAAGCGGGCAGGCATTCAAGCCCCCAGTCGAGCCAGCCGCCAGGAAGGTTGTACTTTCCCGCTCTACCGTTACCTCTGTGCGGATGGTCCGTCTCGCGCCCCCACCAGACTTTTCAGAATGCGACAGGCTTGCCCGTCGGCTAAACCATTGGTACAGTCGGTTCACGGGACCTCACTCCTAACTTGGTGCGGATGTTGCCGCAGTTTTCAAATAAATGCCAGTGACGTGTTGTGACGTGGTGTGAAAGGTTATGACAAAGCTGTGGATTTCCTGAATGTCCATGGAAACAAATGAGATATTCCGATTCGGGGATGGGTTTCAGGTCGATGCCGCAGCGCGCATGCTGCGGCGGGACGACAGACTTGTCACGCTCAATCGGCGGTCTTTTGATGTGCTCTTGTATCTTGTGCAGAATCCGGGACGGGTTGTCAGCCGCGACGAGCTGTTAAAGAGGGTTTGGCCGAGTACCTTTGTAGACGAAAACAGCTTGACGCAAAGCATCTCCTCGCTGCGCCGGGCACTCGATGAGAAGCCGGGCGACAACAGCTACATCATCACTGTGCCGGGGCGAGGGTATCAGTTTGCTTCGGCGGTGACTGTCGTTGCTTCTGAGAACGAGAACACTCTGCTGGGGGTAGCCGCCGCCGGGCGCAGTTCTGCCGCCGGACCCAGCTCCGGCGCCCTTCTTCTTCGGCAAGAAACGATCCGGACCAGTGTCGTTACCGAAGAGAAAGAACGAAGCGGCTTGCCAGATCACCGAAGCCGGCTGGCGGGCATGGTGGCGTTAGCTGTAGCCGCGACCCTAGGAGTCGCGGTTGCCATCTTTGCCGGCGCGTGGCTATGGCGCTCCCACAGCGCGCCGAAGCTCACGGAAAGGGACACCATCGTTCTCGCCGATTTTTCGAATACCACGGGCGATGCGGTGTTTGACGACACGCTGAAGACTGCACTTAACATTTCCCTGCGGCAATCGCCTTTCCTAAACGTGCTCTCCGACAGCGAAGTCACAAAGACTCTGCAACAGATGACCCGTCCGGCAAACACGAAACTTACGCGCGATGTGACGCGCGAGCTTTGCCTGCGGGCGGGGAAAAAGGCTTATATCGAGGGATCCATTGGCAGTCTGGGCAGCCAGTATGTTCTGGGGTTGAAGGCGGCGAATTGCCAGAACGGAGACACATTGGCCGAGGAGCAGGCGACGGCCGCGTCCAAAGAGAAGGTGTTGGATGTTTTGGGCAAGGAGGCGTCGAAGCTGCGCACGGAGTTGGGCGAATCACTGGCTACGGTGCAGAAGTTTGACGTTCCGCTCGCACAGGCGACGACATCATCGCTCGATGCTCTGAAAGCCTACAGCCTTGGACAAAAGGCCACTCGCGAAAGAGACTCCGCCGCAGCTCTGCCCTACGATCAACACGCCATCGAGCTCGATCCAAAGTTTGCCATGGGCTACGTTGCCGTGGGCACTGACTACTTCAGTCTTAACGAACCAGGGCGGGCTGGCGAGTACTACACCAAGGCATTCCAGTTGCGAGAGCCTGTCAGCGAGCGGGAAAGGCTGGCGATCTCGGCCTGGTACTACTTGAATGTGACGGGTCAGCTGGATAAAGCGGCGCAGATTTTCCAAGACGAAATTGAGAGCTACCCCTTGAAAGCTGGAGAGTACGTGACATTGGGTGTCGTGTTGTCGGGACAGGGGCAGTATGAGGAGGCTGCGGAGGCGGCGAGGCAAGCGGTGCGCCGGGCACCGGATTGGGTCGGTGGCTACGAGAATCTAGCCAATGATGCTCTTGGCTTGCAACGATTTGACGAAGCACGGCAGGTCATTCGCGATGCCCAGGCACGAAAACTGGATGGCTACCTTCTCCATGTTCATCTCGCCGCTCTCGCCTTTCTCGATGCGGACACCGGAGCGATGGCAGATCAGCAACGCTGGCTTACAAGCAAACAGGGATACGAGCACTTTGGACTGGCATTTGCGTCCGACACCGAGGCGTATGAGGGGCAGGTCTCGAAGGCGCAGGAACTGGCCAAAAGGGCCGTGGCCTCCGCCATTCGAGCGGATAACAGGGAAAATGGAGCGCTCTGGCAGGCGAATGCCGCTCTGCAACAAGCCGCTTACGGCAATCATTCGCAAGCGCGGCAGGCGGCGGCGGAAGCCATGAAGCTTGCTCCGGCAAGTCAGGGCGTCGAGGTCGAAGCTGCGCTTGCATTGGCGATGGCGGGCGACAAAGCACGAGCCGGATCTCTGGCCCAGGACCTCGAAAAGCGTTTTCCCCTGGACACCCAGATACAGTCGCTCTGGTTGCCCGCGATTCGGGCGCAATTGGCGCTCGACAAAAGTGATCCGGCTACAGCCCTGACTACCCTGCAAGCGGCCACACCCGTGGAGTTGGGCAACATCCCGTTCGGCAACAATCTTTCCTGCCTCTACCATGTGTATCTCCGAGGGCAAGCGTACCTTGCCGCCGGAAACGCCAACGCTGCCGTTGGCGAGTTCCAGAAGATCATCGATCACAGCGGTATCGTCTGGAACTGCTGGACGGGAGCGCTGGCGCATTTGGGGGTGGCGCGCGCGAACGCTTTGCAGGCCAAAACCTCGCGAGGATCCGACGCCAATGCCGCCCGCATCCGCTCCCTCGGCGCCTACAAGGGTTTTCTAACGCTCTGGAAAAACGCGGACCCCGACATCCCCATCCTGAAGGAATCCAAAGCAGAGTATGCGAGGTTGCAAGTAGCGGGAGATTAGGATAGCGGTCTCTTGAATCAAGCGCTGGCGTCTCGCCGTCTGCTGGCGCGGCGGTCTCGCAAGCAAACGGCCTGCTCAGCTAGCTCCCTTGACGACCGGCTGCGCGAGTTGCGAAAGAAAAATCTGGTGTTAGCAGGAGTCAACTTCCTGGGCTCGTGATTCGGGACAATCCTGAGACGCAAGGTTATGGGGGCTGCCGGGCGATCACTCTGTTTAGCAACCATGCTTGGTTGCGGCGATGAATACGGCAACTTAAAGATTACTTCTACAATTCACTTTCCCAGTTGGCATAGATGGTGATGAGTTCTGAACTCTGTTGGGGGCGGATGTTGGCGAGGAATCTTATGCGGTCACATGGTTTGGTGACGCCAGTTTGGTAGTTGACGATAAATCGCGAATTCACTCATTGTCCCCGCCAAGTTGAGCAGCCGGGTGTCGCAACAAGCGCTGGTCGCCGAAGCCTTCTTTCTGCAAACTGTAGTAACCGCAAAGATACCGGCTCAGGTGGGGCTAAGTCTGGTTCTGCTATAATCACCTTGACGCTTTTTCCACGGTTTGCTCGTCACGCGGTGGTCACTTCTTTCAGACCAGAATCATCTCCGCATTTCCTGCCCGCCGTTTTATTTGCGTGAAATCTAAAAACTCAAAATGTGAGCGGCATGGCAACTCTAGACGTGTGTCAGAGTGTGTGACAACAAGCCTCTCCAGAAAGAAACAAATCGAATGAGTACATTTACCGAACTGCCCCTGTCTTCCACTTTGCAGCGGAAGCTGGCGGCAGCTCAATTTATTACCCTCACCCCCATCCAGGAAAGCGCGATTCCTCCAGCTCTTGAAGGCCGAGACGTCATCGGCACGGCCCAAACGGGCACCGGCAAGACCTTGGCATTTCTGATTCCGCTGATCGAAGTTTTACAGCATGAACCGGCGGGCCGCACTGCTGCCCTTGTGCTGCTGCCGACGCGCGAACTTGCGATGCAGGTTCATGAGCAATACGAACAACTGCGCACCAAGACCATGCCTCAGGCCGCCCTCGTTATCGGAGGGGTATCGGAGAAAGCGCAGATCCAGGGCCTTCGCGCCGGATCGGGTTTGGTGATTGCGACGCCCGGACGGTTGCAGGACCTGATGACCCGCAAGTTCGCCGATCTCCGCCACATCAAAGTGCTGGTTCTCGACGAAGCCGATCGCATGTTGGATATGGGTTTTCTTCCAGCGATCCGGCGCATTCTCTCGGTGCTTCCACAGCGACGGCAGACCTTGTGTTTTTCGGCTACGCTCGAGCAATCCGTGGCTGGGCTGGTGAATGACTATATGCGCGATCCAGTGCGCGTCGCTCTGGGTTCGGTGCTCAAGCCGGCTGAAAGCGTGCAACTGAAGGCGTATGAAGTGCGGCCGGGAGAGAAACTTGATCTGCTCCGGCAACTGCTCTATGCGGAAAAGGGTCAGACGCTGATTTTTACGCGCACTAAACGCGGTGCCGAACGGCTGGCCAAGGAACTGGTCCGGGACGGATTCAGTGCCGCCATGATTCATGGCGACCGCTCGCAGTCCCAGCGCAACGGAGCGTTAAGCGGATTCCAGGAAGGCCGGTATCAGGTGCTGGTCGCCACCGATATCGCATCGCGTGGCCTGCATGTGGACGATGTAGCCCACGTCATCAACTACGATCTGCCGAAGATGGCGGAAGACTTCATCCATCGCGTAGGCCGCACGGGCAGAGCGGGGCTTCAGGGACTTGCTTCCACGCTAGTGGCGGGAGCGGAGTCGCTCGAACTGCGCCAGATTGAACGCACGCTCAAGCTGAAGATCGAACGCATGCAGATCAACGCTGCGATGTCCGATCAACCAAGGCGAATGATTCAAAACACACTCGCATCGCGAACCTTGACTGCATTGCCAGGAGAAGTATTTGTGTGAGGAATACAGGAGTCGCCGGGGCATTGAGCTCCGGCGACTTACAAAGTAGCAGGATTATGGTTTAATTCCGTTTTCGGCGACAGTCTCTTCGATGGAGTGCGATTCGTCGACGCCGAGGTTGAATAGCGCCGCTTGAGCGGCCGCATGTTCTTGCAACTCGGCCATCTCATCCACACTGCCTTCGGTGGGCTTCTCCTGTTTCCGCTGGTTCCTGCGCTCCACTTTTTCCCGTTGTTTCTGTTGTCGTGTCTGTTCCTTCTGGCGCTTGGTAAATGTCGATCGGCCTCGTGGCATACCCTATCTCCCAATAAGTTGCTTGTTCATGGCTGGCCGGTAATGTCAGGCCATTCCTGTTGCATTCATGTCGGCAAAAGAAGCTACCAGCGCGGTTCGCGGGGCTGACGCTGGCCACGATGGTCATCGCGTTTGCGCCCGCCGCCACCACCGCCAAAGCGCTGGCCGCCACCGCCGCCGCCACCGCTTCTGGGGCGATCGGTCTTTGGCTTAGCCTCATTGATGGTCAGTGCCCGGCCCCCCAGATCCGTTCCGTTGAGCGCCGCGATCGCCTGATCGGCTTCATTGGCATTGGTCATTTCGACAAAAGCGAACCCTCGCGAGCGTCCGGTATCCCGGTCCGTCACCAGGCTGACTTTTTCCACCGCTCCGTGCGGCTCGAAAACGTTGCGCAGTTCGGCTTCGGTTGTGCTGTGAGGTAAGTTACCAACATAAAGGTTCTTCATTGCAAATCCTTTCCTAGTAAGTCGTTTCTTAGCAAGTCGTCCAGAGTACGAGTTTCGGGTGCGGCATACCCAGCATACCGAGTTTCCAGGTCGCGTGGTGGCGCAGGCCTGTCTCGCATGGCTTGTGTTCGGGCGGTAGACGCCGATCGAACGGCGGAGATTCGCCGCGATGCCTCCAGGATTCCCCAACGTTGCCGTAGATCTCCCAGATTGACTGTTAGCGCTGCTTTCACATCCGCTACCGGGAGATCCTCATCTTGCTGATCATCCAGCTGTAGGGGAGATGTTGTGCCTGGTGAATTGGAGAGGTACTCGGGTGCTCCCACCAAAAAGGCAAATCGCTGGCGCGGCGCGGAAGCGCGAATGTCGTCGCAAAATTTGTCGCGAGTGCTTTGTTTATTTTCGACGTTAATCAGAACCAGATCGTAGAGGTCGGCTTTCCACCAGCAACGGGCTTCACCAATGTCCGCGGCCGAGTCCACTTCGATACCGAGTTTCCTCATGGTTTCCGCGCGCAATTCGCGTTTATGAGAAGAGGCGTCGACCAGCAGAACTCGCCTTTTCTTGTCTACGGCCGGGATTGGCGTGGGCAGCTTTGATGTTAAAAGCGGTGGTGTCGTCATACCGTCACCGGCTTGAGCGTGATCGCGTGCGCACTGCTCACCGCCTTGCCTTGCATTGCCTCGCGCTCCAGCAATTCACGAGTTCGTTTCCGCCGAGCAATCTTCTGCTTGCGTTCGCGGTGAAACCGGGACCTGTCGCCATTCAGTGAAGACATTGTGAACTCCTGATAATTATGACTGATTTGTGTGCGGCCGGTTTAGACAACGTTTCTGGTCAGGCACACGAGACGAGCAGCCGCACTGGGCTCGGCTCGGACGGGACGCCACCTTTGTAGGGAAAATTGCCGGTGCAAAGAGCACGCCTCTCGATCTCTCAATCGCGAAGGCGCAAGACGAAGGCGCAAGACTTGGGTGGACATGTCTTCGAGGTCAAGTGATCTCAGTATATCGTGTTTGCCGGAGTCCTGCGTAGCTCGTTGAACGTGCGACGTTACCGAGAGGGCGGTCCGCTAGCATGCAACCGCCGTTTTAACGCCCCGCGGATTCCGGGCAGGGAATCGATGAACTTGCGTGTGTGCGCGTGATTCATCAGATCGCCAAGGTTTCCCTTAACCGTCATTTCCAGCAAGGCGAAGTGTTCCTTCCCGATTTGTCAGTGAATCGGGCCAGGTAGCGCGATTTGTCGTTCCGAGCCCTCTTCGCTCGGACTTGGAATCGCTAATGGCTGGGCCGTGCCAGCGCACATCCAAGTGTGATTTTCGTCACGGCGGACAGGTTGCGCCCGAAGGCATTATGAAAATGAAATTCATGTTCAACGCGGTTTTGGACTTCCGCGCTCTTGATATCGAGTTTTTAAACGTTGTTGAAAGCTCATTCATACGGGGGAAGAGGGCTCAGGTGAAAGACAAAGGCAAGTTCGGGAGGGAATTACGAAAAGCGGTAATCATCGTAGGGTTGGCGGGAGCGCTCGGTTGTTTCCTCTCTTCATTCAGCTTCGCCAGCAACGCCGGCAGCGTTTCAGGAACCGTGGTCGATCCCAGCGGTGCGGTAGTCCAGGCTGCGAGTGTGATTATCCGCAACTCAGGAAACGGCGTACTACAGGGTTGCGCCACCGATTCCAATGGTCTTTATAGCTTTCCTAATCTTCCCGCGGGACGTTACCAACTCGAGATCGCGGCACCCGGGTTTAAGCTCCACACGGAGACCGGTCTGGACCTTGGCGCTTCGGCTGTTCTCAAATTGGATGTTGCACTCGAACTGAAATCGGAGGCGACGACTGTCGAAGTGAGCGCTGAAACTGTTCGGATCGACCTATCTTCGACGCAAATGGGCGAAATCATCGCAGCCGACAAGATGACCAGCGTTCCCTTGAACGGGCGAAGCTTTACCGATCTGATGGCCATTCAGCCGGGCATTGTTCCGGCGAGTTCGCAACAGCCCAATGCCGTCGTCATGAGCGGTGTAACGAGCACCTCTCCGTCCGGCGATCTCAACGCTGGCAATACGTCGATCAGCGGCCAGCGTGAAACCACCAATGGATTCCGCGTCAACGGCAGCGATGTGGAAGAGGACGTCAACATGGGAACCGCGATTGTTCCGAATCTGGATTCGATCGCGGAACTGCGCGTTCTCACTAACAGCTTCGATGCCGAATATGGCAACTACAGTGGCGGCCAGGTTCTGGTTCTCACCAAATCGGGCACAGGTCAGTTTCACGGCGACGGATTCGAGTTCCTGCGCGACACCATTCTCGACGCGCGCAACTACTTCTCCTCGAACCGCGCGCAGTTCAACCAGAATCAGTTTGGAGGTACCTTCGGTGGCCCGCTGCGCAAGAATCGAGTGTTCTTCTTTACCGACTATCAAGGGACGCGCCTGAATCAGGGGGTAGACACGGGCCGGATTTCGGTGCCATCGATGCAGGATCGAACGACGGGTAACTTCTCGGATTTACTCGATAATTCAAACGGCTTCAATCCGTTCGGTTTCTGCGGCATTGCGCAAACCCCAGGAATAGCGCAGTCGCTCGAGATTCCATGCGCAGTTAGCGGGTCCAACATCGCAACCATGCTTTCGCCGAAACTGGGATATGCGGTCCAGAGCGGCGAGCCATATTACTTCAGCGGGCCCACGATGCAGAACCCCAATGGCGGACCCTGCATCAGTAACGATCCGGCGACAGGATGCGTTTTTCCCAACGCCACGGTCCCTGCGGGCGCGTGGAGCGCACCCGGCACGAATTTGCTGCAGTACATTCCCAATCCGAATCAGCCAGGAAATGTATTTTCCACTTCCGCGTACAACGAGACCCTACGCGATGACAAAGGAGCGATCAGGGTCGACGCCAACACGCGCTGGGGATCGCTCTCCGCGTATTACTTCCTGGACGATTACGCTCTCAACAATCCATACCCCACGGGACAGGGCGGAGCCGATGTTCCGGGCTTCAACGCACTGACGATTGGCCGCGCACAGTTGGTGAGTCTCGGTATCACCAAGGCGTTTGGGGCGAATACAGTCAACGAACTGCATTTTAGTTACATGCGCGACGCCAACAACGCTGGACACCCGGTAGGTGGTGTGGGGCCGACTCTGGCCTCCCAGGGATTTGTTGGTTCAAACGGTGCGCCGGGGATCGTTCCGCTTTCTCGGGAAATTGAAGGGGTAGAAAACGTTTCGTTCAACGATTTTAGCTTCGGCGTGGACATCACGGGCCTCACCCAGGTCAACAATACCTTGCAGTGGATGGATAACTTTTCGAGGGTCATCGGGAAACACACCATCAAGCTGGGCGGCGAATTCCACATCGACCAGATCAACACAAATCCAGATCCCATCTTCAACGGCGCTTTTGTTTTTCAGGGAAGTGAAACGGGCTCGGACCTGGCGGACTTTCTTCTTGGGGTCGCCAGCAGTTATAACCAGGGCGATTCGCAGCGCTTCTACAATCGCGACAAGTATATTGGACTCTTCGCGCAAGATAGCTGGCGAATCCGGCACGATCTCACTCTTAACTACGGCTTGCGCTGGGACGTAATCTCTCCCTGGTCTGAGAAATACAACCAGCTGCAAACTCTCGTTCTCGGTGAGCAGTCGCGAGTTTATCCAGGTGCGCCTGCTGGATTAGTGTTCCCCGGTGACTATGGCGTGCCGCGCACGCTAGCCCCAACGAAATATGATAGTTTCGGTCCTCGCGTCGGTATTGCCTACTCTCCCGGTGAGCAGAATGGTTTGCTGGGAAAGATTTTCGGAGGACCGGATAGAAGCAGCGTTCGCGTTGGCTATGGTTTGTTCTACACGGCATTCGAGGGATTGTCCGCCGGCATCATGAGCGCCAATCCGCCCTACGGCTACGATTACACGAGCCTGGCGCCGCCGTTGTTTGCGACGCCTTTTGTGACCGCGGCCAGCGGGCAGAGCGTCGGCCAACGCTTTCCCTTAACCTTTCCGAAATTTGGAGCTTCGCCAAACCATCCCAATTCGGATGTCGATTGGTCCCAGTATCTTCCCATCACCGGTGTGCCGTCCTTCTTTCACGGGAATGTACCGCCTTACTCGGAGAGCTACGCGCTTTCATTTCAGCGTGAGCTTGCGTCGAAGACGTTCCTTAGTGTCAGTTATGTCGGGACACAAGCTCATCATCTTCTTGTGCTGACTTCCGCGAATCCAGGCAACCCCTCGCTATGCCTGAGCCTGAGTCAGCCGAAGGACGTTAAGCCGGGCACGCCGACTTGCGGACCCTTTGGCGAAAGCGGCACCTACACGCGGCCTTCCGGGGCCGTCGTTCATGGAACGCGTGGGCCATTCAGTTCCCAGTTTGCAGCCGTGACTTATCAGAAGACCATCGCGAATTCGAATTACAACGCGCTCCAGGTCAATCTCCGCCGCAGCTCCGGGCCTTTGGAATTCATGGCCGGATACACATATAGCAAGTCTCTCGATGAATCTTCCAGTCTGGCTGAAGCCGTGAATCCAATCGATCCCCGTCTCAGTGGAGCGCTTTCAGCTTTCGACATGCGTCACAATTTTGTGGCGAGCTACCGGTACCGGCTGCCGGTGGGCCATCTGCTTCGCCGAAAGAGTGGCTGGACGGATGGATGGGCCATCTCCGGTCTAACCCGCTTCACGACTGGCTTTCCCGTGACTCTTTACAATAACAACGACACATCGCTGCTCGGGACCATACCAAACGGCATCAACAACAATGGCGTCGACACGCCCAACTTCACTCCGGGCAATCTCAAAATCAATACCCGCCCGCGGAACGGGAATCCTGCCTTCAACACCTCGCTTTTTAGCCTCCCAGCACTCGGACAAGTGGGCACGGCTCCGAGGCGTTTCTTCGCCGGACCGGGAATCAACAATCTCGATTTGGCGATGGAAAAAGATGTTCAACTGGCCGAGTCCCGATTGATGGAATTTCGGCTGGAGGGATTCAACGTCCTGAATCATTCGCAGTTCTACGGGCCGGCTGCGGTTAATGGCAACATCAGCAGTGCTAATTTCGGACAGATCGTGAATGCAGCGTCTCCCCGGCTGGTTCAGTTGGCTGGGAAGTTTGTTTTTTAGCGGGTCGAAGATTATTTACTGGAGGACGTCCGACCTCAGCGGCGAAACAGTCTGCTGAGAACTCGCTTTGGAGTCCCTCTTGGGAAGGGGAGTTCCGCAACTCACCTTGCTAATTATGTGCATTTCGCGTAACATGACTGTGTGCGTTAGACCGAGTCGGTCGTGAACAGAGCAGCCCTTGCCTTAACAGCCAGTAACCTGCCTTCAGTACTTCCGAATCTTTCCAGCGTAAATCAATTTTGAAAAGGAACACAGTAAACATGGCAGAACAAGGAACAGTAAAGTGGTTCAATGACGCCAAGGGCTACGGCTTTATCAGCCGTCAGAATGGCGAAGACGTTTTTGTGCATTTCTCGGCAATCCAGGCGGGCGGTTTCAAGAGCCTGCAAGAGGGCCAGACGGTCCAGTTCGACGTCACCAAAGGGCCTAAGGGTTGGCAGGCTGAAAACGTGCAGGCGCTGTAAGGCAAGGAATGGCAGAAGGCGATTTCCAGCGAGAAATCGCCTTTTCAGCTCTCTCCTGTGTCGGGCCCCGGCGGTTGAGCGATCCACCCGGCAAATCGCACACCCGAGATTGAGCTGAGCTGAGGCGATACAGCAAGCGCCTCCGGCGGCAGAAATCGCAGTCGTCATCGAATTTGAACTTCAAATCGCAGTTGCTACCGCTTCATGTTCGCTTCGAGATAAGCGGTGAATGGATTTTCTCTGACACGCGACGACCACAGCGCTTCCTACGCCATCATCCGGCATAACGTCCGCACCTACCGGTCGGACGGAGTCGTCGAAGTGGTCCGGGGCAAGCAGAACGCGGAATCGGAGTTGAAGAAGATTGAAGAATCCCAGCGCGACCCTGATCGCCATGAGGGCTGGCGCTACTTCATCGAAAAGACCGATCTCAAGGCGGGAATCGACCCCACGGAAGCCACCTGTCGGCGCCAGGCGGAATTAGAAGTACGAGAATCGAAAGAGATGCAAGAAACAAAGCCCCCCTTCACTCCGCCCGCAAGCTCCCAAAGATAAATCTCCCTAAGAATAAATACCTAAGAATAAATAGAAGATGAAACTGGCCATGGGCCCGCACGGAGATGCTCCTGCCGTTACGCCTTGAATGTTGAGTACGGATGGTGGTGGTGCGGTTTAAATGAGGAACGGCCTTAGTTCGAAAATCGCGTCGCCGCGAAGGCATCGAGTGCGAACGCCGGCTTCTTTCCCGCTATCACCTGTCCCATGACTTGTGCTGTGATCGGGGCTAGCAGGATGCCGTCGCGAAAATGGCCGGTCGCAACAAAGTACCCCGGCGTCGGCGTCGCGCCCAGAATTGGCAGCGCATCCGGAGTGCCGGGACGAAGTCCGGCCCATGCTTCGATCATTCTCGCGTCGCGGAGTTTGGGCGCCAGAGCGACTGCCGCATCTCGCAATGTCTGAATAGTCTCCGGGACGGTCCGCTTATCGAAGCCCGCTTCTTCCTGCGTGGCCCCAATCACCATGCGGCCATCGCTGCGCGGGATCAGATACACCTCAGGCGTGCGGACGACATGGCGAATCAATTCCTTCTGCGGCATAACTACGCACAGCATCTGTCCTTTAACTGGGCGGGTAGGGAATGGAAGCGGCTCAATTTGTCCCGCCCACGCCCCCGCGCAGTTCACAACGATGCCTGCGCAAAACTGGGTCTTGTTTGTGCGAACACCGGCGGCTTTGCCATCGGCCATCGTGACGCCCACCACCGGGTTGCCTGAAGAAAAATCAATCCCGCGATGCTTGGCAGCGGCAACGGCAGCCGCAGTTAAGTCGCGCGGATCGACGCTGCGCTCCCTGAGATAAAAACCGACGCTACCCTTTGCCCGAAGATTCGCGGCTTTCAGGCCCGGCTCCATTTCGCGCCAGCGAGCAGGCCAGAGCCCCTCCGTTAACAGCTCTTTTTCATGAGTCGCGCCCACAAACAGCAGCGTGCCCTGATCGCGCAAATCGATCTTCATCCGCGATTCATACTCAAGTTCATGCACGAACTCGGGATACATCTTTGCGCTAGCCGTCGCCAGCCCGCGTAAAGCAGGCTTGGTTTCGATGGCCGAATCCGCCAGCATGCCTCCCGCCGCCCACGAGGCCTCGCGTCCCGGCTCGCGCTTCTCGACGACCAACACTTTCAGCCCGCCCTTATTAAGTTCAATGGCAAGCGACAATCCGACAATGCCAGCGCCAACGATGATTGCGTCCCAGTGCCTCACGCCCTCAATTCTAGCCGCGCGGCTGTTCTCATGTGGGGACGGGTTTGTTTGTGTGGGGACGGTCAACTCGCCCGTCCAGCCGAGCCTGGTTCGGCAACCGCTAGTCGTGCCCGCTCCTGAACCTGAACCCGCAATTGACAGCCAACCCCATCTCACAAACAATAGGTGCAACCGTCAGTTTCACCGGAGAGATACTTATGGCCGATGCTGAGCAACCGAATGTGTATCACCCCGAGAGCGGCAGCAACATGGGGAAATGGATTCTTACCGTCGTGGCGATCGCTTATGTCGCTGCCTCGGCGTATTTCGGCTATGACATGCACACCAAGCTTGCCAAGCTCACCGACGATCAGTCGGCCAGCCAGCAGCAGATCGCCGATCTAACCAAGCGCATGCAATCGGCCGAGGCCGACGCGGAGACGTTGGGCCAGAGAATCGGCATGACCAAGAAGGAAATGGCCGAGCGTGCGCAGGAACTGCAAAGGGCGCAGCAGGCCTCGGCGGCGCAGCTTGCCGAGCAGGAGAAGAAAGATGTGAACGCCGTCTCCGGCGAAGTTGGCAGCGTGAAATCCGATGTAGGCGGCGTCAAGACCGATGTGGCTGCGACCAAAGCTACGCTCGACTCGACCATCGCTAAGCTGCAATCCACCATCGGCGATCTCGGCCAGCAGAGCGGCCTGATCGCTAACACGCGCAGCGATCTCGATGCGCTCAAGCACAGAGGCGACCGCCAGTACTATGAATTCACGCTAATGAAAGGCGCCAAGCCGCAGGCGCTTTCGACGGTCAGGCTGCAGCTCAAGAAGGCCGACCCGAAGCACGGCAAATATTCGGTTGACGTAACTTCCGACGACAAAACCATCGAGAAAAAGGACAAGAATGTGAGCGAGCCGGTGCAGTTTTATTCCGGTCGCGATCACATGCTCTTCGAACTGGTGGTCTGGACGGTGGACAAGAACAAGATCACCGGCTATTTAAGCACGCCGAAAAATGCGCCAGTGCCGGTCACACCCACTCCGCAATGAGGTCGGAGGTTAGAGGTGAGAGGTTAGATGGTGGAAGTGAAAACGAGAGCAGCTTTACGGCGCTAGCGATCATGAGATTTGACCTCTGCAATCCGACCTCTAACCTCTGACCTAGCCATGCTCCCACCAAACGCCCACACTCTCGTCGAAATCGCGCTCCGCACCGGAGTGATCTACCTGCTCGTTCTAGCCGGCATTCGCCTCAGCGGCAAAAGGGAAGTCGGCCAGATGACCCCATTCGACCTGACGCTGCTGCTGCTGATTTCAAACTCCGTGCAGAACGCGATGACCGGTCCCGATACGTCGCTGGCCGGAGGCGTAGTGGCGGCAATCACGCTGCTGATTATGAATTATGTTGTCGCCGAACTCTCCGGCGGTAATCGCCGGTTCCGCAAGTTGATTCAAGGTCAGCCAAGCTTGCTCGTACACGACGGGCAAGTGATCGAATCGCACATGGCGAAAGAACACGTAAGCATGGACGAACTCGAACGCTCTCTTCGCGAACACGGCGTTGCGACTTACAAAGACGCTGCTCTCGCCGTGTTAGAAGTGGACGGCTCCATCAGCGTGCTGAAGTACGACGACATCGAGCCGACAGCGACCACCCACTTGAACCGGCGTCGCTTTCTAAAGAAGAACTGAATCGTGTAGGCCGGCCTGCCCAGCGGCGGACTCCCCGTAGCTTGTCAAGGCCTCCCCGCCCGCCGTCATCAGCAACCACAACTCTGCAAGTCCCTAACGCTTCGTGGCAGCCTGCGTAGCCGGTTTCGCCAAATCCGCCGGTGGTCCCAAGTTCTCCGGCATCTTTGACGTCAGCGAATTCAGAAACGCAAGAATGTCGTCGCGCTCATCGAAGCTCAGAAAATCCAGTTCATGCATTTCTTTATCCAGATGCGCATTCGCATTCCCGCCGCCAATGTAATGCCCGAGCGCGTCCTTCAACGTAGGAAAGCTGCCATCGTGGAAGTAAGGCGCGCGTTGCGCAATGTTGCGCAGCGTGGGAGTCTTGAACGCGCCCATGTCCGCATCTTTTTTCGTCTGGTCATAACGCCCAAGATCATTCAGATTGCCTTGCAAATCGGCGCCGATCCCAAGGTTGTGAAATTTGTTGTCGGTGAACAACGCGTACTTCTCGCCGATTGTATGGCAGACCTCGCAGTTGCCCTTCTTCGGGTCAGTGAAAAGCTTCAATCCGCGCTGCGCCGATTCCGACAACGCCGACTTGTCATGCCCATAAAGGAAGCGGTCAAAATCCGAGCCACCGCAAAGCACCGTTCGCTCGAACGAGGCAATCGACTTCACAACCAGGTCAATCGTGATCTTGTCCGTCCCCCAAGCCTGCTTGAACAGCGCCACATACTTCGGATCGGCCTGCAGCCGCGCGACCACGGTGGCGTGCGTCGTCGCCATCTCAACCGGATTGGCAATCGGCCCTTTGGCCTGCTCTTCTAGCGATGCCGCGCGCCCATCCCAGAATTGCAGTTCGTTGTATGCCGAGTTAATGACGGTCGGCGAGTGCCGCGTCCCTTTCTTGCCGCCGACGCCGAGCGACGGCGAGTTTCGGTCGGTGAATCCCGTCTCCGGCGAATGGCACGACGCGCACGAGATTGTATTGTCGCTCGAAAGCACCGGATCGTAATACAGGCGGCGTCCCAGCGCGATAGTTTCGGCAGTCGGAGGATTATCGGCTGGTATCGGCACCATCGGCAGACCCAACGGTGGCTTAATGGTGATCGGCTTGCCAATCGGCTTAATAGCAGCCGCAGCCTGATCTGCGGCGAAAACGGAAGTCGGCGTGGCGTTCCAATGCGCAGCCATCATCAGCAAGGCCGCAGCAGCAACAATAAATCCCACAGAAAGTAATCGTACGATTCTCATGAGGACTCTCCCTCTATCGCTCGAATTCTATGGAGCGACGAAGAGAGGGTCAGTGACGTACGACACGAGCGTATGGTTTGACCTTTAATCCCCTGATGGCCAGATCACCCGATCACCCGATAAGTCATGGTCTCGTCATTTTCTCCGGCTTCACCAGCGCATCGAATTCCTCGACTGTAAGATGCCCGAGCTTCACCGCCGCTTCGCGCAGGCTCGAGTGCTCGACGTGCGCCGTATGCGCAATCTTCGCCGCGTTGTCGTATCCCACCTTCGGAGCTAGCGCCGTGACCAGCATCAGCGAGTTCTTCACATACCAGTCGACCTTCGCCTTATCCACTTCAATGCCCTTAATCATGTATTCGACATAGCCGTGGCAGGCGTCGGTAATCAAAGTCACCGAGTGCAGGAAGTTATAAATGATCACCGGCTTATACACGTTGAGCTCGAAGTTGCCCTGCGATCCGCCCATGCCCACCGCCGCCGTCGCCCCGTGTACCTGCACGCAGACCATCGTCATCGCTTCGCACTGCGTAGGATTCACCTTGCCCGGCATGATCGACGATCCCGGCTCGTTCTCCGGAATCACCAGCTCGCCGAGGCCGCACCGCGGACCCGAAGCCAGCCAGCGAATGTCGTTCGAAATCTTCATGAACGACGCCGCAAGCGTCTCCATCGCGCCCTGCGCAAACACAATCTCATCGTGCGCCGATAGCGCCGCGAACTTATTCGGATGCGACCGGAAGGGAAGTCCCGTCAGCTCGGCAATCTTCGCCGCCGCCCGCTCCGCAAACTCCGGATGCGTATTCAGCCCCGTGCCCACCGCCGTGCCGCCAATTGCCAGGTCATACAGGCCGTCCAGCGCTTGCTCCAACCTCTTTATGTCGCGCTCCAGCAAACTCGCCCACCCGCCAAACTCCTGACCAATCGTCAGCGGCACGGCATCCTGCAAGTGCGTGCGCCCAATCTTCACAATCGAATCAAACTCCTTCGCCTTCGCCGCAATCGCATCGCGCACCGTCTTGATCGCCGGAATCAAATCGTTCTTCACCCGCGACGCCGCCGCAATATGCATCGCCGCCGGAAACGTATCGTTCGACGACTGCGACATATTCACGTGATCGTTGGGATGAATCGGCTTTTTCGATCCCATCGCGCCGCCCGCAATCTCAATCGCGCGATTCGAGATGACCTCATTCACATTCATATTGGTCTGCGTGCCCGAGCCCGTCTGCCATATGCGCAGCGGGAACTGGTCATTCAGCTTGCCGGCAATCACTTCATCGGCCGCCTGCGTGATCAGCTTCGCCTTGTCCGCCGGCAGCTTTCCCAGATCCTGATTCACCAGCGCGCAAGCCTTCTTCAGCGTGCCAAACGCCCGAATCAGCTCCGGAGGCATCACGTCCCGCCCAATATCAAAATGCAAAAGTGACCGCTGCGTCTGCGCCCCCCAATAAACGTTGGCAGGGACTTCAATCTTCCCCATGGAGTCGGATTCGGTGCGCGTCTTGACGTTGGTTGGAGCTTGGTTGTGAGCGTCATGAACGGCAGGTTCGGTAAGAGTAGCCATGATGAAATCTCCTGTGCGTCGGGGTAGGACCAGAGCGGCAGCAGCCATGCCCGTCGACGATATAAGGAACCATGTATTATACGGCGGAGTTCTCGCATAAGCCCAGCCAGGGAGGATTCGGTGTAAAATTCGGCGGGATGCGATATTACGTCTTGAAGCAGCACAACGTTAATCAGCTATGAAGAAAAACGCCATCAAGAGCCTGCATATTCAGAACCTACTCTCTTTTGGCGAAGACTCGCCAAGAATCGAGCTTGGTGATCTAAATGTGCTTATCGGGCCGAATGGGTCGGGGAAGTCAAACCTCATAGAGACTATCGGACTGCTTCGAAGCACGCCGAAGGACTTTGCCGCCGAAGTGGCCGACAGCGGTGGAATCTCCGAGCTGCTCTGGAAAGGGAGCCCGAGGCCTGCCACTGCGACAATCGAAGCGATCTCAAGCCCGTCTGGCGTTAACCGCACAATTCGTTATAGGCTCGCCTTTACCAAAGTTGGACCGTTGCTCAAAATAGTAGACGAGCGAATTGAGAACGAGAAGCCGGACGTCGGTCATGAACAGCCGTATCTTTACTTTGACTACAATGGCGGCCGCCCCGTACTCAACGTGTCCGATCAGCAACGACACCTTCGCCGCGAAGAAGTAAACCCCCAGCAGTCAATACTTTCTCAGCGACAAGATCCAGATCAATACCCCGAAGTGACGTATTTGGGCCGCTTTTTTGGGAGCTTCAGGCTTTACAGGAACTGGGACTTCGGACCCGACTCTGGAGTTAGAAATTTGTATGGTTCCGAGCTTAAGACCGATTTCCTAGAAGAAGACATTAGCAACCTGGGTCTCATGCTGAATAGACTCCGTGGAGAGTCGAAGACGGATTTTCTTAAATACCTCAAAATGTTCTACGAGGGCGCGGAGGACATTTACACGAAAATCGTTGGGGGACTCGTCGACCTAAGGCTCGAGGAAGAGGGCGGAATTAGCATAACCGCCTCGCGTCTCTCCGATGGCACGCTCAGATGGCTCTCTCTTCTGACGATTCTCTTACACCCCGACCCCCCGCCGGTGGTTTGCATAGAGGAGCCGGAGTTGGGCTTACATCCGGACGTCATCCGGCCTCTTGCGAACCTTCTGCGGAGCGCCTCTGAGCGCATGCAACTGGTGGTGACCACCCATTCGGATGCGCTGGTTGATGAGCTTTCGGACGTCGCTGCGGCAGTCATTGTGTGCGAGAAGCATAACGGGTCATCGGTGCTAAAACAGCTGGATAGTGACCAGCTCTCGGATTGGCTGAAGAGATACACGCTGGGGCAGCTTTGGCACACTGGTCAGATAGGGGGCAACCGCTGGTGAGCGTGGTGATCTTTGTAGAGGGCGGGCACCAGGGCAGCACTAAGAGCGGCTGCCGCCAAGCTTTTCGCACGTTCTTCGAGAAGGTGATACCGCGTGGATCTTTTCGCGTCATCGCGTCAGGCAGCCGCAGGAATGCTTTTGAGGATTTCTGTTTGGCGCTGAAGCAAAATGTTAATGACTACAATATCTTGCTTGTGGACTCGGAGGAAGCGGTTGTGGGTGCTCCGTGGGAGCACCTCGCAGGCAGGCAGGGCGACGAGTGGCAACCGCCCGTTAGAGCCACCGACGAGCAAGCTCATCTAATGGTTCAGGTCATGGAATCATGGTTCCTCGCCGACCGCCAGGCGCTAGCTAGTTACTACGGCCAGGGCTTTACAGCCGGTTCATTGCCAGGGCAACCTAACATTGAACTGATATCCAAACAAGATGTGTTCAACGCACTAAAGCGAGCATCGAAGAATACGAAAACGAAGGGCGAATATCACAAGACGAAACACGGATTCGACCTGCTTGAACTGGTCGACCCTGTTCTTGTTCGGGCCGCGTCGGCTCACGCCGATCGGTTGCTGACCGTGTTGCAGAGAGAAACGACTGCTTGAAATGAAGGCAGCCCTACTCCATGCCTTTGTTGGCCTGAGCAGGGCTTACCGCCAGTTTACCGCTCCACTGTCCGCGGCGGTTGACCCTCCATTACCACACGCAGAATGCGGTTGATGCGCGTCTGGTAACCCTTGCCATGAGTCTTTAGCTAATCGAGCAGGCCCTCACCGAGCCGAATCGTCAATTGCTTTTTCGCCGGCGGCTATGCCATCGTTGCCTTCTTGAGAAAGGTCTTGTCCAGCCGTGGAATGTCCGAGTAGTCGATCTCGGAATCCTTCATGCGGTCAATTCGTGCTAAGTCGCTCGTTTACTGCTTGACGTTAAACGCTAAACAGTATACGCTCAAATCGTGATCAAGTCGTTCCGCTGCGCCGAAACCGGGCGACTTCACCGCCGGCAGCCGAGCCGCCGCTTTCAGGCCATCGAGCGCATCGTCCGGCGAAAGCTCCGGCAATTGGACAGCGCCACCGAATTGCGCGATTTGGCCGCCCCGCCCGGCAATCGCCTGGAAGCATTGCATGGCGGCCGAAAAGGCCAGCATAGTATTCGGATCAACGATCAGTGGCGTCTTTGCTTCGTGTGGCGAGAGGGCGACGCTTACGAAGTTGAGATCGTGGACTATCACTAGAAACACCCAGACGAAAGAGATATCTAAGGCCATGCACGAAAAAGCTAAGAGCGGAAAGACCAAGCGCGAGAAACTTCTTTCCCCCATCCATCCCGGCGAAATTCTGCGCGCCGACTTCATGGAACCATTCGGCCTGAGCATGAATCGGCTCGCGCTTGATCTCCGCGTCCCGGTTACGCGAATCGCCGAAATCGTCCGCGAGCGCCGGGGCATTACTCCCGATACCGCTTTGCGCCTGGCTCGCTACTTCAGTACTACCCCTGGTTTTTGGCTCAATCTCCAATCCTCTTACGATCTCGAGGTTGCGCAAGACAAGCTCTCTCGCACAATTGAACGCGAAGTCCAGCCCTCCAGCTTCGCGGCGGCAAATGCTGCATCTTGATCCGTCGCGCCGCCGACTTTATTGGCCAATGGCCGCGCTTGAGCCCGCTGATGTATACTCCACCTAATTTCATCCTTCTGTAGTGGGGCGCTTCGTCGTCGGTATCATCCAACTCTCAACGGCGGTGAATCATGGCTCAAGACTCCATTGCTTCTCTCGGTTCGGGCGGTTCCATCGTATGGGCAATACTGCTCATCGCGTTCGGCGTGCTGGCCATCGCGCTTCCTCTGGCAACGTCGATTGGTGTGGTGCTTATTCTGGCCTGGCTCCTCGTGTTCAGTGGCGCGTTTCAGTTCATTCATGCCTTCCGCTCCCATGGAGCGGGCAGCATTGCCTGGAAGCTGCTGGTTGCGGTCCTTTATCTGGCCGCAGGCCTTTACTTCGTGATGCATCCTGTGCTTGGAGTTGCGTCTTTTACTCTGTTGCTGGCCTGCTTTTTTGTGGCGGAAGGAGCGATCGATCTGGTCGTGTACTTCGGGAACCGAAGTATGCGCGGCGCGGGCTGGATCCTGCTCAATGGCATTGTCACGCTGTTTCTCGGTGTCCTGGTCTGGAGACAGTGGCCCAATAGCTCCGCGTGGGTGATTGGCACGCTGGTCGGAATCAGCATGATCCTGACCGGCAACGCGCGCCTGATGGTAAGTCTGGCCGCACGCCGGTTAAACAAGGTCGTGCCGGGAGAAAGACACTTTGCCGACCGTGCGGCTTGAGCAGCGCCTGCCCCGTTATAGATGGTGAACCCACTCAAGCCGCGTGCCGGCTTGAGTGGGTTAGTAACTCCGGCCGCTGTTCCTGTTACTTACTTGTCAGTTCGTCGCGCCAGTCCAGTACTTTGAGTTCGGCCGGGACTGCGTCTATGACGGGCGGGCAACGGTGGGGTGTTGCAAGTTATCGGGTTAACTCAGTTGTCTAAGCAGCCGCTTGCTTTCGTTGTTCGACAAACGCGAGCAGGTCGGCATTAATCTGCTCGGCGTGGGTTGTTGGCATTCCGTGTGGGAAGCCTGGATACACCTTCAGCGTCGCGCCCTTCACGATCTTCGCCGACATGCGGCCCGACGCGTCGATGGCACGATCTGGTCATCGTCGCCATGCATGACGAGCGTCGGTACATCAATCTTCTTCAAGTCCTCGGTAAAATCCGTTTCGGAAAAAGCCTTGATGCAGTCGTAGTGCGGTTTCACGCCGCCCATCATGCCCTGAAGCCACCACTTCTCACGGATGCCTTCTGAAATCTTTGCGCCGGGCCGGTTGTAACCATAGAAGGGGAGCGTAATGTCCTTGTAAAACTGCGGCCGATTCTTCGTATATTGGGCCCGCAGGTCGTCGAAGACCGAGAGGGGCAGGCCACCGGGATTCTTGTCCGTCTTCACCATCAACGGCGGCACCGAACTGATGAGCACAGCCATCGCTACGCGTTTTGAGCCGTGACGGCCGATATAGCGCGCGACTTCTCCGCCGCCGGTCGAGTGGCCAACGTGAATCGCATTCTTAAGGTCAAGCTTTTCAGTAAGAGCCGCGAGATCGTCGGCATAAGTGTCCATATCGTTACCATCCCACGTCTGAGTGGAACGGCCGTGCCCGCGCCGGTCATGCGCTATGACTCGATAGCCATGCTGGCCGAAGAACATCATCTGCGCGTCCCAGTCGTCGGCCGTAAGTGGCCACCCGTGACTGAAGACAATGGGCTGGCCCTTGCCCCAGTCCTTGTAATAGATAGTCGTGCCGTCTTTGGTTGTAATGGTCGCCATGGAATGCCTCCTGGCGGTAAGTTGTTGGCAAATCGTGAAGGTTATGCCGTTGCTGGCGCGGCAAAGGCCGCATCAGGCAGTGCGCTCGTCCCCACGTGCGCCGGCCGGCAGAACAGGTTAAATTTACGGGAAGTATACGCCCAAACGGCCTGTGAATATTGACGAGAGCAGCGACTCCCAGAACTCGGGCTGAGTGCATGCTTCCTCTGTGCGCTGTCGTGTCCCCACATTCAATCCGCACCTTACGTGTAGTTCGCTGGGTTGCACATTGGATTGCACTCCGCCAAGTACACAGAGCGCATCCTGACGTATAATCTGTGTCCAATCCGCACTCCAATGAAAAAGAAGATCGGGTTCGCAGCGGCAATGACACTGGTTGGACTTGCAATTTTGTCCACTCGCTACTATGAGGTGGACTTGCCCGTCTGGCATTTCCTGGGCGGTGGACAAGGGCCCGACCCCGCTACGTTGCATCTGCGGGGAGAATTCGTGGAAAGCAATCTGGGAACGGCGCAAGATTCAGCGAATTCACTTACCGTGCGCATGATTGCACAGCAATTCGTTTTTGTGCCGCAGTGCATCGTTGTCCCGGCCGGAGTTCCCGTCCGTTTTCGAGTTACCAGTGCCGATGCCGTACATCTCCTGAGCTTCATGGGCACCGGTTACGGCATCAGAGCCGTGCCCGGCGCGGTTACAGAAGCTACTCTGACCTTTGATAAGCCAGGTGTGTTCAAGATCCCATGCCATGAGTTCTGCGGAGCTGGCCACTATGCGATGAGAGGGCAACTCGAAGTGGTCCCGCGCGATGAGTTTTCTTCGTTGTTTCCCGACGAAAGGCGGACTTGTGGGCCACGCTAGTTGGATTTCGCGCCTGCGAATCGTAGTCCCCCATTTCGGCGCGCCCGCGCGTCTATTGGTGGTCATCGCACTCTTGTTGCCGGGAAGCGCCACTTTCGCGCAACCGCGGAATTCCGAGCCTCCGCTTCGCGTGCCCTCGGATGTGGCGTGGACGGATGAAACGATTGCGGTTGCTTCCGGCGGCAATGCCTTTCGTGGGCTGCTCCTTGCCCGGCGCTGCAATCATTGCCATGGCGAACAGGGATTCAGCTCCGCTGCTGGCGTTCCCAACCTGGCGGCCATCGACCAGTTATCGTTCTGGAAACAGATGCAGGACTTTCGATCGGGGAAGCGGATTTCGCCGGTCATGCAGGGAATAGCGGATAAACTTTCGGCGCGCGATTCTGCCGACTTAGCGGCGTATTACTCACTGCTGCCTACCGCGAGTGATCCTGCGGACAACCGTGCATTTCCGCAAGCCATGCAGGACCCTTCGCGTGCGACCGTTGCCATTCGCCTGATTGTTTTCGGAGATGGCCAGCGCGGCATTCCACCTTGTCAGTCGTGCCACGGTCCCATCGCCTATGTGAAAGGATCGCCTCCACTCGCGACGCAGAATGCCGGTTATCTCCGTGAGCAGCTTGATCGCTTTGCCGATGGATCGCGCACGAACGACATTAACGTGCGAATGCGTACGATTGCCCGGCAGCTGACGGAGGATGAAAAGACGGCACTCTCCGCATACTATGGCGCGGGGCTGGGGCCGGGAGCGAATCCAAGGTAGTAATCAAGGGTGCACGTGTGGGCCACTACCCGTCATTGCAGTTCAATAGTTCTTGAATCAGGCTCAAAATAAGACGACCCGCTTATCTGATTCGGCAGGAGATCGCTCCTGCGCTACGATCCCGCAGGAGCATCCTTGTGCATCGTCGCGCCTTTAACCTCTCGCTTCTCGGAGCCTCAGCGGCTGCGTTCTTTGCCCCGCGGCTCGCCACGCGAGCCTTCGCCGATTCTCCGCGATCGCCGCTCTACGCGAACGCCATCGTCATTGACTCGCTTTGCGCCCCATTTACCGACCTGGATACGCCGCCCAGCGCCGAGACTCTTGCCGCCGTCCGTCAGTCCGGCATCACGGCGATTAACTTCACAATCTCTGCACCCGGCTTTGAAGACACCATCGACAATTTGGCAACCTTGCAAGAGTTGGTCGATCGTTATCCCGATGTATTGTTTATCGTGCGCAAGCATTCCGATATCGCGCGCGCCAAGGGCAAATCGAAAATCGGAATCATGCCTGGCTTCCAGTACACGGCGTTTTTAGAAGAGAAACCGGAGCGCATCGCGACGTTCCGCCGCCTCGGCGTTCGCATCATGCAACTCACCTATAACAATCGCAGCATCTTCGGCGATGGATGCCTTGAGCCCGGAAACGCCGGTCTGAGCAAAGCCGGCGCTGCTGCCGTGAAGAAGATGAACGAATTGGGGGTGGCGCTCGACTTAAGCCACAGCGGATACCGCACAACTTCCGACGGCATTGCCCAGTCCGGAAAGCCAGTGCTCATTTCTCATTCCGGATGCGCCGCCGTCTATGCGCATCCCCGGAACAAACCCGATGAGATTCTCAAGGCGCTGGCGGATCGCGGCGGTTATTTCGGTGTCTATCTGATGGCGTATGTGGTGGCGTCGCCGACTGTTCCCACGCGCGAGCATGTGCTCGACCATGTTGTACATGCGATCAATGTGTGCGGCGCCGATCATGTCGGCATAGGCTCGGACGGAGCGATCCAGAAGACAGTTTTAACGCCGGAGCAGAAAACCGCTTTTGATCAGGACATCGCACGGCGAAAGCAGTTGGGAATTGGAGCTCCGGGCGAGGATCGTTATCCCTACGTTCCTGATCTGAATGGTCCCGATCACATGCACGTCATTGCCGATGAGCTTGCGAAGCGCGGTCAGCCCGCGACGGTAATCGAGAAGGTGTTGGGAGCAAACTTCCAGCGCGTGATTGGAGATATCTGGGGCACCGAGTAGCAGGCGGCGGCCGGTCAGAGTGGCGGGCTTATGCGGACGACGGGATAAAACGGCCGGCCTTTGTTTGGTTCCCGACGCGGTTTTTTCACAATAGGTTCACGTTGCGTGGGACAATCTGGAACAAGATGCCAAGAGGAGAAGGTTATGACGAAATTGACGCCTCGACTAGTCGTGCTACTAACCCTCTTTACGAGCGCAGCGGCGAATGCACAATGGGCGACCGGCCCGGCCTATAAGGCACCGCCCCACTTCAGTCACATTATCTTCATCATCCAAGAGAACCGCACGCCAGACACGCTCTTCGGAGGCGCTCCGATCTTCAGCAAGCCTGGGTGTGGCGGCTTTAACGGATTCGCGAATGGAGTTGACCTGGCGAATGGAGGACCTAACGCATTCGTCTCCTCCACGAACTGTACAACCTTGCAATTGTGGCCGAACCTGGACTGTGGAGGCGGCGACCATTCGCACCTTGATTTTGAAACTGAGTACAACAGCGGAGCGATGAACGGGGCGTGCCTGACTGGTACCAAGGCCGTTTGTGGTTCAACTACGGCTAAGTGCGACGGCGCGACTGCACCTCTCTATAGTCCGTATATTGCAGTTCAACAAGGGATAGTGCAGCCATATTTATCGTTTGCTGCCCACTATGGCTGGGCCAATTATATGTTCCAGACAAACCAGGGGCCCAGCTTTCCGGCGCATCAGTTTCTCTTCAGCGGCACATCCGCGCCGACTTGGCCCGGGGACGCATACTACAACTACTTTGTTTCGGAGAATCCCGGCTTTTTGACGAGCGGATGCGACGCGGTTTCTACGACAGGTCAGCCCGCGCCAGCACCGGGCCTGGATTGGATTGACCCAACGGGTCTCGAGACCTCAGTGGAGGACTTGACTCCTGGAGGATTCCTGCAAGATGGCTTTGAGTGTTACGACCGCAACACGCTGGTCACTGTCTCCACGAGTGCAACCAGCGAGGTATCAACGCGACTCGACAAACTGAAGAGCGCCATCACATGGAGATACTATGCCCAGCAGCCGGGCATAATCTGGAATGCCCCCGAGTCTATTACGCAGACGTGTTACTCGCAAAATGCCATCGTGCAAAACGCAGATGGGACGGCCCCGGCGGCGTGCGGACCAAATAGTTCTACTGGGCTTGACGAGTACAATAACGTCAGCTTCCCGACCACGAGTGGTAGCAATGCGACGGGAGCTCCGATCCTCAACGATATTCAGAACTGCAACCTGCAACAGATTAGTTGGGTCACTCCCGACGAGGCGTGGTCCGATCACCCCGGTCAAACCGATTCAACTTATCCGAATCTCGGACCCTCGTGGGTAGCAGTCATTCTGAATGCCATTGGCCAGAGCGCCGCCAATAGCGTCAATCCCACGACTGGTAAAAACTGCGATTATTGGGGCGACAACCCAAAAGACACGAGCAGCACCAGCGTTGAACCCACGGCTGTTTTCGTGGTCTGGGATGACTGGGGTGGTTTCTATGACCATGTTCTGCCGCCCGTGAATGTTGGGACGAAAACAAAAACAGGTTTTACCTGCAAGAACACCCAAGGGCATCCATGGGGATGCGGTTATACCTATGGTTTTCGGGTGCCACTGTTGGTGGCTTCGGAGTACACAACGGCGGGAACTGTTTCGGGTGCGCTTAGTAGTAACGAGTTACCCACGCTCGCCCAGTACGCGGACATTCCTCCGGAGTGGATGCATGATTTTGGCAGCCTCTTGAAGTTTACGGAAGAGAATTTCTATCCTGCGGGGACGAAAATCGCACCGTCTCCCTATACCTACGCGGATTCAAATACGTTTGACACTTCTTACGGAGGGAAGAAAGTGGTTCCTTTGTGGGAGTTCTTCACCTCTTCGACGAAGCTGCCGTTTACGGCGATTACCCCGGGTATCAATCCGGAAACGGGTAAACCATATACCGCCAACTTTTTCGAAACCTACTATCAAACCACCGACGCCGCCACCGGACTTGTACACAAGCCAACTGGACCGGACAACGACGGCGATGAAGACTAAGGATGAGTAGAAGGATTCGCGCCTGAACTGCATGCCCCACTCAAGCCCTTGGTTGGCTTAAGTGGGGCGCCTACTGTGCCAAACGGCCCGCCGGACTTCACGCCTTATTTCTTAGATCGATTTCACCGGAATTGCCATTACATCATCGACTAACCCAACTTCCTTTTGCACAAATGGTTCGGCGTAAGTCACGCCTCCAAGCATTCCGTAGAAGCGCGCCATTGATTCAATCCGCGCGCGAATCTCAGCCTGTGCCGGAAAAATTCCGCTGCCTGCTTCCTGATCGGTGAACTGCGACTTATATGCCATCAGCGAGGCGAAGCGCGTCTCAAACTGGTCGGTGATGTCGACGACAAAAGTGGGCCGCACATCGCGATAAAGGCTGGCGTAAATGATCTTGAACGGGCGATGCGGCGCAATCCCCGCCGATCCATAGTCATAAAAAGAGCGCATTCCGCTCGCAGGACGCGGCTGATCGCTGATCGGAAGCTTGGCCAGTCCAGACAGAAAGCTGGCTTCGTAGCCGAGGATCGACGCGGTGTAATGGTCGGGATGACGTCCTTCCCAGTAGGGAAGAATCAGCACGCGCGGCCGCACTTCGCGAATCACGCGCGCGACTTTCATACGGTTCTCCCATGTGTTCTCAACCCGGCCGTCTGGAATATCAAGAGCGTGGCGCCAGGAAACCTTAAGGATCCGCGCAGCTTCCTCAGACTCGTGAGAGCGGTCTTCCGCCGAGCCGCGCGTTCCCATTTCGCCTTGGGTGAGATCGAGAACGCCGGTGCGATAACCGCGCTCGGCCATCTTGAGCAGAGTGCCGCCGCAGGTTTGCTCTATGTCGTCGCGGTGCGCGGCAAGGGCAAGAATGTCGAGCGGAGGAGGAGCGTCATTGGTCGTTGGTCGTCGGTCGTCAGGCATGGTTTTGTAATTTTGTAATCGGGCAATCTAGTAATTTCAACTCGCGAAGCGATCCAGTTCTTAGCTTACACAATGGCAAAATTGCAAAATCGATCTACGCTGCTGGCTTGGTCGTCCGCCGATTCGCGAGCACAAAAGCGAGCCCGAACATAAAAAGGGCGAAAAGAACCAACGTCAGAATGCAAGAGGTCAGCGAAAAGGCGGAGGGCGCATCGGGATACATCAGCGTGCGCAGCGCTTCGACGCCGTAAGTCAGCGGGTTGGCATACATCAGCCAGCGAATCCATCCCGAAGCTCCGGAAAGAGGGAAGAGCGCACCCGAAAGCAGCCAGAGAGGAATCAGGAACAGATTGATGATTGCGTGAAATGCCTGCGTGGAATCCATGGGCCAGGCGATGGCAAAGCCCAGCGCCGTCAGCGCGAACGACACGAGAAAGACGGTCAACACGATAAGGCCGAACGAAGCGATCGTCATGTGTACGCCCACCAGGGGCGCGAACACCAAAAAGATCAGGCCTTGCAGAGCTGCCAACGTGGTACCGCCCAGCACCTTTCCAAGCACGATGGCTGCACGCGGTACGGGCGCCACCAGCACGGAAAGCAGAAAACCCTCGTTGCGATCCTCAATCACCGACATCATTGTGAAAATAGCGGTGAAGAGCACAATCATTACAAGGGTGCCCGGATAAAAATAATTCAGATAATGCCCTTGGCCGGCGGCCTGCCCTGAGCGAAACGATGTTCCGAAGCCAGAGCCGATGACAATCCAAAACAGAAGCGGAGAAAGAATGACGCCAACCACCCGCGCGCGCTGCCGGTAGAATCGCACGACTTCGCGCCACCAGAGTGTGAAGGCGGGAAGCGTGACTCCGACGGATGTTGGAGCGATCGGCTGAAGTGTTGCACTGTGAGTCGCCATAGATGATTTCGAAATTTGGTAATCGGGTAATTGAGCAATTTGTAACTTTCGGCGATCCGGCATTTAAATTACACAATTACCCGATCACCAAATCACCCAATTTCTCAGTGTTTCTTCTTAGCCTTTTTCTTGCCGCTTTCAGCTGCGGCTTCGGCCTCTTCGTTCCAGAACCTGTGCCCGGTGCGGTGGATGAACACATCTTCGAGCGTCGGCTTGCTCACGCTGAGCGACTGAATCTCGCCTGGGAACGCTTCCACCACATCGGGTATGAAGCGGTGTCCGTTCTCGATCTCGATGCGGACGTGTTTGTCGAGTACCGCGGCATCAATGTGGAATCGCGTGCGAATCTGTCCAGCCAGCAATGCCGGGTCGCGTGCTTCGAGCAACACCACGTCTCCGCCAATCTCTCGTGTGAGTTCCTCCGGAGTGCCAAGCGCCACCAGATTGCCCTCATTCAGAATCGCCAGCCGGTCGCAGCGTTCGGCCTCTTCCATCAGATGAGTAGTCACAATAATGGACACGCGTTCCTGGTCGCGCAAAATCGCCAGATATTGCCAAAGGTCGCGTCGCGCGCCGGGATCGAGTCCAGTCGTCGGCTCGTCGAGAAGCAAAACCTCCGGATGATGGAGCAAGCCCTTGGCTAGTTCGATGCGCCGCTGCATGCCTCCCGAAAAAGTTTCGACCCTGTCGTTGGCGCGATCGAGCAATCCAACGCGGGTGAGAATTTCGTCGATGCGCGTGTTAAGTTGCGAGCCGCGCAGACCGTAAAGATGCCCCTGGTGCCACAAATTCTCGCGTGCCGTCAGTTTTAGGTCGACGCTCTGGGCCTGAAACACCACGCCAATGCGGCGGCGCAACGCTCCGGGCTGGCGGACTGCATCAAGACCGGCGATCACAGCCGTGCCCGACGTGGGAACCATGAGCGTGGAAAGAATCCGGAAGAGCGTCGTTTTGCCGCTGCCATTGGGGCCGAGCAGGCCAAACAGTTCGGCTGGCCGCACCTCGAACGAGACGCCATTCAGCGCGACGCGGTCCTGGTAGCGGTGAACCAGATTGCGAACTTGAATGATAGCTGGGCCCGCTGGCTCGGCGGGGTTTTCATCGGTTACGAAGTCAATCGCGGTTGAGTTGATGCCCACAACTTCATTCTACGACGAGCAAGGCCAGAGCCGCATCCTGCGATCCGCGATTCGACGCTTCAGGACTGTCGCCGAATGATGCGCGAGACTGTAGAAGTTTCAGGCGGCCACTGGATTCCGCTCTCCTCCCGGCACGCTTTCTGCGAACGATACCGGGACATGCCGCCATACCTGTATGGCAAGCACGACGGTGGTGGCGAGCAGCAACGCTCCCACCGCAACGTGGACGACGGTTGCGATCACCATGGGCAGCTCCGGTTGCGCCGCATCTCGCCCCCACATGACGCGTGTGATGAAGGCCAGAAAGCCCAGGCAGAGCTGCGCCACCATCAGGCTGAGCATGATCACCGCCGGCCGCTTGACTGCCTCAACCTTCGAAAAGGCGGAAATCGCGCGGACTGCCGTCCATGAAATAACGATGGCAACCACCGCGGCGTGGACTACATGCGGCCACCAGCTCAAACCATGATGGCGGAACATAGCACCCAGCAGGAGCTGTACGTAGAGAACAAAAATGGAGAGCAGAGTGAGCGTGAACAACGTTGGCCGGCGTGCGTCGAACTCGGTGCGCGGTTGTTCCTGAAGCCAACGGCGTCCGGTGAAAACGGCGATCGAGACCGCGATACAAAAGAAGGTCTGCGCAACAGCGGCGTGTGCGCTTGAGATAGGAGCTGGCAGAAGAAATATCACAGTGAGTCCGCCGAGAATTCCCTGAGCGATCACGGTTCCAAGCGCTGCCAGACCGAGAATGCGCAGCCAGCGCCGCTTTTCGGCGCGCCAAGTCCATACGGCGAGAATAATGGTCAGGAGCCCCACGAATTCCGCAATCATGCGGTGGGTGTGTTCATACTTGATGCCGCCAACCATGTGTGGAATTTTGTAGATGGACCCAAAAGAAGTCGGCCAGTCGGGCACCGAGAGTCCGGCGTCGTTGCTGGTAACAAGCGCTCCAGCCACGATCAGAATGAGAGTGATGCATGCGGTAAAAACAGCGAAGCGGTGCAACCCCTGGTTATATGGAAGTTCGATTTGCTTCAGGACGGGCCCCCTGCGACGCGCGCGATTTCCGCGCTAAATAAGTGCGATCTTCATTCCAACCGCCGCATTTTAGCAGATACGTGCGCGCTGCGAGGATAATCATTCCGGCCAGAACTACGCCTGGCACCGTCCGCCACCCAGGCGTTCAGGCCGTTGGCACGGGCATGGGAGCCGGATCGATCGGCGCTTCCATCGCCTCGATGATGGCATCGGCGAACTCGGACGTGCCAGCCTTGCCGCCAACATCGCGTGTGAGCTTACTCTGATCGCGATATACCTGATCGATCGCGTTGCGAATCTTCCAGGCGGCTTCGGCTTCGCCAATGTGGCGCAGCATGAGCAAGGCAGAGCGCAGCACGGCGGTCGGATTGGCAATGTTCTTTCCGGCAATATCCGGCGCGGAACCATGCACAGCTTCAAAGATGGCGCATTCGTGCCCGAAATTGGCGCCGGGCACAAGGCCCAGGCCGCCGACCAGCCCCGCGCACAGGTCGGAGACGATATCGCCGTAAAGATTTTCCAGCAGCAGAATGTCGTACTGATAAGGGTTCATCACCAGCTGCATGCAGGTGTTGTCGACAATGTGCTCGCCGTAGATAATTTCGGGATATTCCTTCGACACTTTGCGGGCACATTTCAGGAAGAGTCCGTCGGATAGCTTCATGATGTTGGCTTTGTGGATGCACTGAATCTTCTTGCGCTTCGTTTTGCGGGCATGCTCGAAAGCAAAACGAGAGATTCGCGTCGAGGCTTTTTCGGTGATGATTTTCAGGCTTTCGACCACTCCTGGGACGACTTCATGTTCAATGCCGGAGTAAAGCCCCTCTGTGTTTTCGCGCACAATGATCAGATCGACGTCGGGATAGCGGGTCGGGATATGCGGCAAATTGCGGATAGGACGGAAATTCGCAAAAAGCTCGAACTTTTTGCGCAGCTCCACGTTGATGCTGGAGAAGCCGCCCCCAATCGGCGTAGTCACCGGCCCTTTCAGGCCGACGCGCGTCCGCTCAATCGATTCGGTCAGTTCTTTGGGAATGTATTCATGATATTTTTCGAAGGCTTCGCTGCCGGCTGCGAAGCTCTCCCATTCGAATTTCACGCCGGTAGCTTCAAGAATGCGAACGGTGGCCTGAATGACCTCGGGGCCAATGCCGTCGCCGGGAATGAGAGTTACTTTATGCGTCATAAATCGGATCGGATGATCGGGTCATCGGATGATCGGGTTATCGAAAAAGCAAAACCATGCAGAGGCAGGTTCTGATTGTCGATGGCCCGATGACCAGATCACCCGATGACCCGATTAGGCTTACCCTTTGCTTCCGGCGTGTCTTTCGTTTTCAGCAGGTCTTTCAGCTCGTTCATGAATTCCCCGACGTCTTTGAAATCAAGATAGACAGAAGCGAACCTCACATAGGCGACCTTGTCGTGGCGTCGCAGCCGATTCATGATCAACTCGCCAATCTCGCTGGTCTTGCGCTCGCGCTCGGGAGACTCAATCACAAATGTCTCCGCCTCGTTGACGATCTGCTCCAGTTTACTGATCGGTACCGGCCGCTTTTCGCAGGCTCGCATCAGTCCGTTGAGTACCTTTTGGCGGTCGAAACGCTCGCGCCGTCCGTCTTTCTTCACCACCATGTAGGGAATCTCGTCGATACGCTCGTACGTTGTGAAGCGTTTTTCACACTTCAGGCACTCGCGCCGTCGGCGAATGGAATCCGCTTCCTTGCTTTCGCGTGAGTCGACTACTTTATCGTTTTCAAAGCCGCAAAAAGGGCATTTCATGGCGCGTCGGAGAGTACCGTTGATTGTAGCAGTTGTGATATTTAGTCATTGAAGCATTTGGTCATTTAGTCATTGAGCGACTGAGTCATTGGCGAGGGCTCGTGCCCAGACGAGGAGAGTGATCCGGATTCCTTGCCAGCCATCAGAATCGACGATACTGCGGTTAGAATGCTGGCATGAGATGGGTGCCGCTATACGTGCTGACGGCTCTGGTGACCGGTCTGCACAACTTTTATGGGCTAATGAACATGGTCAACGGCGCCCCGATAAATCTGCTGAATTGCCTATCCCTGGCGGGTTCTCTAGCGTTGCTGGGGGCAGCCGTTCTTTTTCTGCTTCGGCGAGGTGTTGCCGCAAAGATCGGGCTCGCAGGCTCGGCGCTGTCGTGGGTATTCTACGGACCGTTGGTGGTTGCCGGCCTCGTAGCACCCTTCTTGAGTTGGCTCGACGTCAAGACATTTATCACTTTCTGCGACTATGTTCCGCTCACGGGTATGCTTCTCGGTCCTATTCTGTTAACCGCCTGCACAATCCACTCGGCGCTCTGCTTGAGGCGCGTTAAGGAGTGGAGTATTCGAGCCCAAGCCGAGTGAAAAGTGCGATCCTTGATGAAACGGAAATGTGAAACCTCGCGCAAATCCTTTCCAGCATGCCGATGCGCTACCGTTTAAGGCAACGCCCAATCTCCCGATGACTCAATGTCTAAATGACTCAATGCTTCAATTATTTCTCCGCCTCGTCGGCCTCTTCCGAAAGCTTGCGCAGCGACAACCGTTCGAAATGTGCCAGCAGCAATCCCACTGGAACGATGGATACGAATGTCACCAGCCAAAGCATGATGCCGCAACTCACGGTCAGTTCCTTGGGCACGATGTGGAACACATGATCCATGGCGCTGATCGTGGCTAGTTGCGATCCGCCGCCAACTCCCGGAAGCTGCACCATCGATCCCAGCATGCTGCAAAACATGAGCAAAAGAACCTTCGTTGAGCTTAAGGTTTCCAGCGTCCCCCCGTAACTCGCCGTCACCTGCACATAGGCCAATGCGATGACGCCCCACATCAGTATCGACACGGCTGCCAATTGAAAGAACTCAGACGGCCCGTGAATCGTGTTGAGCCCAACCGTGAACTCCCGAATCTTGTGCGCGATCCGATGTCCCATGCCCTCGGAGAGATGGGAGAAGCGCCGTTCGACCCATTGAGCAATCCGTTCGCCACGATAGGAAATCATCACAGTTACGGATAACAGCCCGAGCACCAGCAAAATCAGAAAATATCCTGTGAGATGAATCCAGTGCCTGATTTCAGGCGTGGCATTTTGAGTGAACGTGTGCAGATCGAATGGCGGCAGGAAAATGGCTGAGACCAGCAGAACGGCGAAGCCGCCAAAATCGAATATTCGCTCAACCGCCCAGACGGCGACCTGCGAAGCAAAGCTAAGATTCGCGTGCTTCGCAATCAGGTAGGGTCGAATCAACTCTCCGGGGCGCCCCAGCAGGGCTAGTCCTGTAAATCCGATGACGGTCGGCGGCAGCAGTCCCAGAACCGACGCGTCGCTGCGAACCGGTTTTAGAAAAATCTTCCATCGAACCGCGCGGAGCACATAGGCGAAGTATGTGAACAGCATGGCATACACGATGTGACGCCAGGCGAGATGCGACTGAAACAGCAGAGCCCAATCAAAGTTGCGCCAGGTTCGAAACTGAAGATAGATAAGCGCGATCAGGACAAAAAAAACAACCGCGTATGCCAACCATTTCTTTATGTTCATCCGTGTAGGAACGCAGCGCTGTGCTGTGCGCCCACTTGAAGGTAAATGAGAGACCAGGCGAGGTCAACGCGGAGAACTGTCGGGAGCGGGAGCCGAAGCCAGTGGCGACGCGCTCGAAGCCGTGTGGGAAGATAGTTTTGCCGATTGCTTTTTGGTGTCACTCGCAGACTTTGTGGACTTGGGGTGCGCAGCCTTCGTGGTTTGCGCCGCGGTTTGTGGAGCAGCGTGTTTCTTCGCTAAGGCCTCCGCTTTCTCCTGAGCGTCTATCTTCCGGTTGTACTCTTTAATGATGCGCGCAACATAGGCGCGAGTCTCGCGGAACGGTGGCACGCCATGATACTGCTCCACGCGCTGCGGACCTGCGTTATAAGCCGCGAGGGCTTTCACCAGATCGAAGTTGTATCGCTCCAGCAATTCCCGCAGATAGCGGCTGCCGCCGTCGACGTTTTGTTCCGGATCGAATACATTGTTCACACCCAGGGTGTTTGCCGTCGAAGGCATCAGCTGCATCAATCCCTGAGCGCCCTTCGGTGAACGGGCACGCACGTTGAATCCGCTCTCGGCGTGAATCACGCTATTTAGCAGATCCGGATCCAGTTTGTATTGCGCGCCTGCCGAACTAACAACCTGATTCAAATCGACGGGAGGCGGCGCAGCTGCGGGCATACGAGCGGGACCAGTGGCAGGGAACGAAGTCGTCGCGGGAGCCGGAGGAGGTGGTGTCAGATCTTTCTCGAACCCAGTGATCTCGGATGTTGCGATGTCCGTAAAGCTGGAATCATCGGCAGAAGTAAAAAGCCGGGTCATTTCGCCGATCACGATGCGGTGGTCATGGCGAATCGTGAAACCGTTGCGCAGGATGGCAATATCAGCAGCCGAGGCAGTTTGGGCGACCAAGAACACTGCCGCAACGCAGAGGAGCGCCGCGAAGATTGGGCCCGGTTTGAGCATGATTCGATTCATCGTTACCCGAACGTAGTGGTCACCCGACCGTAGCGCCGGCACCTTGCCGGCTGTCACGGGGGCGACTCGCCCCCGTCATCGAATCGTTAAGACTCTCTACTCCGTGCGTTCTCTACTCCGCCCCCACGAGCACAAGCGGCTTGCCATCCAACACAGCCTCAACCGCCGCCGCTACCCCGTGTTCGGCATTGGAGCGCGTCCGCGTCCAACCCCGCTCCAGCAGCTCGATCGACGCATTCCCCATGATATAAGGTTGCCCCGCAAAAGCCAGCATTTCGATGTCGTTGTAATTATCACCAACGGCCATGACCTGCTCGCGCTCAATGCCCCTGTATTTCGTCCAGCGCTCCAGCGCGTGGCCCTTGGAACAGCCGGCATTAAGGATGTCGACAATCGACAAATCCCGCCCCGGATATTCGGTCCGCAACACTGTAATGGGAAGGCCGCATGTTTCCAGTACGCGGAGCGCCTGCTGCATCAGCGCAACCGGCCCGCAGAACATCGCCTGGATCGGGTCCGACGTGAGAGCATTCTCGATCGGAACGACGAACTCGATATAGTCCAGATTCTTCTCCAGCCAGCGCTGGATGCTGCCTTCGAGCTCGCGCAGATGCTCAACCACAATCGCACCTTTGCAATCCGTGTCAAATGTAATGACTGTCTGCCCGCGAAATTCGCGCATCACGCCCATCAGTTGGCGGCAGACGGCCTGTGGCAGCAGGTCGCGATGGAAAGTTTCTCCGGTCAATGAGCGCGTGATCGCGCCATTGCAGCAAATCAGCCAAAGATCGAAGCCGAGTTGCTGCGCGATCGGTAAAGCAAACGAGTGCCGCCGGCCGGTCACCAGGATGACCTCGATCCCGAGCGAGTTGGCTCGTCGCAGCGCGGCCAAATCGACCGGAGAAATCTGAAACTGGGGATTGAGCAACGTGCCGTCGATGTCCACGGCAATCAGGCGAAGAGAGTCGGCAGCCACAGCCGATTTTAACATTCGGAGATTGATGCCTGCCCCCTGGGCATGTAAGGATCAATCGCTGACTGACTTGTTTGCCGGAGTCCTAATGGCCCCTGTCCGTCGGGAGGATGAATGAAAAATCGTGCCATCTGCCATAAATTACTTCGTCTTTTTTCTTCGCTGCCAGTCCTCCTCTTCCTGCTCTGCAATCCCGCACACGCCGAGCACTACAAGTACATTCGGATTGGCCAAAAAGAAGACGTCAAGACCGAGCCTTCCCCCGGTATTGCCATGATGGGCGGGGGCGCCGATCTGGATGAAGCCTTTCGCTGGATGTGCCAGAAAGCCAATGGCGGAGATTTTCTCATTCTGCGCGCGCACGGCAACGCCGAATACAACTCCTATGTGAACGGGCTGTGCAAGCTCAATTCGGTGGCCACACTGATCATTCCGGACCGCCGCGCAGCGCTCGATCCCGCCGTCGCCGATATCATCCGCCATGCCGCGGCAATTTTCATTGCTGGAGGCGATCAGGCACGCTATGTCAATTTCTGGAAAACGACTCCCGTGCAGGATGCCATCAATGAAGCGGGGACGCGTAAGCCAATCGGCGGTACCAGCGCGGGCTTGGCTGTTCTGGGAGAATTCTCCTACGGCGCGCTCAACGATCCTCCCGACGACAGCGAACTGAATTCGCAGGATGCTCTCCTTAACCCTTACTTGCCTCGGGTAACTCTTGTACGCGACTTCCTCAAGATTCCGGTTCTTGACACCACGATCACCGATAGTCACTTCGCCAAGCGTGATCGCATGGGACGAACTCTGGTCTTCCTGGCGCGACTGATGGAGGACGGTTGGTCGAAAAATCCCCGCGAGGTCGCGGTCGATGAAAAATCTGCCGTACTGGTTGAGCCAGATGGCCGCGCAACCATCGTCGGTCAGGGAAAGGGAGCCTACTTCCTGAGTCCGACGCAGCATCCCAGAACATGCGCGAGAAATGTGCCACTCACGTTCCATGATGTCGCTGTCTATAAGGCTTCAACCGGCTCCCATTTCAATCTGACCACATGGACCGGGGACGGTGGCGTCAGCTACACGCTCTCTGTGGACCAGGGCGTCGTCCACTCCAGCCAGGCGGATCATTCGATTTACTGAGATGAAAACGACCCATTTCGAGAGTGGCGCCGATGGCAGTCTGCGGAGGAACTGGGCTCTCGGTTCGAGCGCAACTAAGTGCTGCGCCAGCACAGTTCCGCTGTGCGAAAATGACTTACTCCGGAGGCTACAAATGAAATTGCGACTCCTGCTGTTACTCATGACCCTTCTGCCAGCCCACATGCCCGCGCAGACAGCCGCAGACAATACCGGCAAGCCTTTCGTTATCGAGTATTACTACAAAGCTAAATGGGGCCATGCCGACGAATTCCTCACGCTCTTCAAGAAGAACCACTACCCGCTCCTGAAAAAGGAAGTTGAAATGGGGCGCATGCTCAAAGTCTGGATGGACCAGCCGCGCTACCATACGACGGAAGACGGGCGCTGGGATTATCGCGTCACAATCGTCTTCAAGAACGCAACTGTGGCCAACGAGCCATTCGACGAAGATGCGCTGAAAAAGCAGTTGTGGCCAGACCAGGCAACCTACACAAAGGAAGAACAGCGCCGCTTCGAGATACTGGACGGGCACTGGGATTTGCCGGTGAAGACTGTCGATCTCGACGCGAAGTAACTGCGTCGACCTTCGCACGCGCTTCACCGTCGAAAATCCCGATGCTCCTAAACCCGAAAAAGACATAAAAAGAGCGTAAAGAAGAGGCACGAATTTTTTAATCTCCCCTATCAGAATTTCATATTCGACACGATTGCCGATTCCCCCTAAGCTTTATCATGGCTACCCAAATCAACGCCGAACAGTTGAATTTTGATTTGCTGCACGAAATTGGTGCATTCCTTGCCAGTGCCGACGGGCTCCACGAAGTGCTGAAGCGTGTCGTCGATTTTGCTTCCATCATGGTGAAATGTGACTCCTGCCTCATCTACGTTCTCGAGGGGGATGAGTTGATCCTCCGCGCTTCTAAAAATCCTCATCCCGACGCGGCGGACCGGCTGAAATTGCCCACGGGGCAGGGAATTACGGGCTGGGTTGCCGAGCATCACGAGCCTGTCGCCATTTCCGAAAAGGCCGCGCGAGACTCCCGCTTTCAGTTCTTCCACCAACTGCCTGAAGACAGCTGTGAAGCCTTCTTGTCCGTACCGCTCCTGTGCCGGAGGAGGGTTGTCGGCGTGATCAACCTCCAGCATCGTCTTCCGCATACCCACAAACGCCACGACATTCGTCTGATCTCGGCCATCGGCTACCTTGTCGGAGCCGAGATCGAACTCGCGCGCCTGGAAGAAGCGAACTTGAATCTTGCCGGCCAGCTGCAGACGCGAAAACTCATCGAGCGCGCGAAGGGGATTCTGCAGCGCGAGTTGGGAATGAGTGAGGAACGGGCCTATCTCGCCCTCCAGCGCCAAAGCCGCCAGCGGCGCAAACCGATGAAGGAAATTGCCGAGGCCATCATTCTGAGCGGCGACGTGAAAGGCGCCAGCGGAATGCTCGCGCTCTGAGAATTACCAGTGCACATTTCGCTGCGGCAGGGGAATCGCCCGGAACGCCCCAAGCGGGCGGCTCGCCGATCAATGCTCCCTGCTGCCATTGAACGCATTCTGTGTGCGCTTAACCCCGCCTGTTTGCAAATCCAATTTCAATACGAGATCATATCCGTTTGCCTACATCCCACTGAACTTATAAGGATCGAACCGATATGGCTGCATCGCCAAAGAATGCCAAAAAGAAAGAGCTCCGCATCGAAGTGAAATCTGAAAAGCAATCCCAAGACTCCGCGATTAAACCTGCGAAAGGCAAATTAGGTGTCATGATCCCCGGCATGGGCGCGGTTGCAACCACGTTTGTCGCCGGCGTTGAAGCCGTACGCAAAGGCATTGCCTCGCCCATCGGCTCGCTCACGCAGATGGGCACGATCCGCCTTGGCAAGCGCACCGATGGCCGCTCGCCCAAAATCAAGGAATTTGTCTCGCTCGCCGGCCTGAACGATCTGGTCTTCACCGGCTGGGACATTTTCGAAGACAACATGTACGAGGCCGCCAGCAATGCCGGCGTGCTGGAGCGCGATCTTCTCGCCAAAGTCAAAGGCCGTCTAAGCTCGATCAAGCCGATGAAGGCCGTTTTCGATCACAACTACGTGAAGAAGATCGACGGGCCCAACGTAAAAAAAGGGAAGAACAAGCTCGACCTCGCCGAGCAGCTCCGGCAAGACATTCGCAACTTTAAGAAATCCAGTGGCGCCGATCGCCTGATCACCATCTGGTGCGCCTCGACCGAGAGCTTCATCAAGCCAACGGCCGCCCACCAGAGCCTGAAGTCGCTGGAAAAAGCGATGCTGCGGAATGACAAGAACATCCCGCCCTCCATGATTTATGCCTACGCCTCGCTGATGGAGGGCGTGCCCTTCGCCAACGGTGCGCCGAACCTTACCGTCGATATCCCCGCCATGCACGAATTAGCGCACGAGCGCGAAGTCCCCATCTGCGGCAAGGATTTCAAAACCGGCCAAACGCTGATGAAGACGGTCCTCGCCCCGGCGTTCAAGGCGCGCCTGCTCGGCCTGAGCGGCTGGTACTCGACCAACATTCTGGGCAATCGCGATGGCGAGGTACTCGACGATCCCGGCTCCTTCAAGACGAAAGAAGAGTCAAAGCTGGGTGCGCTCGAACACATTTTGCAGCCCAGTCTTTACCCCGAACTCTATGGAAACATCTTTCATAAGGTTCGCATTAACTATTACCCGCCACGCGGTGATAATAAAGAAGGTTGGGACAATATCGATATCTTCGGATGGCTCGGCTATCCCATGCAGATCAAGGTCGACTTCCTCTGCCGCGACTCGATCCTTGCCGCGCCAATCGTCCTCGATCTGGTTCTCTTCCTCGACTTAGCCCAGCGCACGCCCGAACTGCGCCGTATTGGCATACAGGAATGGCTGAGCTTCTACTTCAAGTCGCCAATGACTGCACCGGGACTCTATCCCGAGCACGATTTGTTCATTCAGCTAATGAAACTGAAGAACACGCTGCGGCATTTGAAAGGCGAAGAACTGATCACGCACTTAGGGTTGGAGTACTACGACTGAGATCGTGTGGGGCGGACACTCCCGTCCGCCCCTTGCGCTATGAACCGAAGTCTCGATCATGAGCTTCGATAGCCGCCTCAATGGATTCGAAACTGCCAGCTCGCTCGTCTGGCGGTTGTTCTGCAATCAATTCCACATATTAACGTTCTAGACCAGCGGCTTGTTTTGGATCAAGAGGCAACTGATAGAAGTCGGCGCTCTGAACGCTGTACTTTCCCGACGACAAATTCTTGAGACACCGATACCGCGCTACCCGCGTTAGAGAGATCCTTCGCCACACATCAATAGCTTGGTATAAGGGCATCGTTTACCATACCGTCCTCACCAGCGGACTTCGCCGTATCCGCTCATCCCGCGTCACCAGCATTATTCCTTCCGCCCGTGCCGTGGCTCCAATAATGCGGTCCGACGGATCGCTCGGATAGTCTGCAGGGAATTGGGCCGCAAGGGCCGCGATCTCTGGTGTAATAGGAAGAATAGTGACGCCTTCGGTCATCTTGCGCAGGGAAGTCTCGATGGTGCCGTAGGAGCGGATTCTCCCCAACGCAAATAGCCATGAGAGTTCCCACAATGTAATCGCAGACACCGCAATCCCCCCTCCCCGTCGAGCCCTGCGAATTGCTGAGGCTGCTGCGGACGAAAGATGCTTGGAATCGTCCACCGCCCAATACAAAACGTGCGTGTCGAGGATGATCACCCAGAAGACTCCCACGTGCCAGGCTCGATCGGAGATTCGATATCGCCGACCTGCTCAAACATCCCCTTCAGTCGCCCGATGAAATCGTCTTTCGGTTCTTCCACCGGCACCAGCTTGGCTACAGGCTTCCCCCGCTTCGTAATCATGATTGGCTGCCTCGTCGAGCGCACATCTTCCATCAGCGCCAGACACCGAATTTTGAACTCTCCCGCCGCAATCTTCTTCATGGACATATCCTAACATACATGGTCGTATAGACATGACCATTATAAAATGCGCCGTCTATAAATCGGAGGAGGTCCAAACCCGTCGCGGATGAACTCAATGCTCTAGCCTCCGTGTACCTCTGTGCCCTCCGTGGTTAAAGCCTTCTCTACTTCCCATCCAACTCCCACGCCTTCTTCAGCCACTTCTTCAAGTCATCGTCAACATCCGTCTTTGCCTTAATCTCAATCCGCCGCGTGATCCGGTCTTTCTTCTCATATCCTCCGGTATCGATCAGCCGCTTCGGAGTCTTCATATTCCCCAGCGCTAACCCCAGATCGATCCGCGTATTCGTCGACGGCTTGAGCGTTGCGATCACATGATTGCGATACAGCGAGACGCCAGTCTTTCCCGGCGATGCCTTCACGTCCTTCCCGAGCGACAACGCCAGATCCAGTAACTCCTCATACAGCGGACGCAGCCCCGCCCGCGACCCCGAATATTGCGCCTCCACCCATTCGCCGGCGGCTTTCAGATATCCCTCCGGCGTGTCCTCCTCCGTGCCCTTGCCCTCGGCACGCTCCGCAATGCAGATTGCCGAATTTGTGCCGAGCTTGTGTTCCTGCTTCAGCCACTCCCGCCTTTCTTTCTCCGTCGGAGGCCCTGACTTCTTCACCAGCGCAATCCACTCCTCCAATGACCGCCCGGTTTTCGCCGGCAGATCCTTGATCCACTTCTGCATCATGGCAACCCCGGGATGCACGCTGTACCTGGACGACCTTTTTGCAGCTGTCATAGAAAACTCCTTTGCGGCATGATACTCAACCGCCGCGCCTGTGAAAATGCTCCCCACCATAACAAGATCCTCAGGATAAAATCCTTGCAACCCAAAATCATGCCGATGCCCAAGCCCAAGCCAATGACGAAAAAGAAATCCACCCACGGACACGACACGCGCTACGTGCAGCTACAAAAGAACTATTGTTTCGCCTGCGGGAAAGACAATCCCGAAAGCATGCGCCTGCGCTTCACCTACGACGAAGACCGCGACTGCTTCGTCTGCCGCTTCCGGCTCGGCAAGCGCTTCACCGGACCTCCCGGCCACTGCCACGGCGGCATCATCGCCACCATCCTCGACGAGGCCATGGGCAAGGTGAACAAGCTCCGCCACGTGATCGCCGTAACTTCGGAGATGACCGTCAACTACCTCAAGCCCGTCCCGCTCAACAAGCCGCTGCGCGTCGAGAGCAGGGAAGAGAAAGTCGAAGGCCGCAAGCACATCAACGTCGCTGAAATCCTCAACCAGAAAGGCGAAGTCCTGGCCCGCAGCCGCGGCCTCTTCATCGCGATCGACGCCGCAAAGATGTTCGGGAAATTCGTAGAAAGATAGCCGTCAGCTCTCAGCGACCGCTTTGAGTAAAAGCGCAGCGGGTGCCCGATCCTTAGCCGCGTTCTTTGCGGCTTGGGTGGAATTCTGACTTGCCCACGGGGTTCCGCAAACTGTGAACGCCCTGTAAAATACTCCTAGCAGCGGAAGCCGCCCAACATCATCAACATAAGGGTTCGCTCGGAGCTCGTACTCATAGCTCGCAGCTGCCTCGGGAGTACGCCATGTCGCAAAATAACGGTAGCAACACCACCAGCCTTCGCCTCAAGACCGGCCTCGCCGAAATGCTCAAAGGCGGCGTCATCATGGACGTCACCAACGCCGAGCAGGCCGCCATCGCCGAAAAAGCCGGAGCCGTCGCCGTCATGGCCCTTGAGCGCGTCCCCGCGCAAATCCGCGCCGAAGGCGGAGTCGCCCGCATGGCCAGCCCCAAAAAGATTCGCGAGATCATGGCCACCGTCGATATCCCGGTCATGGCTAAGTGCCGCATCGGCCACTTCGCCGAGGCGCAAATTCTCCAGGAACTCGGCGTCGACTACATCGACGAGTCCGAAGTCCTCACCCCCGCCGACGAAGCGCACCACGTCGATAAGCACGCCTTCACCGTCCCCTTCGTCTGCGGAGCGCGCAACCTCGGCGAAGCTCTCCGCCGCATCGCCGAAGGCGCGTGCATGATCCGCACCAAGGGCGAAGCCGGCACGGGAGACGTTGTCCACGCCGTCAAGCACATTCGCCAGATCGTGCAGGAGATGAAAATCCTCACCGTCTTAGGCGAAGAAGAACTCTACGCCAAAGCCAAAGAGCACGGCGCGCCCTACGAGTTAGTAAGAATGGTAGCCAAAGAAGGCAAACTCCCCGTCCCCAACTTCTCCGCCGGAGGCATAGCTACCCCCGCCGACGCCAGCCTGGTAATGCAGCTAGGAGCCGAAGCCGTCTTCGTAGGCAGCGGCATCTTCATGAAGAACTCGACCGAATTCGCCGACCCGCAAGAAGCCGAGAAGCGCGCAAGGGCAATAGTCCAAGCCGCCACGCACTATCAGGATCCCAAGGTGTTACTGGAAGTCAGTGAGGACCTGGCAGGAGCAATGAAGGGCTTGGCCGTCGCGGGACTAGACGAAGCGCACATGCTGCAGACGAGAGGCTGGTAGCCGGTTTGGTGAGGGGGCACCCAAAAGAGGACTTCCCTTGCCGAGGTTCCTCAGGTAATCTTGACCGTCACTCTCGCAAGACCCACAATCTTGTCAGGGCGAATAAAGCCAATCGAGAGACGGTGCCTCAATGGTCTGTATGACGGAATACCAAAGCTGCCAACGTATACTTGCGCTGATCGATAAGCGTTCTCCTCGTCCCACCGAACTGCTCCAGCTGGCAAACGACCTCCCGTACGGTGAAATCCAGGATGTGATCGCGGAATTGCTCGATTCTGGGCAGATCGAGCTCGATGCGGACCGGCGACTGAAGACAAAGAAGTCGGCCGCGTAGCTGTGCGCGTTGTCCGCTAGTATTAAGAAAGGTTCATCGTCGCTCGCCCAACGACAAGTTAAGGAAACCGTACCAGATGGTGACGATCGTACCGACTTTCGTCGGGATCGGGATATCATTCTCTACACGTCGGCCTTCAAACGCCTTTCTGGAATTACCCAAGTAGTCTCAGCGGATACAGGACACACATTTCACAATCGCCTAACCCACACGCTGCAGGTCGCACAGGTTGGCAAGAGTCTCGCCGAGAAGCTCCTTCGGAGGCAGCCGGAAGAAGCGACCGCAGCGATGCTCGATCCCGACACAGTCGAGGCCGGATGCCTCGCCCACGATCTTGGACATCCTCCTTTTGGACACGTTGCAGAAGAAAAGCTAAACGAACTGGTAGGCGAGGACAGCGAGGGTTTTGAAGGGAACGCGCAGAGTTTTCGGATAGTCTCTGCCTTGGCCTTCCGGTCGCCTAAGTACAGTGGCCTAAACCTCACGCGCGGCACGCTAAGGGCAATCTTGAAATATCCCTGGACCTTCAAGCTGCGCCCGACAAGGAAGAAAAAGAAGTGGGGCGCATATGAGACGGAGGTCGACGCTTTCAAGTTCGCCACTAGCAGCGATGGCTCGAAATCCGCAGCCAAGGCTCTCGAAGCGGAGCTGATGGATTGGTCTGACGACCTTACTTATGCAGTTCATGACGTGGAGGACTTCTATAGGGCAGGATTGATCCCCCTACACAGACTTCGTCCGCCTGCTAAAGTCCTCGCGCCCGATAAAGAGCGAGATCGCTTCCTAGAATATGTTTGGTCAAAGCGAGGCGAAGTCACCGAATTAAGTCGCGTCAGTAGATCTGAGCTTGACAGCATCTTCGGGGAGCTCATGTTCCGTACATTTTCGATTGACTCCCCGTACGATGGCACGCGCGACCAACGTGCACGGCTGCGGCGATTCACGAGTTCCCTCGTGAATCGTTATATCAACGGTCTGAAACTAGAGCGCAAAAAAAACGACATCGTTGCTAATATCTCGCGTGAGATGACGCGAGAGATTGCGATTCTCAAGCAGCTCACGTGGTTTTACGTGATTGAAGCTCCGGGACTCGCGATCCAGCAGCACGCCCAAATGCAAGCAATCGACTACCTTTTTACGGTTTTTGTTAATGAGATTCGAACAGCACCGAGCAAACTTTTGCCCCCATACTATCGAGAACGATTAGCGCAAGTGATTAAGATCGAGGGAGAAGACGGTCCAGGTTCAAGACGGCTGGTTGCGGACTTAATCGCAGGAATGACCGAGACGCAAGCGTTTGCGCTGTACCAGCGACTCAAAGGAATAGTGATCGGCTCGGCGATGGACCACATTCTGGATTAGAAGGGCGGGTGGCCTACCCTAACTTCCATCTCCACCCTCAAGGGTGGCGGGCGGCCACCTTCTTCTGAGTCCGTTCTTCAGTGCCCGTCCATCAGCCGAGGCCGGGGAGTATGCTTACACTATGGTCGAACTTCCGCACAGCAAGAAGATGGACAAGAAGGAAATCAATTCCCCAAAGTTGACCGAGCACTTTCTTTTCTGGGTTTGTGGCCTCGGAGGGTTGCTACTGGCGGTCCTCCTCGCCCATTTCGTCTACCACCTCTTCTGAGGCCGGGTGCCGGGTGCCTGTAGATGATCAAGAGGTTGTTCCGGTATCAGAGCGACTAATGGGCGGCTGGTATTGAAGACTACCATGGGGTCTTTCGAAGTTGTAGTAGTCGGTCCAGGGGGCGAGGGCTAGGTTGCGC
>Ga0182030_10000492_pt1 | contig 74415 bp, 77 predicted proteins | sample 812S3MmetaG_FD_121299 | JGI IMG/M metagenome (GOLD analysis project Ga0182030, IMG submission 121299) | Permafrost microbial communities from Stordalen Mire, Sweden - 812S3M metaG (Illumina Assembly) | ecosystem: Environmental > Terrestrial > Soil > Wetlands > Permafrost | place: Sweden...
AGCCTCACCCTCTGCGAGCAAATGCCTTTGGATGAGCTACTTGCGCAAATCGACATCGACCAAAATCCGTCCGAAGCGCATAACCAGATGAATTTATTCGATTAACGTTGGGACACTACTGATGGCACAACACCATCTATCCGTGCATGCCGGGGCATGAAATCGTCGGCCGCGTGACCAAGGTGGGAAGTGACGTGACGCGCCACAAGGTCGGAGACCTGGTCGGAGTCGGATGCATGATCGACAGCTGCGGCGAGTGCGACGCGTGCAAGGCCGGACAGGAAAACTACTGCGACTCACCGAACAGCTGGCTTGCCACCTACAACGGCCCAATGATTCCCGCCGACCAGGCGCCGGGCAACGCGAACATCTACGGGCGCGACAATACCTTTGGCGGCTATTCGAACCTGCTCGTGGCCAAACAGGATTTCGTAGTGAAGATTCCTTCCGCCCTGGATCCCGATGCGGCCGCACCCATTCTGTGTGCCGGCGTGACGACCTATTCGCCGCTGAAGCGCTGGGGCGTGACGCACGGCAAGTACGTCGGGATCGTCGGTTTCGGCGGTCTGGGAAACATGGGCGCAAAGCTGGCGAAGGCCATGGGTGCACATGTCACGGTCTTCACCCGCTCCAGTGAAAAGGCCGAGGAGGCAACCGAGCTTGGCTTCTCGGCCATGCTCGAAGGCGACGCGGGGGCGTTCCAGGCCGCACAGTCGAGCTTCGATTTCATCCTTTCAACGGTCCCCGAGAAACATGACATCAACCCCTACATCAAACTGTTGAAGCGTGACTCGACGATCTGCGTGGTCGGGTGCCTCGAACCACTCGATCCGGTCGACAACCTCGAGCTGGTGATGCACCGCAAGGCCATCGCCGGATCTTTGATCGGCAGCATCAGGGAAACGCAGGAAGTCCTGCAGTTCTGTGCCCAGCATGATGTCGCCCCGGACATCCAGGTGATTCGCATCGATGAGCTGAAGGATGCCTATCACAAGGTCGAGAATGGCGACGTGCGCTATCGCTACGTGATTGACATGGCGTCGCTCCCGGGTCCTCTGGTGTGAGGCCCTGGTCAGCCGGTGACGGTCAATGCCCGACGGCCACCGCAGCGACATTCGCGCCTTCGGCGTGGCGCGCAGTCTCGTAGCGTCTGCCCAGCACCCAGGCAATCGGGAACCAGATGAGCGAGACGCCGACCCCGAGCACGGCCAGGCCGATATCGCCAAAGCCTTTCAGCACGCCAACGCTGGCGAACGAGGCGACCAGGTCGCCGCCCCGGTAGACCACCGTGTCGATGACGTTCTTGGCCTTGTACTTGCTTTCCTGGTCCACGACCGTGAACAGCATTTCGCGGGTCGGCCTGGCGACTGCGTATTCAGCCACGCGGCGCACAACCTGCAGGCTGCCCAGGATCAGCAGCACCGGCGAGAAGGCGATCGCGAGGAACGCGAACACCATGATGATGGGATTGAGCAGCAGGCCGAACTTGACGCCAAAGCGATTGATGATGCGCCCGGTCCCGAGCAGCTGGATGACCACCGCGAGACTGTTGACGACCAGCTCGATGGTTGCATAGACCTGCGTGCGCTGATCATGGTTTGTGAACGCCTTGGTGATCAGATCGCCGAGCTGCGTATAGACGATGGTTGAAATTGAGGTCATCAGGAACAGGAAGCCCGCGATCAGCAGCAGGTAGGGTGATTTTGCCAGCAGGATGAAGCCATCCAGCGGGTTGCCACCTCCCAGGCGATGATTGATGTTGGTGCGCTGCGCTTCGCTTCCCGAGGTCACCACCAGTTTCGCGCGCGCGCGCTCCAGTACCTTGACCAGCAGCGCGGTCACCACGAAGCCCGCCGCCGCGATCAGCATCAGTCCATTATTGCCGACGCGCGTCGCGAGGAAGGTCGCGATCAGAGGACCGACGATGCCACCCACGGTCATGCCTGCGGCGATGAAACCAAACAGACGTTTCGCCTGGGAGCGCGAGAAGATGTCGGCCATGAAGCTCCAGAACACCGAGACAATGAGCATGTTGAATACGCTCACCCAGATATAGAAGCCGGCGGCGACATACCGGTCCGATACCTTGCCACCGGTGAACAGCAGGTAGAAGCCGAGAATGGTGACGGCGATGAAGCCGTAAACCCAGGGCAGGAATGTGGACAGCTTGATACGCGAGGCCATGCCGGCGTACAGCGGCGCGAGGATCAGCGTACCGACGAAGGTGCCGGTGAACAGTTCGTTCAGATGTTTGATGCCGTACACGGTGCCCATGGCATCGCGCACGGGTTTGATCACCGAGTAGCTGCCGAAGAGGAAGAACAGATACACCATGCTCAGCATCACGGCCGCGATTTCATGCGGCTCGATGCCCGCCATCGATTGGAGCGCTCTGGCGAGCAAGGACGGATTGTTATTCTGCGGCATGGTGGATCCTTGAACTTAAGGCGCGGCGACTATAGCCCAACAGCGGTGGCGGATTGAAGCGGCCGGACCGCTACCGCGCGGTATTACACCTGTGCCGGCGGCGTGACCGGCTGCGCCGCGGCCTGGTGCGCCCGCAGCACCTCGAAGCGTCTGCCCAGCAGCAAGGCGCCCACGCCCCAGATTATGGAAATGCCGAATCCGGCCGCGGCCGAGCCCACGACCTTCAGGCCGGCGGCGCGCAGGCCGGCTTGCATCCATGCGGAGCTCAAATCACCGAACCGATAGACCACGATATCGATGACATTTTTGGTCTTGAAACGATCCGCCTGCGGTACCACCGTAAAGCAGATTTCGCGGCTGGGGCGGGCGATGGCGTATTGGGAAACCTGACGGATCACCTGCAGCGCCTGAATCATCAACAGAGTCGGCGACAGCGCCAGGGCGACAAACGCGACGACCATGATGATCGGATTGAGAATGAGGCCCGCCGTCACGCCGAAACGATGCACGTAGCGCCCCAGTCCAAACAGCAGGATGATCGCGGCCAGGACGTTCACCACCAGCGAAATGTCGGCAATGGCAACTGCGCGAGCGGCAACTCCCGAAAAAGCCTGGGAAATTACATCTGTCTGCAGAAAGTAGGCGACGGTGTTGACCCAGGTCATGAGCAGGATGAAGGCCGCCTGGTGACGCGAATACGCTGAACGCAGCAGCTCCCGGAAGCCATCCAGCGCGCCACCGGACAGATCATGGTCCAGCGTCGTGGGCTGGCCGCCCTCACCGAGCCGTCGCAGCCGCTCCTTTTCGCGCATCAGCAGATGCACCAGGACGATCACGGCCAAGAATCCGCCGGCGGCGATGGTCAGCATTCCATCCAGACCCAGTGCATGCACCGCGAGCCGCACCACCAGGGGGCCGGCGATGGCGCCGACACTGCCGCCGGCGGCGATCAATGCGAACAGTCGCGTGGCCTGGGCGGCGGAAAACAGCTCCGACATCAGCGTCCAGAACACCGAGATCATGAACAGATTGATGACGCTGAACCACACGTAATACGCGCCGCCGATCCAGCGATTCCCGGGCGCGGTCTTGAACAACACCTGAAACAGCAGCACATTCGCCAGCCAGAACCAGAACACACCCGGCAACAGCCGGTTCAGGCGCACGCGCGCTGCCAGCCACGCGTAGATCGGCGCGGCAATCAGCGTGCCGATGAAAGTGCCGGTGAACAGCAGCTGCAGCTGGTCGGCGCCGAACACCGTCGCGACCGTGTCACGCACGGGCCTGAGAATGTAGTAGCTGGCCAGCAACAGGAAGTTGCAGGCAAAGGCGAGAAACACCGGCCGGCGCTCATGCGCCAGGATCTGGGTCGTTTGCGTCAGCAGGCCCTCGAGGCGCCGGGCCGACACGTCGTTTCAGCGCAGGATGGCGAGGCGCGCCAGATTGGTCTGCACCGTGCCATCCAGTGCGCCGCGATCGGCATACCAGCGTCGCACCGCGTCGACGAGTGCGATTGCCGCTTCCCGTTCCGGCTCGTGCGCGGCATCAATTCGCACCAGATCACTGATGGCAGTCTTGCGGCGCAACGGCGTGGCGCGTGTCAGACGTCGCAATCGCAACTGGCGCAGTGACGCCTCCGGAAAGACCGTGCCCGACTCATCATCCGGTACTTCCGCACGGGACTGGGCCAGACGGAACAGAGCATCCGCGCTGGGCACCGTCGAGGTCGTGTCGGTACGTGAGGGCCGAACCCAGTTCTGGCACCATTTCAGGTATTCGTCCGGCGAGCTGCGCAGCGCGGAGTTGCCGATGGCCACACAGATGTGCGGCAGCGCCAGGGCGAGCGGCACCGCTTCGGACCAGAGTCGCTCGCGCATCAGGTATTCGATATCGCCCAGATACGCATCCAGCATGCGCGAATGCCCGTGGCGGGGGTTCGGTAGATCCCGTGTTGCGTTGCCTGCCCCGCGCTCGGGTGCCGGGCGTTGACTCTCAACGGCCATGTTGTTCCCTCATCTGACAGTCACTCGGCCCGCCGTCTTTCAGATTGTGACGTTTTGTTGCGGCGGACGAATATCCAACATCCATCTTGGCCGAAGTACCCCGGCATTGCCAACTTCGGATGAGATTTGACTTTCTTGAACGGCGGGAGGCTGGGCTTCGCGGCGGGTAATGCCGGGCTAATGCCTGGCGCGGCTGCGCCGCGCCAGCAGCCACTGCCCCGGCCCCGTGGCCGCGGTGCCGAGCAGCACGCGCCAGGCCAAACGCCGGGTCCACGGCGCCACACGCGGCGGGATCGCCGCGTAGAACGCCGCGCCGGCGTCCCGGTGCAACTGCCAGGTGATACAGGGGATGCGCCATTCGCGCGCGCCGCTGCGCAACATAATTTGCGGCGTAGCCAGCGCTTCAAAGGTCACCTCATTCAACACCGCCGGCAACTCCCGAAACTGCTGACCGATCAGCGACAGCTGCGCCGCAGTCAAGGTGCCGTCGGCTTCGGCAAGCTGGCCGAGCAGGGTGATCCCGTCACGACAAGGGCCGCGCACTGACTTCACCGGACCGGCGAAGCGCAGAATTGTGACCGGGAGGTTCAACCCGCCGTCTCCAGTTCCCACACCGTGAGCGGTGCACCGCGGCGCAACCAGAATCCCGCGCCGATCTCGTGGAAACATCGTCGCAGGCGGCTGCGGTACCAGCTGCCCTCGCGCATGTGCACTGCAGCGTCGGTGCGGCGGCGATCGCAGTTGCGTCGCCAGTCGGTCGTGGTGAGCGCCCCGAAATACAGGACCGCGCGACACAGCCGGCCCAGGTTGGCCAGGGCGCGCGCCGCGCGGCGATCGTCCAGGTACTGCACCACGTCATAGCAGATCACCAGGTCAAACGGCGTCGGGCTGCTCCAGGTATCCACGGTCCCGTGCTCCCAGCCGAAACGCTCGCACAGGTACTCGCTCACATCCAGGCCCACGTAGTGCGCTTTGCGAAAAGCCTTCTCGAGGGGCTTGCGCAACATGCCCGTACCACAGCCGGCATCGAGGATGCGGCGCACCGGCAGGCCGACGTGCCCGGCATAGGCAACGATCAGCTGCGCCCGGGCCCGCATCTCCGCCTGTGTGGTCACCGCCGTGCGCGGATCAAAGTAGAACTTCTCGTAATAGGCTCGATCGAAGACCAAGGTCACACCGCGGCATTTGCAGGCCGACTTGTGGCCCCCGCGAGGGACTATGCAACACTCCGGGGCGCATTTGCGAGGCCAGCGGCCAAGCCATTGCCGCGCGCGCGCCTCGCGGGTAGATTGCACCCCCATGACACCCGAGCGAATCTCCGCCCTGGGCCACGGCGGCCCGCGGCGCAACGCCGTCTGGCCCTGGCTGGTCATGCCCGTGGTGATCCTGGCCTTGTTCGCGGTTCTGCATAATGTGCGCCGTTCCGGCGGGCCAATTGATCAGGATAGTAGTCTGGACGGCGGAATCCCGTAGAATCCGCCCCCCGTCACTGCCCGGTCCCGGCCATGCCCCGTATCCCCAAAGTCGGCTTTGTCAGCCTCGGCTGCCCCAAGGCGCTGGTTGATTCGGAGCGCATCCTCACCGCCCTGCGCTCGGAGGGCTATGAAGTCGCCCCGACCTACGACAAGGCGGACCTGGTCGTGGTCAATACCTGCGGCTTCATCGATGCTGCAGTGGATGAATCGCTGGACGCCATCGGCGAGGCGCTCGAGCATAACGGCCGCGTGATCGTGACCGGCTGCCTGGGGGCGCGCCCCGCGCGCATTCTCGAACGCCATCCCCGTGTGCTCAAGGTGACCGGTCCACATGCCTACGCGGATGTGATGGCCGCGGTGCACGAACATCTGCCGCCACGGCATGACCCGTTCGTGGACCTGGTTCCGCCCCAGGGGGTGCGCCTGACGCCACGTCACTATGCGTACCTGAAGATCTCCGAGGGCTGCAATAACAAGTGCAGCTTCTGCATCATTCCGAACCTGCGCGGACTGCTGGCCAGCCGCCCGATTGATGAAGTACTGCGCGAGGCCGAGCGCCTGGTGCACGCCGGCGTGCGTGAGCTGCTGGTGATATCGCAGGACACGAGCGCCTACGGCGTGGACATCAGGTATCGCACCGCGAAGTGGCACGACGCCGACTACCAGACGCGGTTCATTGATCTCGCCCGCGGCCTGGGCTCGCTGGGCGCGTGGGTGCGGCTGCACTATGTGTATCCCTATCCGCATGTCGACGAAGTCATACCGCTGATGAACGAGCGCAAGGTGCTGCCGTATCTGGATATCCCTTTCCAGCACGGCAGTCCGAGCGTGCTCAAGCGCATGAAGCGGCCCGCGCACGCCGTGAATACGCTCGAGCGCATTCATTCCTGGCGGCGCGCGTGCCCGGATCTGACGCTGCGCAGTACCTTCATTGTCGGGTTTCCCGGGGAAACGGAAGGTGAGTTCGCCCAGTTGCTGGAGTGGTTGACTGAAGCGCAGTTGGACCGCGTCGGTTGCTTCAAATATTCACCGGTCGAAGGCGCCACGGCCAATGCACTGGGCGCGCATGTCGCGCCCGAAGTGCAGCAGGAGCGCTACGAACGATTCATGGAACACGCACAGGGCATCAGCGCCGCGCGTCTGCAGCGGCGGGTCGGCACGACCATGCAGGTGCTGGTCGATGGCGTCGTCGGCAAGGCCGCGGTCGCGCGCAGCGAAGCGGATGCACCCGAAATCGACGGCCGGGTGCGCATCACCAATGGTGGCAAACTGAAAGTCGGCGAGTTCGCGCAGGTGTTGGTGACCAAGGCCGACGCCTACGACCTGACGGCCAGGGTCTGCGCAAAAGTCGCGGCCGCGCGGCCCTGATCAGTCGCGCAGCGTCCGCACGGCCTTCGGCGGCAACAACCACTCCAGCGTCGCCTCACCGACGCGTGGCGCCCCCGGGAAGGACAGGCAGGCCGCCCCGCCCTTGCGAAAACGCAATGACAATTTCACTTCGGGACCTGCGACACACACGGCGAGCAGGCGTCCGAGGTCCGGTTCGTGGCCGACCATGACGATGGACCGCGCATCATGCGCACGCAGCACCGCCAGCACGCGCGCCGCGGTGCGACCGGGCGCCAACACCGACTCCTCGATCGGTTCGGGCAGTCCCGCCTTGTGCAGCAGGGTCGCGGTCTCGCGCGCGCGCACCAGCGGACTGGTGAGCAGGCGGCCCACCGCGCCCCCCGATTCAATCAAAGCCACCAGCGGATGGGTCGCGCGCTTGAAGCGGCGCGCGCCAGCTGCCGTGAGGGGCCGCTGCCGATCATCCGGCCAGCGTTTCGGATCGGACTCGGCCGCAATGGCATGACGGATCAGGTACAGACGCATGTTCAGCTCCCGAGGATCATGTCCGAGGCCTTCTCCGCGATCATGACCACCGCGGCGTTCGTGTTGGCGCCCACGATGGTCGGCATGATCGATGCGTCGACCACCCGCAGACCGGTGAGGCCGTGCACGCGAAGTTCGGGACTGACGACCGCATCCGGGCCGATGCCCATGGCGCAGGTGCCGACCGGATGCTGCGTGACGGAGGCGGTCGCGCGGATATAGGCATCGAGATCCGCATCGGTTTTCACAGCGGCACCCGGGCTCGTTTCATGGGCCACGAGGTCTGCCTGCGGTTGCGTGCCGTAGATATGCCGCGCGGCCTCGATGCCGCGCTTGGCGGTCTCCAGATCGTCCGGATGTTCAAACAGGTTCAAGAGAATGCGCGGCGGATCGGTGGCATTCGCGGATGCCAGGGACACGCGACCGCGGCTCTTCTCATGCAGGATTACGACCCCTGCCGTCATGCGATGCTCCTGCCTGGTCGATATCCCCGGGAACCAGATCTTCGCATCCATGCGCACGGGATTGCACATCAGCTGCACGTCAGGTTGTGACAGATAAGGGCGGGTCCGGATCACGACATTGCAGCTGTTGATCTGGCTCGCCAGTGCGCCACCGCCGGACAGCACCCAGCGGATAACCGAGAATGCGACGCGATCAAAGCGCAGCTCGTTGAGGAACGTCACCGGACGGCGCGCAGCAAACTCGACCGGCACGTGCGGGTGCTCGGAGAGGTTGCCGCCGACTCCCGGAAGATCCACCCTTGCTTCGATGCCGTGACTGCGCAGGTGCGCCGCCCGACCGATCCCCGAGAGCATCAGCAATTGCGGGGAATTGTAGGTGCCACCGCTCAGGATGACTTCGCGATCCGCGCGCACGCGGTGTACATGCCCGTTCTGTACGTACTCGACGCCGACCGCCCGCTGCTTCTCGAAGAGCACCTGCGTGGTCCGCGCATTCATCTCGAGGGTGAGATTCGCGCGGCCCAGCGCCGGATGCAGATAAGCGCGCGAGGTGCTGGAGCGTCGGCCTTGGCCGTCGATGTTCACTTCACCGCGCGCGAATCCCTCCTGAACCTCCGCGTGCAGGTCATCGCTGACGTTGAAGCCGGCTGGCGCCGCCGTTCGCATCAGCGGGTCATGCAGCAGCTTTTCCGTGCTGATGGGCCGAACGGGCCATGGGCCGCTGTCGCCATGATAGGGTCCCGCGCCGCGCCAGCTGCTCTCCATGCGGCGAAGGTAAGGCAGCACGTCCTCATAGCCCCAGCCCGTGCAGCCAAGACTGCGCCAGGTATCGAAGTCCCGCGAATGGCCGCGCATGTAGAACATGCCGTTGATCGAACCCGAACCGCCCAGCACCTTGCCGCGCGGCAGCCACAGCCGCCGACCGCCCAGGTGCGGTTCAGGCTCGCTGAAGTAGCCCCACGAAAATTCCGGGCGAAACAACGCGCGCAGGAAACCCAGCGGCATGCGCAGCAGAAAGTGCTCGTCGGGACCACCGGCCTCCAGCAGCAAAACCTTGCAGTCGCCGCGCTCGCTCAGGCGCGCCGCCAGCACGCATCCGGCAGATCCGCCACCGACGATGACGTAGTCGAAGCCCGCTGCGGAACTGCTCATGCCGGACATCGGTTACAGGCGCGTGGAGCGGATGTGCTGGAAGCGACCATTCACGATGGTATAGAACACCCAGCTCACGATATGAATGCTCTCGCCCTTGCGGATCGCGCCGGCGATGAAGTCCGGCCAGTCCGCCAGCGCGTAGAACTCGGTGGCCACCTCGGCGGCGAGTCCATCCTCGTCCGCGATCACCGTACGCACAACCAGGGTTTCGCGGATCTTGGATTTGACCTCGCGGTAGAAGTCGATGATGGCCTGGCGGCCGTGCAGGGTCTTGCGCTTGCCCAGCTCCAGCACCACATCGTCCGCGTAGTACTTGCTGAAGCCCTCGAAGTCATCGCGATTGAAACTCGCGATGTACTCGCCGAACAGCTGCTTGTTCATGATGGCCCCCTTTGGCATTCAAGGGCGGCAGTGTCGGACGGCCAGTGGCCGCTGCGCAAGCCCCGGTCTCGCGCAGCTGGTCAATTTTTGACCACTCGTTGCGATCGCCGCCATCACGCCCTGGGTGGCACCGCGACAGCGTACCGATCGGCGCCGCTTGCTGCGTTGCGGTCGTGACCGCCGCGTCGCAACTTGCGACGCGCGGCAAGGCGGCACAAGCTAAGGCGCGCAATCAGCGCGGCGCGCGGAGCTGTCGATCATGAAAGTCTTTGTCGGAATCCTCTTTGGCGTTTTGGCGGTGCTCGGACTGTCACTTGCTGCGGGCCGCAATGCGCCTGATCGACCACCCGGCATTGCCGCAGATCGCTGGGCGCCCATCAGCGATACGCTGGGCTTCGTCCTGGTTCCGGACTCGGATCTGACTAGGCTGCCGAGCCTTGCCGTGGGCGCGCCAGGTGTGCCGGTGAGGTCAGATCCCATTGCACCCGTTGATCGAATGGCACCGGTGGTTGCAGTCGTTGATCGAACGGGGCTGTACGCCGCGCCGAGCCGGGCTGTGCAGGCCATCATCGAGGAAGGTCAACCGGTACGCGGCTACATCATGGTCAGGCGCGGCAAGGTGTGGCGGCCGCTGACGGTGGTGCCGCCCACCGTGAATGACTGAAGCACCGCGCTCTAAGGACCTTCCACCACGTAGCCTTTGGCCTTGAACGCGGCCAGAACACCGTGGGCCCCGAGCAGGTCGTGAATCGGCTTCAGTGCCAGTGTCGAACGGTTGTTGGTCAATCCGAGCTCGACCTCACGGTTCCAATCGGCGTTCATATTGTCGATGAGTTGCCGCGTTGTGGCCGAAGAGGACACCGCGGCGGTACACACATCGATGGTTTTCGGAACCATGAGCTGGCGCAGTGCCGCGACATCGCCGAGTGACCAAGCGCGGGCCTCCTCCTGCATCGGCCCCATCCCGGTCTCCAGACGTTCGACAACGGCTTCAAGACAGGCGACCTGAGCGTCGTGCGGGATCTGGCCCAGCTGTGTCACCAGGTCGCGCGGATACTCAATCTTCACTTTCGATTGCCGAATCGGCACCTTGTGACTGCGCGCCAATTTCAATACCGTGGCCTCGGCCTGATCCCCCGCAGCCAGGTGTGCCGAATCCAGGGCCTGGCGATACAGTCGCAGGGCCGCGAAGACCGGCTTGAGACGCTCGATCCGGTGGTCGCCTGCGTCATAGCGCCCGGCGAGGGCTTCCACCCGCCCGTAGAGCGCGGGAGGCAGGACGTCTTTCAGTCGGCCATCCTTGTCGATGACTTGTACCCCACGCCATTGAAAGTACAAGCGGATCCACGTGAAGGGATTGGCATGGACGCTGACCGAGGGGTTGGTGGGAATGACCTCCTGGACCTCGCCCAGCACCGATTCCACTTCGCGCGATTTCCATATCATCTTGCGGGGCAACGGGTCCAGCGTCCCCAGCAGCCACAGCACATGGTCGCCCTTCGCAACCCGCCACAGGCGCGGCCCGGCACGCTCACCCGTGACTTCGATCTCCTGAACGGTCTCCGTCGGTACGGCGTCGGTGGCCGCACCCGCCGCAACGGCGCCGCGGTCGCCGCCGCAAACCAACGGCACCACAATGATCGCCAGACAGGTATATTTTCGGCCAGACGCCCGGTGCGCGGATAGTTCGGGGTGCTTCATGAGTGAAATCCTGTCGGGCCGATGCCTGTGTGGCGTGATCCGATATCGCTGCGGGCCGGTACTGTACCCGCCGGTATTGTGCCACTGTGAATCCTGCCGGCGGGCCTGCGCCGCACATGCCGTCGGCTGGCTGACCGTAGCCGCCGGGAATTTGGCTTTCACGGGCGACACGCCGCGCGAATATGCTTCCTCACCCGGTGTGTTGCGTACCTTCTGCGGGCGCTGCGGGACCCCGCTCACCTACAGTAATGAGCGGCGGGCCGCCGAGGTCGACATCACCTTGTGTACACTCGATCAGCCCGATCTCGCCGCGCCGGTGGATCACATCTGGATGGAGGATGCGCTCGGCTGGGACCCGCGGTCCGATGCGCTGCCGCGCCATGCGCGCGGGAGGCACCCTACGCCCTAATCGGGCAAATTGGGGTGGCCAATGGCAAAAGCACTTTCGGCGCCCTGGGGTGTTGAACACCGGGGCGGTAGCCGTCAAGATAACCGCCGCAACACCCGTTGATAGCATAACGAAGCGAACTGGCACGACTGACCAACGGGTTGGCCTGGACTTTAGGGGAAACGTCCGTGAAGAGCAGATCGATTGTGCGGATTTTTGCGGGCGCCATTGTCTCGAGCATCGCCGCACTGGCCGCGGTACCGGCCTTTGCCCACCACTCCTTCGCCATGTACGACCAGACCAAGACGCTGACCCTGACCGGGGTGGTGTATCAGTTTGTCGCCCAGGCCAACCACGCCGAACTGCATCTGTACCTCATAGGTCCGGATGGGAAGCTTGAGAAGGACAAGGATGGCAAACCGCACGCCTATGGCGTCGAAATGGCCGGTGCTGCCGCAATCGCCGAGCAGGGTATTACGGCCGAAACGTTGAAGGCCGGCACCATCATCAGCGTCAAGGTGAACCCGTTGCGGGAGGGCAATGACTTCGGCTCGAAGGCCGGCAACAGCGCCCTGGCCAAGTGTCCCTGGAAGACACCCCCTGCTCCCGACAAGACCTGCGACACGGTTCCCGGGCGGGAACTGCTGGGCGGCCCGGTCTTCTGAGCGCGTTTTTCCGCCGGAGGTAGCGTGCATTGAATCACTTTGCCGAATGGCTGTCCGCAACCATGCCCAGTGTCTTCATCCAGACTCATGAAGCGTGGCTGCTGCCGGCGATTCAGTCGTTGCATATCACCGGCATCGGGATCGCCATCGGCTCCGCCTTGATGATCACGCTGCGCCTGCTCGGCTGGGTGGGCACCGATCAAACCCTGGTGCAAAGCCAGCGACGTTTCGGGCCGTGGTTGACCGGTGCGCTCTACCTGCTGCTGGCCAGCGGCGCCCTGCTGGTTGTCGCGGAGCCGGTCCGCGAACTCATCACGTTTTCGTTCTGGCTCAAAATGGCCTGCGTCGCCGTGATGGTCGTGGTCTTCGCCACCTTTCAAGCCTCCGTCCGCAGGCACGGTCCGCAGTGGGAGCTGACCCTGAGCAAGCGGCGCTCGGTGCGCCTGGCGGCAATGCTCACGTTCGTGCTGTGGGGCTGCATCATCATCCTCGGCCGCCTGATCGCCTACGACCATATCTGGGGTCACCTGTCACCCGCGACGAAGGCGTGACCTAAGCGTGCATTTCTCGGCATTCCTGAAGAGTCTTGAAGACTCCGGGCTCGCGAACAGCCTGCGTGGCTCGCTGTACTATTTCCCGTTCCTGGAATCCGTCCATGTCATGGCGCTCGCCGTGGTGTTCGGCACCATCCTGGTCGTTGATCTGCGGGCGCTGGGAATTGCCTCGACGCATCGGCCCTTCACGCGCATGTCCACGGAACTGCTCCGGCTCACCTGGAGTGCATTTGCCGTGTCGGCAGTGACCGGCTCGTTGATGTTCATCACCAACGCCCGTGTCTACGCCCACAACACGCCGTTTCGGGTAAAAATGGTGCTGCTCGCTCTGGCGGGTCTAAACGTGGCCGTTTTTCACCTGACCGCCGGCCGCACCGTGGCGAGTTGGGACCAGGCCCCCGCCGCCCCGAGGGCGGGTCGGGTCAGCGCCGGCGTCTCGCTCGTCTTATGGCTTGGCATCATTCTCGCGGGACGCGTGATTGGCTTCACGACCACCGGCGCGCAGGCCAAGCAAGCGCCGGTCTCGACCGTCAATTTCGACGATTTCCTGAACGCCCCGTCAAGCGCGCCGTCGAGTTCACCGGAACCGAAGTGAACTTTCGCCCGTGCCTATTACTGCGCGGGTGGATCCTGCTCGGTTTTGCGAGCCTGGCCGCATGCACCAGCGTGCCGCCCGTCACGCACGGCACGGCCGGCTCGAGCGCGGATCCGGTGACCGCTTATGTCGCCAGGCGCAAATGGCACATTGACGTGGGATTCGCCGCCGCGGATCTGGACCCCGCACTGCTGCCCGTGAAAGCCGGGTTTGGAACGGCGCAGTACTTGTTCTTCGGTTTTGGGGATCGGCGCTATCTGCTCACGAAGAGCAGGAACGCACCTTTGCTGTTGAGCGCGCTATGGCCGGGGCCCGCGCTGATGCTTGTCACCGCGATCGATGGGCCGCCCACAGCCGCGTTCGGGCAAATACAGGTGATCAGGGTCGAACTAAGCGCGGCGCAGGCACATGCAATGCAGGCATTCATCCGGGCATCGATGGCCGGCTCCCCGCTCACTGCCCTGGCACCGGGCCCCTACCCGGAAAGTGCATTCTACGCGGCGACGCAGCGCTACTCCGCGCTGCATACCTGCAATACCTGGGCAGCCGAAGCGCTGCGCGCCGCAGATCAGCCCATCCGCACCACCGGGGTGATATTCGCCGGCCAGCTGTGGCACCAGGTGCAACGCCTGCGCATGGCGGGCCTTGCAGCCCCCGTGGCTCCTTAGATCTGCAGTCACTCGCTCAGTTGCAGGGCGGCTTGGTTCCGTCCTGGCACACCACTATGGTCGAGTTGTTCGGCGGCACCACCACCGTGGTCTTCGCCGGCGGCGGCGGGTTTGAGCTGCTGATGCAGCCACTGAGCAAGCCGGCTGCAATGAGCGCGGCTGCGGCCATGAGTGGCGTGACGAATATCTTCATTGTCCTCTCCTCGGCCCGGCGTCGTGCCGGCGCCATCCAGCAGCGATGCTCACCGAGGGCCGTCCCACCAGGCAGAGGTGAATATCGTCAGGCTGTCTCAGCATGCACCTACAGGGCCGAGTGCTCACTTCGGTGGCTCATTTTCAATGTGATCGACGACCAGTACCGCTTCGGACGCCTCCGTGGGTTGCAACCGCAGGCCCAGCTGCGACTGCAACGCCCGCTCGATGGAGAGGAGCTCGCCAGGCGCCTGCGCGGAAGCGGCGGCGTGAAACCAGGCGCCGGGGCTGAAGTTGACGGCGATATCGTACCGCTCGCGCAGTTGCGTGGCGTCGATGACCGGCCCATCGAGGCCGGTGTCCAGGCGGTTCAAAGCGAGTGTGAACTGCGCGACGGTCGCATTGCGGCAGGTGATCAGCCTGGAAGCCAGGGGGTTTGCCAACCTGGGATCCACCCGGTGCGGTGCGACAGCCGCGCCTCCCTCCCCTTCCGCGCAAGCCGGCCGGTTCGCAGGGTCCGCCGTACGCAGTGTCGGATTTGCGGCAATGAGCGCATAACCGGAGGCAGGGACCTGCTCGGTGTGAGTGACTAGACCGAAGCGCTCTTCGAGCAATGAGCGCAACATCTTGCGCAGCGAGTCGATGTCGACGCCATTCCATTCCGGGCCGCTGGAGCCAAGCGGTGCCTGTGGCCGCACTGGCGCTTTGGCCCGAACCTCCCAGCAGGGCGCATCCAGGCCGTTCGATCGGTCAATGATCCGATGGGGATTGAAGTCCCCCTGACTCTCCAGAAGCAAGGACCTGAGTGTCATGTTGACGTGGACCCGGCCGCCCGGTTGGATATCGATGTGCCCGCACGGCAGCGCCGGATCGTTCGAGTTACCGCGTCTCACGTCCGCAACTGCAAAGCGCATCGTTGCGGCCCGTGATTGCTCGGCTATCGGCTTGCGCACGCTGTCGACCACGATCAGCATGGTCGGCGCCGGCAGCAGCTGCAATTTCAGCCCGAGCTGCGTATCGAACGCATCGAAAATCGTCGCGCCGTCGGCGGCGACCGGGTCGGCATGCCACGCATTGCGCGGCGTCCAGGTCATGCTGAAACTCCAGGCGCCGCGAAGCCCGGTGCGGTCGAGCACCGGATAGCCGAGCAAATAGCCCGATGCTTCGCGCAGGTCCGCGAGGACCCGGGCGAAAGCCCCGATCGTTACGTTCTCGCACACCAGCGTAACCGGCGGACGCGGCATGCCCGGCGCCGTCGAAATGTTCTGCTTCAAGTCACAGCCCGATACCGCCGATGCATTTCCCGGCCGAAGATGCGCGCTGCTTGCGACCGAGATGACATATGCGGGGACTGCCTCGGTGCGGCTGTGGCTGACGAGCCCGAATCGGTCGCGCAGCAATTCCCGCAGCAGCGCCTGGCGCCGCTTGGGGCCCGAGCCGACGGGGGCGCCGGCGATCACGTCAAATCTGTCCGTGTCGAGCCATTGCGGGCCACCCACGACGTCGTCGGCGCCGACCGCCCACGCGGTTCGAATCAGATCGGCGACCGTGGCATTTCGCAGCTCGTAGCGATCGCCAGCCAGCACACTGCGCATGACTGGAATCGTGTTCGCGGCACTGACGCGAATCTCAATGCCATCCGTCATGGGTGCCTGACCCTGCGCCGCTGCCGGCCGGTGTGCCAGCGGCGAGCCCATGGCCAGAATTGCCGCAGCGCAGCTCCTCGCAATCATGGGCCGGATCATAGTCTTCCCCGCCGCCGCGTCGCACGTCGGCCGCCGCCATGCTGCGTTGCGCCAGTGAAGTTCGGGTAACCCATGACGGATCCGCCGGTGCTATGGTTCCTGCTTGAACGAGGGACTTTGGCTCATATCGCTGAGGAGGCTTCGTTGACTCCGAACGTCCGCAGTGAACCCTCAATCGATGACTATCGACTGATCGCCGAAGGCAGTTACGACTGGGATTCGTGGATCAGTCCCGACGAGTCGCTGCGCTGGACGAGTAAGGCCGGATCGGCCATCTGCGGCTACAGCGCCGCGGAGTACCGCGCCATGGAGCGCTTTCCCTGGCCACTCGTCGCGAAAGATGACTACATCACTTTCGAACTATTCGATCATCTGGTCGGCGAGCAGCGGCCGGGCAACGACCTGCCGGTTCGGTTCGTGCGCAAAGACGGGTCAGTGATCTGGGTGACTGCGTCCTGGCAGCCTCTGCATGACGCCACCGGCATCTACCAAGGCGTACGCCTCTCGATCCGCGACCGCAGCTGGAGCCTCCATAACCGGTACCTGGATCATTTTCGGCCCGTCGCCATCGGACTGCTCGCGGAAATCATGCCGGCAGCCCGGGCCGGCGACATGCAGCGCGTCTATCACCTGATGACCGAGAGGGCCGCGCGGGCACTCGGGGTGGCGCGGGTCGGAATCTGGATGTTTGACGAAACCGGTCAGTCACTGGTGGCTGCCGACCGGTTCAGCAGTGTCGATTATCTGCACCTGGAAGGCGCCGTGCTGTCGCTGGCCAGCTGTCCACGCTACAAGGCCGCGTTGACCGGCGACCAACTGGTCGTCGCGACGGATGCCATGAACGATCCGGTGACCAGCGAACTGGCGGACTCCTATCTGCGTCCCTTGGGGATCGCCTCGATGTTGGACGCGCCCATCGTGCGCGGTGGCCGCACCATCGGCGTGATATGCCATGAACACCTGGGCCACATGCGCTCCTGGTACGAGACGGAGCTGGCCTTTGTCGAAAGCCTGTCGGACTTCGTGACCCTGGCCTTGTACGCGAACGAGGGCGCGCAGCTGACCGAGCGCAACCGCATGCTGGCCTCGATCGTCGAGGTGCTGCCCGACCCGGTGGTGACGGTCGGCCTGGACGGCAATCCCGTGTACTTCAATCAGGCCGCTCAGCAGTCCCTTGAGCCGACCGAGGGCACCGGCGTGGTGGAGTTTCGGAACCAGCACATTTCGAAATCCTATTCTCCCGAAGCATTGAAGTTCCGCACCGAGGTGATAGTCCCGGAGGCGCTGCGCAATGGCTATTGGCGCGGCGAGGTGCGTTTCCAGACAGGACAGGGAACCGAGATTCCGGTGTGGCAGACGATGGTGGCCCACCGCGACCGGGCCGGGGAGCTGAAACTGTTGACCTCCATCCTGCGCGATCTGCGCGAGCAAAAGACCGTGGAATCGCGCCTGCGGGAGAGCGAGGCTGCGCTGCGGGCGCTCAATTCGCAGTTGCAGGACCGGGCCGCGGTTTGCGCTGCGGTGGCACACGATCTTGATTCGCCATTGATTACGATCGATGAAGATGCGCGCCGGGTGCTGGAGGAATACGGTCCACGGCTTCCGGAGGAGGCACGCGCCTTACTGCAGGAGCTGTCTGGCGCCGCCGTGCGCATGCGCAGTTTGATCGATGCCTTCCTGTCGAACTCGCATTGATGCCCGCGGGGCGTGGTCACACCGCCGGCCTGCGCCACGCCCCCTGCCACAGCACCCAGGACAAGCCAAGGCAGCCGGCGAAGGCCAGCAGCCAGCGTAGGTCCTGCAGATCAGCCGCCGGCAGCGTGGCGCGAATCGCCGGCAGCCAGGCCTGCCCGTCGCGGGCGAGTACTACGCCGGCGAACATCACGAGGAAGCCGGCAAGAACCGCCAGCAGGATGGACTCGAAACGATCGCTGGCGCTTGCCATCAAGGTCGGCGGCGCTGCGGCGCGTGCGGCAACCCGCGCCGCGAAATCCTCCGGCAGGGTATCGCGCAGTGGCTGGCGCAAGGTACGCGCGAGCAGGCGATAGCGTCGTACCCGCGCATCCGCGCCGCGCGAATCAAGGTCGAGGCGTTCGGCCTGCAGGGCGTGCTCCTGCGCCTGCCACTCCCGTTCGTCAGTATCATTCATACCGCAACTCCAATCTTGGCTTCGAGCGCATCGCGCAATCGCAGGCGCGACCGGAACAAGTGGCTCTTGATGGTGCCGCTGGCCAAACCGGTGATGCCGGCAATCTCGGGAATGGGAAGTTCTTCCAGGTAGTATAGCGTCAGCAACATGCGTTGCAGGGGCGGCAGCGCCTCGATGGCCTGGTGCAGGTGACGGACGGTTTGTCCGTCCGCGCATGCGGCCTCGAGATCAAAGTCGCTGCCGATGTTCAGCGCGGCCGCGCAACCCTCCTCATCCTCGGACGTTGCGATCGGGATGCGCCTGCGTTCCAGGTGGCGCAGCGCGATGGAGTACGCCACGCGGCCGATCCAGGTCTGCAGCGTACTCTCGTGCCGATACTGGTGCAGGCACCGGTGCACGCGCAGAAAGGTATCCTGGCACAGCTCGCGGGCGTCCTCCGGGTTGCGCACCAGGCGCACGATGATGTGCCAGCACAGCCCCTGGTACTCGCGCACCAGGCGCTCGAATGCGCCCGGTCGGCCGGCCAGTACGGCTTCGACCAGCTCGCGGCCGGCCATGCGCGTGTCATCCATGGAACATGGATACGTGCAGACGGTCACCGGTTGCAAGCTTTTGGCTGCAACCGTTTCCCGCCTGAGGGTCTCTATAGTCGCAAGACCCGACGTTTCCGTGTTTTCAGGAGCCACCCATGAACTTCGATATGCTGGTCCCGATCTCGGTGTTTGGCTGCATCGCCTATTGCATCAAGGTCTGCGTGGACGCGATGGTTCGACGGCGGATGATCGACAAGGGTGGCTCGGGCGAGCTCGCCGACTCGCTGTTGCGCGACGAGGAAATGCGCCGGCGCCACTCCTCGTTGCGTTGGGGCATGGTACTGCTGTCGGTGGCACTTGGCTTCGGGCTGATCCAGTGGTTCGGCTGGCGCGAGGTCACTCCCGGGGCCGTCGCGGTGCTCGCCGGCGCCACCGGGCTGGGCAACCTGGCGTTCTTCGTGATTTCGCGGCGGCTGGGTCAGAACCCGGGTTGATGCACAGGCTGTTGCTCAGCCAGATCTGGTTCAGGCACCATTTCGGGTTGCGATTGATGGCGGGGCAGCGTGGTGACAGGCGAACGCGTTCGGGAGGTGTCGTTTCGGGCGCATGTCGAACTTCTCCAGGTGTTCCTGGTCCACCGCGATGAAATCGTCGAAGCAATACAACAGCTGCTCAACGCGCAACGAACCCCGCTCGCATCCCAGCAGGACGGTCCGTTGCTGTCGCGTCAGTTTGAGAATTGCTTCTTCACACTCGCGGCGCTCACCCCCGACCAATCTCAGCTTCGGGGACAGCTGACCGAAGCGCATTGGGCCAGTGGCTTCAAGCCGAGCGTGATGCCCGGAATGCATAACGACCTGGTCGATCCGGGCGAGATGATGAAACGCGGCTTGCATCTGTGGCGGCAAACCCGTTGGCCGGGCCGCAATGGCCGCGTTCGCTACGCGCAGACCCTGTTCAATTCATATCTGATTCGGTGCCTTGAGCTGTTGATCATGCGTCTGTGGGATACCGATTCGAGCGGTGCCGGCAAGCGGCTCGCACAAATTCAAGGCGTGCTCGACCAGTTGTGGCGAAGCTCACCCGCCGACCAGCCGGTCTTTGTGCGCGATGCACGCTGGCTGATCCCCTTGGCACAGAGCCCCACGACGGATGAACTGGCCGGCTACTTCGAAGTCGCGGGAAAAATCGCGCAGACCCTACCGGAGAAGGATCGGACTGAAATCCATAAAGCCGGCGTGCAGATGGCCGGCGGGCACCTGCGTTCCCAGCTGCGTCATTACATCCTGAAGAACGGCGTATCCCTTGATGAGAACGGCCTGGTGCTCAGTGCCCGCAGCACCAACGCCCTGGATATTGCCCTGACGATTGAAGGTCTCGTGCCACTGCTTCAGGCCTATGAACGCGCCACGCAAGGAGCCACCCCCCAGCGGCGACTTGAATTGGCAAGCGCCATTTGTCAGGGCATATCTGCGGATCCGGAATTGTTTGTGAATCGCCTCGACCTGCTTGGCGCCTACAGCATGATCGAGCACCTGTTCATCGCGACGGATGATGAAGGACGTGTCGGGTACACGCGCATCGGATGGCGACACGTGCAGCTGCTGGAAGAGTACGCCGGCCTGATCGGCCGTCTGTCGAGGCTGTTGCATGAAGATTGCCCGCACTTCACTCCCGCTGACGGCAGCTATTCTCCATACGGGGTCATTTTCGGGTTCTCGTCCAACCTCACGGAGCACATGGCCCTCAAGGCCCTGCAGCCCGATGCCACGACGCGCTTCACTCTGGAAGATGTCTTTGCCGAGGGGGACGCCGACAAGCTCGCCTGGGTGAGCGGCTGGCGCAAGTTGCCGCACATCGAACCGGCGGTGCAGCGGCTGTTCGATTACCCGCAGCAGTTTGCCGAAGACATGTTCAACCGAATCGAGCATGCATTGCGCCGCAGCGTGGCGCAGGGTGAGGCTAATGCCGAAGTTCAAACCGGACGCCTGGTCATCCTGACCGGAGATGACTCGGCGGCTGTCGCGAAGGCGGCGCGGATTCCGGATCTTCCGATCCAGTATATTGGATCATCGGACCCGCAGATCGTGGCCGAACACCGGGCTCATGCCTGCGATCAGACCCGTCTCCTGCACGATCGGCAGGAGGGCGTGTTTCTGGTCAGCTATAAAACGCCAGGCGGCTGGGTTGGCATTACCAAGGATATCCTCACCGAGGTTTTGGGAGCAGGGCGCGAAGTGAAGATTGTGGGACTGCCCAGCATGGCCGTCGGGGTGTTGAGCTTGATGTGTCCGGATCGGGTAGAAATTCGGCCGCGTGCCCCATGAGTGTTCGACCAGCCGGGCGATGCCGCATTTGCTATCGGCCAGCGACCGCAGCACACTCGTCATTCCACCGTCACGCTCTTGGCGAGATTCCGCGGCTGATCCACGTCGGTGCCCTTGAGAATGGCCACGTGGTATGCCAGCAGCTGCAGCGGAATGGTGTAGACGATCGGCTCCTGGAAAGAGGCGACATGCCGGGGCATGTTGATCACGGTGACGCCATCGGTATCCTGGAATCCGGCCTCGGGGTCGGCGAATACGATCAGCTCACCGCCACGGGCACGCACCTCCATGAGGTTTGATTTGAGCTTTTCCAGCAACTCATTGTGGGGCGCAACCGCAATCACCGGCATGTTGCTGTCAACGAGCGCCAGCGGACCGTGCTTGAGTTCGCCGGCGGGATAGGCTTCGGCGTGCACATAGGAAATCTCCTTCAGCTTCAGCGCGCCTTCCATGGAGATGGGATACATGGCGCCGCGACCCAGAAACAACGCGTGATGCTTGTCGGCAAAACGCTCGGCCAGCTTCTGGATCATCGGATCCATGGCCAGCGTCTTCTCGATCAGCGACGGCAATTCCACCATGCGGCCCACCAGTTGGCGCTCGCGCTCGGCATCCGCGCCGTGATGCTTCGCGAGGGCGACGATGAGCATGCCGAGTGCCGTCAGCTGGGTGCTGAATGCCTTGGTGGAAGCCACACAGATTTCCGGACCGGCGCGGGTCAGCATGACCAGGGAGGAGTCGCGCACGAGAGCGCTTTCCGGTGCATTGCAGATCGCCAGGGTGGACAGATAGTCCGCCTGGCGTGCCAGGCGCAGGGCGGCAAGGGTATCCGCCGTCTCGCCCGACTGCGACAGGGTCACGAACAGGGAACCGCCGGGTACTACCGGATTGCGATACCGATATTCGCTGGCCACTTCAACGGTGCAGGGGATCCTGCAGATCTGCTCAACGAAGTACCGTGCCACCAAGCCGGCATGGAAGCTGGTGCCGCAGGCGACGATATGGACGTGCTTGACGCGTTTGAATACTTCACTCGCCGAGGGACCAAACGCGGCCTCCAGCAACCTGCCGTTGGCAACCCGCTCCTGCAACGTGTCCGCGATCGCGCGCGGCTGCTCGTGGATTTCCTTGAGCATGAAATGCCGATACGGGCCTTTCTCGGCGGCCTCGGCCGACAGTTCGCTGTCGCGCGGTAGGCGTTCGGCACTGTTGCCGGCGCGGTCGAGGATCCGGTAACCCTTGCGCCGTACTTCGGCGACGTCGCCCTCCTCCAGAAACACGAAGCGCCGCGTCACTGGCAGCAGTGCGGACACATCGGAGGCGACGAAGTTCTCTTCCACGCCCAGTCCCACTACCACGGGGCACCCCTCGCGCGCGACGATCAGGCGGTCCGGATCGTGCTGGCTGATGACGGCCAGGGCGTAGGCTCCCTCAAGCTCCGCCACCGTGGCCCGCACCGCCTTGAACAGATCCTGGACGGTGCGCAGATGGTAATGGATGCGATGGGCGATGACTTCCGTGTCCGTCTCGGACATGAACTTGTAGCCGAGCTGCTCCAGATCCGAGCGCAGCTCGGCATGATTCTCGATGATGCCGTTGTGAACGATCGCGAGGCCGTCATGCGAGACGTGTGGATGGGCATTGCGCTCGGTGGGAGCACCATGGGTGGCCCAGCGCGTATGGGCAATGCCGACCTTGCCGCGAATCGGTTCCCGCGCGATAGCTTCCTCCAGGGCACGCACCTTCCCCACGGCTCGCAGGCGCACGAGCCCGCCGGAGCCATTCAGAACCGCGAGGCCGGCCGAGTCGTAGCCGCGGTATTCAAGGCGCCTTAAGCCCTCCATCAGGATGGGGACGATATTGCGCTCGCCAATTGCCCCGACGATTCCGCACATAGGAAAAAATTCTCTCGATTGATATTCCAGCGAGGGTCGGACCCGCACCGGGGCGGGTCAGTTTGCCTGATCCGAAGTACACGCAACTGCCGCCATGTAGGCTATTGATTTTTATGTACAATGCCCGGGATAGCCACTCGGGATATGCAAATCATGGTGATAGGTCACAGTTTCAGGCATCGATCGGCCCTGGCGATTGCCCGACGATGATTCTGGTCACAGGTGGAGCGGGGTTCATTGGCTCCAACTTCGCGGCGGCCGCGGCCGAGCAAGGTATCCCGGTGGTGATCTGCGATCGCCTGCGCTGCGGCAGCAAGTGGCGCAACATCAGCAAACTCGAGCTGCGCGACATCGTCGCCCCGGAGCAGCTTGACGATTGGCTCAAGCATCGCGGCTCCACCATCGATGCAGTCGTGCACATGGGTGCGATTTCCTCGACCACCGAAACCGACGCCGACCTGATTCTCGAAACAAATTTCCGGCTGTCGCAGATGCTGTGGCGCTGGTGCGCCCAGCACGGCAAGCGCTTCATCTATGCCTCCTCGGCCGCCACCTACGGCGGCGCCGAAGCCGGCTTCGAAGATGACTGGTCCATGACCGCCATGGCGCAGCTGCGTCCGTTGAATGCCTACGGTTGGAGCAAGCTGCTTTTCGATCGCTGGGCCGTGCGCGAAGTGGCGCTGGGCAACGGGCCACCCGCTCAGTGGGTTGGGCTGAAATTCTTCAACGTCTACGGCCCCAACGAATACCACAAGGGCAGCATGCAGAGCGTCGTCGCGCAGAAGTACGCAGCTGCCGCGGCCGGCGAACCCGTCACGCTGTTCCGCTCGCATCGTGAAGGCGTGAGCGATGGCGGCCAGTTGCGGGATTTCGTCTATGTCGCCGATTGCGTCCAGGTGATGCTGTGGCTACTGGCCAATCCAAAGGTTAACGGCATCTTCAACCTCGGGACCGGAAACGCGCGCAGCTTCGCGCAACTCGCGACCGCCCTGTACGCGGCGGTGGGCAAGGCGCCGCGCCTGATGTATGTGGACACGCCAAGCGCGATTCGGCCCAACTACCAATATTTTACCGAGGCACGCATGGAGCGGCTGCGCGCAGCCGGTTATGCGCAGCCGTTCATGACGCTCGAGGAAGGGGTGCGCGATTACGTGCAGCGTTTCCTCTCGCAACCTGATCCGTACCGCTGATGGCAGTGATGCCGCCATTGCCGACCGGGCTGCGCCATGTGATCCTCGATCGCGATGGCGTCCTCAACGAGGAGGCGGCGGATCATGGTCACATTCTGCGGCCCGCCGATTTCAAGTGGCTGCCGGGCGCGCGCGCGGCACTGGCGAGGATATCGCGGGCCGGAATGCGCATCAGCATCGCCACCAACCAGTCCGCCGTGGGTCGCGGTCTGATGACCGCGCAGGAGCTCGATCGGGTATTCGCCACGATGCTGGGCCAAGCCGAAGCCGTCGGCGCGCGCATCAGCGGCGTATACTTTTGTCCGCATGCGCCCGAGGCGCACTGCGATTGCCGCAAGCCCGCGCCGGGTCTGATCCGGTCCGCGGTAGAAGACTCCGGCATTGCCGCGGCCGATACCATGGTGGTTGGCGATGATGTACGCGACGTGGCTGCCGCCCGCGCCGCCGGAGTCGCCGTGGTGCTGGTGCGAACCGGCAAGGGCCTGCGTGCGGCCGCCGAACTGCGCGAGCGCGGTGACATGCTGCCCGTGTTCGATGATCTGGCGCAGATTGCCGAGCGATTGAATCCCGCATCCGAACCACGTTGAAATGCATTTTCAGGACCGGCAAATCCATGAGCGACTCTGAACAGACCGATCTGGCAGCCCTGCTTGCAGTTCTTGATCGCTACGCAAGCCTGAAAATCTGGGTCATCGGCGACCTCATGCTCGATGAATACGTCATGGGCACCGTGGATCGAGTGTCACCGGAGGCGCCCGTGCCCGTCGTGCGGGTGCGCGATACCGAGTATCGGCTGGGCGGCGCCGCCAACGTTGCGCGGCAGGTGGCGGCGCTTGGCGCAAAGGTCACACTCAGCGGCACAATCGGCAAGGATGCCGCGGGCGATGTGCTGCTGCGGCTGTGCGCGGACTCGGGCATCGACACGCGCGCCATTGTCCGAGCCGACAATCGGCGCACCACGCGCAAGTTGCGCGTGCTGGGCCACAGTCAGCAGCTGCTGCGCCTGGACTGGGAGGACGCGAGCCCCTGCGGCGCCGACATCGGCACCCGCATGCTCGCACGCCTGGCTGACGAAATGCCCGACGCAGTCATCCTCAGCGACTACGCCAAGGGCGTGATCACCGCGCCGATCATCGCCATCATCACGGCGCGTGTCGGCAAGGTCCCCGTGGTCGTGGACCCCAAAACGCGGGACTTCACAAGCTATCGGGGTGCGACGACGATCACGCCGAACCTGCGGGAGCTGGAAGCTGCGGCCGGCAAGTCCTTGGATCCCACCGATACGGAATCGATCGCGGTCGAGGCCCGCAAGCTCATTGCCACCGCCGGTTTCGCCTCCATGGTCGTGACATTGAGTGAGCACGGTATGTTGGTCGTGCCCGCCGCCGGTGCCTCGGTGCCCGTGCCGGCCAGCCGCCGCGAGGTGTTCGATGTCACGGGTGCCGGCGATACGGCGATTGCCGTGCTGACGCTATCGCTGGCCGCGCAGGCACCCTTGCCCGCCGCCGCCCGACTGGCCAATGCCGCCGCCGGTGTTTCGGTCGGACAGGTCGGCGCGGTCGCTGTGGATGTCGACAGCATTCGCAGCGAATTGACCGCCTCTCCCGATGCCAAGGTCCTGTCGCGCACGGAACTGGCCACGCGCTGCGCGTCCTGGCGAATCGCCGGCAGGCGCATCGTATTCACGAACGGCTGTTATGACCTGCTGCATGCCGGACATCTGTCGCTGTTGCACAGTGCCGCCCGTCTCGGTGACGTGCTGGTGCTGGCCATCAACAGCGACGCCTCCGTGCGGCGCCTCAAGGGCCCCGAACGACCGCTGGTGCCGCAGGCCGAACGGGCCGCGCTACTCGCCGCACTCGCCTGTGTGGATGCGGTGACCGTGTTCGACGAAGACACGCCCCTTGAAACCATCGAGGCCGTACGGCCGCACATTCTGGTGAAGGGTGCCGACTATCGGGCGGAGGAGGTCGTCGGGCGTGAGGTAGTCGAAGCCTATGGCGGCCACGTCGCCCTCGTGCCCCTGCTGCCGCAGAAATCCACGTCGGCGCTGGTGGACCGCATCAAGGGTCTGGCCAAGAACTAAGTCTGGCGCTTGAGCGGCCGTTTCCATCCCGGAATGCTGACCTGCCGCGCCCGTGCGAGGGTCAACTGCCCTGCCGGAGCGCCGCGGGAGATGGTCGAACCGGCGCCGATGTTCGCGCCGGCACCGATCTGCACCGGCGCGACCAGCATGCTGCCGGAGCCGATGAAGACATCATCTTCAATGGTCGTGGGCCATTTGTTGACGCCATCGTAGTTGCAGGTCACCGTGCCGGCACCGACATTGACGCCGGCACCGACCGTCGCATCACCCAGGTAGGTGAGGTGATTGGCCTTGGAGCCGGCACCGATGCGAGTCTTCTTGATTTCGACGAAGTTGCCGACGTGAACCTGCTCGGCAAGCACCGACTCCGGCCGCAGCCGCGCAAACGGACCGATCCGGCAGTCCGGTCCAATGATCGCCTGGTCAATGATGCAATTGGCGAATACCTCGGTGCCGGCGGCGATCTGCGCGTGGCGGATCAGGCAGTTGGGGCCAATCTTTACGCCATCGCCGAGCTTTACCTCCCCTTCCAGCACCACGTTCACGTCGATCACGACATCCTGTCCGACCGATACCACGCCCCGGACATCCACGCGCGCCGGGTCAATCAGGGTGGCACCTTCGAGCATCAGCTTGCGGGTCTGTCGCAGGCGCCACGCGCTCTCCGCCGCGGCAAGCTGGATCCGGTCGTTGATGCCCTGCACTTCGCGCTCGTCGGCTGCGACCACCGGACGCACGGCCACGCGCTCGCGAACCGCCATGGCGATGACATCCGTCAGGTAGTATTCACGCTGCGAATTACGATTTTCCAGGCGGCTCAGCCACCGCGTCAGTCGACTGGCCGGGATGGTCAGCACACCGGTATTGCATTCGACCACACGACGCTGCCGCGCGGTCGCATCCTTGTCCTCGACAATGGCTCGAACGCGACCACTGGCAGTGCGCAGCACGCGCCCGTAGCCGGTCGGATCGCTGGCGTTGACGGTCAGCAGTCCCACCGCCTCCCGCCCGGCCGCCTGCAGCAGTGCCTGCAGAGTCTCACGGGTGATCAGCGGTCCGTCTGCATACAGGATCAATACCCGCTGATCGGCCTTCAGCAGGGGCGCCACCTGCATCACAGCGTGCCCCGTCCCCAGCTGGTCGGCCTGCTGCACCCAGGACACCGCCTCATGGGCAAACGCCGCAGGCACCGCGGCCCCGCCGTGGCCGTACACCACGTGAATCGCGGCCGGGTTCAGGCTGCGCGCCGTATCCAGCACGTACTGCAGCAAGGGCTTGCCGGCCAGGGGTTGCAGCACCTTCGGCAGGGCCGATTTCATGCGCTTGCCGGCGCCGGCGGCCAGGATGATCACCGCCAAAGGCTGTGCAGCCTGCGGTGTCTTGGGTTTGGAGCGGGAGCGAGCCGATTTCTTGGCAGCCACGTTGCGCCTCACTGTCGTGCCGCTGGTTGTGCGGGTGGTACGGTGCAGCTGCGCGCCGCGGCCGCATCCAGCTGCGGCAGCCTCGCCTGCATGCGCGGTCCGACAAACAGCCTGGGGTTGGAATGAATCTCGCCTTCCTCGGTTTCGCGCTGGCCGATGATGCGCGCCATGTCGGCGTAGGCTTGGTTGAGCGAGCAGGCGCGCGGCAGCGCATCGCGCAGCAGCGCTTCGCCAAAGTAAGTCAGATCGCGGGTATCGTCGCAGCCAAACGAACTGTGGCGCGAATCCGCCGCCGTCATGATGAGGCTCGCGTCATTCTTAAGCACCGGAATGAAGATCCCGGAATAACACGCCGAGATGATGATGACCCGCCAGTGGATATGGGATTCATTCAGAATCTTGCGAACATCCTGCGGCGACAGCGCATCCTCGGGCATCCTGCCATTCGTGATCGCGATGCCATCCTCATCATTGCCATGCGAGGTCAGCATCAGCACCAGCGTGTCGCGATCCGGGCGCATGCGCCGGCCGATCGCATTCACGGCAAGGCGCAGGTTATCGAAGGTCGCCAGCGGATAGGTACGCCGGTCGTGGATGTCGTTGACCAGCAGCAGCGAGCGGTTGCCCGTGGCGAAGCGTGCTGCGAAAACCCGCCGTGCCAGCTCGGCCTCTTTGCGGAATACCCGCTGTTCACCGAAGCCCGCAAAGCCCACGAAATAGACGTCCCCGCCGGCGGCATTGCCGCGATCCATTCGCGCTACGGTCGTCAGCAGCGTTTGGCGCTGCTCTTGTGCGGGAGGCGCCCGCAGCGCAATCGCGCCAGCCTGGGCCGCCTGGCTCGCACCGCTGTGCAGGTACAGGGCCGCACCCAACGCCGCGATCCAGGTCGCGGCGCGGCGCGGATATTCGACTTTGACGGGCCTGCCCATCGCGGCAGCTTACCGCGACAGCGGCCCGACGAGCGCGGCTAACCGCGGATCTTGCGCAGGCGCTCGAGGATCTTGAGCTGCGCGACCACACGAGCCAGTTCGGCCAGCGCCTCGGCCTGGTCGATGGCACCAGCGCGATCCTGCAGCGCCTCCTCGGCCCGTTGCTTGGCGGCAAGCGCCGCCGCTTCGTCGATGTCTTTGGCACGCAGGGCGGTGTCGGCCAGAACCGTGACCCGATTCGGCTGGATTTCCAGGGCACCGCCGCCCACGTAGAACACCTGTTCGGCACCGTCGGGGGTCTGCACCCGCACTTCGCCGGCCTTGAGCAGGGTCAGCAGCGGAGCATGCCGGGGGGTAATGCCCAGATCACCCTCCGTGCCCGGAGCAAACACCATGGTCGCGTCACCGGAGAAGATCTCTCCTTCCGCGCTGACGATGTCAATCTTGATGGTGTGAGTTGCGGCCATTACTGCAGCGTCTTGGCCTTTTCCACGGCCTCATCAATCGAACCGACCATGTAGAACGCCTGCTCGGGCAGGTGATCGTACTCGCCGCTGAGGATGCCCTGGAAACCGCGGATGGTGTCCTGCAGCGACACGATCTTGCCGTCCTGGCCGGTGAAGACCTTGGCCACGTTGAACGGCTGCGACAGGAAATTGCGCACCTTGCGCGCGCGGTAGACGACCTGCTTGTCGTCGGCCGACAGTTCATCCATACCCAGGATCGCAATGATGTCCTGCAGCTCCTTGTAGCGCTGCAGCACCGCCTGCACACCGCGCGCCGTGTTGTAGTGTTCCTCGCCAACGACCAGCGGGTCGAGCTGGCGGCTGGTCGAATCCAGGGGATCCACCGCCGGGTAGATGCCGAGCGAGGCGATCTGCCGTGACAGCACCACGGTCGCATCCAGATGTGCAAAGGTCGTCGCCGGTGACGGATCGGTCAGATCGTCCGCGGGGACGTACACGGCCTGGATGGACGTGATCGAGCCGGTCTTCGTGGAGGTGATGCGCTCCTGCAGCACGCCCATTTCCTCGGCCAGGGTCGGCTGGTAACCCACCGCGGAGGGCATACGGCCCAGCAGCGCCGACACTTCGGTGCCGGCCAGCGTGTAACGATAGATATTGTCGACGAAGAACAGCACATCGCGCCCCTTGCCGCCGTCCTCGCGCACTTCGTCACGGAAGAATTCGGCCATGGTGAGGCCCGTAAGCGCGACGCGCAGGCGGTTGCCCGGCGGCTCGTTCATCTGCCCGTACACCATCGCGACCTTGGAATTGGACAGCGTCTCCTTATCGATGACACCCGACTCGATCATCTCATGATAGAAGTCATTGCCTTCGCGGGTACGCTCGCCGACACCGGCGAACACCGACAGACCGCTGTACTGCTTGGCGATGTTGTTGATCAGCTCGAGCATGTTGACGGTCTTGCCGACGCCCGCGCCGCCGAACAGGCCGACCTTGCCGCCCTTCGCGAACGGCACCAGCAGGTCGATGACCTTGATGCCAGTGACCAGCAGATCCTGGCCGCCCGCCTGCTCATCGAACGCGGGCGGCGCACGGTGAATCGGCAGCAATTGCGGGGAGTCCACCGGACCGCGATTGTCCTGCGGTCGGCCGAGCACATCCATGATGCGGCCCAGGGTGGCTTTGCCGACGGGCACCGAGATCGGCTTGCCGGTGGAGCGCACCGGCAGACCGCGCTTGAGGCCCTCCGAAGCGCCCATCGCGATGGTACGCACGACGCCATCCCCCAGCTGCTGTTGAACTTCCAGGATCAGATCCGAGTCCGCCAGCTGCAGCGCTTCATATATATGCGGAATCTGCTCACGCGGAAACTCGACGTCGATGACAGCACCAATGATCTGGGTGATCCGGCCTTCAGCAATGTTGGTCATGCATTTTTCCTCAAACGGCCGCGGCGCCGCCGACGATCTCCGAAAGTTCCTTCGTGATCGCAGCCTGGCGGGCCTTGTTGTAAACGAGTTGCAGGTCCTGGATGAGCTTGCCGGCATTGTCGGTGGCGGCCTTCATGGCCACCATGCGCGCGGCCATTTCCGAGGCGACATTCTCGACGACGCCCTGGTAGACCTGCGATTCGATATAGCGCATCAGCAGTCCGTCGAGGATGGCCCGGGAGTCGGGCTCGTAGATGTAGTCCCAGTGTTCCGGAAGCCCATGGTTGTCGGTCGCGACGATCGGCAGCAGCTGCATGATGCTCGGCTGCTGCGTCATGGTATTCACGAACTTCGCATTGGCCAGGAACAGCCGGTCGATCTTGCCTTCGCGATAGGCGTCGAGCATGAGCTTGATGGTCCCGACCAGATCCTTGATATGCGGGCGGTCGCCCAGTCCCGAAACGGTGCCGAGCAGCGGCGTACCCAGGCGCCGGAAGAATGCCGTGCCCTTGCTGCCGACGATCGCCAGACTCACCTGTGCACTCTTGTTCTGCCACTCCCGCATCTGCAGCAGCACCTGCTTGAACAGGTTGGCGTTCAAGCCGCCGGCCAGCCCGCGATCGGTGGAGATGATGATGATCCCGACGGCCCTGGTTTCTCGCTCGACCAGGAACGGATGCTTGAAATCCGGATTGGCCTCGTTCAGATGGCCGATCACGGTGCGCATTTTCTCCGCATAGGGGCGCGCGAGCTTCATTCGGTCCTGCGCGCGGCGCATCTTGCTGGTGGCCACCATCTGCATGGCCTTGGTGATCTTCTGAGTGCTCTTGACACTCGCGATCTTGCTGCGGATTTCCTTGGTGCCGGGCATGTGTGAATTTTCTTAGTAGGTGCCGTTGGCCAGGAAGTCTTCGATGATCTTCTTCAGCGTCGCCTCATGTTCCTTGAGCACCGGCTTGGCGTTGATCGCATCCAAAGAAGCCTTGTGCGACGAGTTCGCGAAGCCCTGCAGGGCCGCCGCGAAGTCGACGATCTTCTTGATTTCGACCTTGTCCATGTAGCCGTTGTTGACGGCATAGATCGCCAGCGCCATTTCCGCGACCGACTGCGGCTCGTACTGCTTCTGCTTCATCACCTCGGTAGTGCGCTGGCCGCGTTCGAGCTGCTTGCGGGTTGACTCATCGAGGTCCGACGCGAACTGCGAGAAGGCCGCGAGCTCGCGGTACTGCGCAAGAGCCAGGCGGATACCGCCGCCCAGACGCCGGATGATATCGGTCTGCGCGGAGCCGCCGACGCGTGACACTGAAATGCCGGCGTTCATGGCCGGACGGATGCCGGCGTTGAACAGATCGGTCTCTAGGAAAATCTGGCCGTCGGTAATTGAAATCACATTGGTCGGGACGAAGGCCGTCACGTCGCCGGCCTGGGTCTCGATGATCGGCAGTCCGGTCAGCGACCCGGTCTTGCCCTTAATGGCACCCTTGCTGACCATCTCCACGTACTCTTCGTTGACGCGCGCGCTGCGCTCGAGCAGACGTGAGTGCAAATAGAACACATCGCCCGGAAAGGCTTCGCGGCCCGGCGGCCGGCGCAGCAGCAGCGAGATCTGACGGTAGGCCACAGCCTGCTTCGACAGATCGTCGTAAATGATCAGGGCATCCTCGCCGTTGTCCATGAAGTACTCGCCCATCGTCACGCCGGAGTACGCCGAGATGTACTGCATGGCGGCCGGCGTCGAGGCGGAGGCCGCCACGATGATCGTGTGCTTCAGGGCACCGTGTTCCTCGAGCTTGCGCACCACGTTCGCAATCGTCGACTGCTTCTGGCCGATGGCGACGTAGACGCACTTAATGCCGGAGGTCTTCTGATTGATGATGGTATCGACCGCCATCGCGGTCTTGCCGGTCTGACGGTCGCCGATGATCAGCTCGCGCTGGCCGCGGCCGATCGGCACCATCGAGTCCACGGACTTGTAGCCGGTCTGCACCGGCTGGGACACGGACTTGCGGTAGATCACGCCGGGAGCCACGCGCTCGATCGGCGCGGTCTTGGCGGCATTGATCGGACCCTTGCCGTCAATCGGATTGCCCAGCGCATCGACGACTCGGCCGAGAAGTTCCGGGCCCACGGGCACTTCGAGGATGCGGCCCGTCGTCTTGACGGTATCGCCCTCGCCCAAGTGCTTGTAGTCACCCAGCACGACGGAGCCGACCGAATCCTGTTCCAGGTTCAGCGCCAGTCCGAAGGTGTTGCCCGGGAATTCGAGCATCTCGCCATAACGCGCATCGGCCAGGCCGTGTACACGCACGATGCCGTCCGTGACCGACACGATGCTGCCGACATTGCGTGCCTCCGTGACGCCCTTGAAATTCTCGATGCGCTGCTTGATGAGATCACTGATCTCAGTTGCCTTGATGGCCATGCTTTAAGGTTCCTTGGGAATTTCGTATGAGTGGCCGGTCATCACGCGACCAGTTCGTTGGCGATGCGTTCCAGGCGTCCGCGCACCGAGCCATCAATGACCAGGTCGCCCGAGCGCAGCACGGCGCCGCCGAGCAGCTCCGGATCGGTGGTGCAATGCAGGCGCACCTCGCGCTTGAGGCGCCGGGCCAGTGCCGCACTGAGCGACTGCTGCTGCCGGGCATCCAGCGGTGCGGCCGAAGTCACGGTGACATCGGCGATGCCTTCGGCATTGTCCTTGTAAGCATCGAACAGCGCCGCGATCTGCGGCAGACAATCCAGGCGACCGGCTTCGGCAAGGATCTGCACGAAGTTGCGGCCATGCTCGCCGAGGCCCGCGCCGGCGATGTCCAGCACCAGCTTCGAAAGCTGCTCGGGCGTGACATGCGGGTCGTCGAGCAGCGAATGTACGCGCCGATCGTCCACCACCGTCGCAGCCGTGTGCAGCGCTTCAGACCATGCGCCCAGCATGCTGTCCGCACGCGCCTCGGCGAATGCCGCCTTGGCGTAGGGACGGGCGATGGTGGTCTTGTCAGCCATGCTCTAGATCTGCGCGACGAGCTTGTTCAGCAGCTCGGCATGCGTATTGGCGTCGATCTCGCGCTCGAGCACCTTGGAGGCCGCACGCACCGCCAGACCCGCCACATCCTTGCGCAGCGACTCGCGCGCGCGAGTCGCTTCCAGATCGATCTGCGTCTGGGCCGATGCCACCAGCCGAGCGCCTTCCGCGCTTGCCTGGCTCTTGGCCTGCTCGACGAGTTCGTTGGCACGCTTCTGTGCCTGATCGATGATGTGCGTCGCACGCTCGCGTGCCTCACGGATTACCGCATCGGCCTTCACCTGCGCCTGCGCCAGGGACTGCTTTCCCTCATCGGCGGCTGCCAGGCCTTGAGCGATCTTGCGCGAACGTTCGTCCATGGCCCCCAGGATCTTTGGCCACGCGAACGTCATCACCGCCCAGATGAGGATCGCGAACACGAGCATCTGGATGATGAGCGTCAGATTGAAGTTCACCCTCGTCTCCTGATTGCGGGCAGTCTCAGGCCTGCGCCGGGATCCGCGTTCAAGACACGCTTCAGTGCGCCGCCGCGGCAGCCGCCTGGAAGGCGCCTACGAACGGATTGGCGAACGTGAAGAACAGGCCGAAGGCGATGCCGATGAAGGCCACCGCGTCGAGCAGTGCGGCGACGATGAACATTCTGGCCAGCAGCGCCGGAGCCAGTTCCGGTTGACGGGCCATGCCCTCGAGGAAGCGGCCGCCGAGGATGCCGAAGCCGATGGCCGTGCCCAGCGCGCCCAGCCCGAAGATGATGCCGACGGCAAGTACGGTCATCCCTTCAATGTGTGCAATGTTTTCCATTCAACTCTCCAGATACCAAACCGTTATCAAATAATTTGTGATCAAGCTCAATGATGCTCGGAGGCCTGCGACAGGTAGACGATGGTGAGCATCATGAATATGAAAGCCTGCAGGCCGCCGATGAACAGATCGAACAGCGTCCAGCCCAGGCCGACGACCACGGAGCCGACGATGCTCAACCAGCCGCCCGCCGAGCCGAGAGCCGCGAACCCCGACGTCAGGGTCAGCAGGGCGATGAGTACGAACACCATCTCGCCGGCGTACATGTTGCCGTAGAGCCGCAATGCCAGTGACACCGGACGGGCAAAGAAGGTTGGCAGCTCCATGATCAGGTTGACGGGTATGCACGCTATGCGCAGCACGATGTTGGCCTGCTTGCCGCTGGGCGGAAACGGATGCATCGACAGCTCGCCCAGGAAACCGCCCAGGCCCTTCATCTTGATGCTGTAGAAGATGATGAGCAGGAACACGGTCAGCGACAGTGCAAACACGACATTCAAGTCGATGCTCGGCACGATGCGCAGATGCCCGAGACCGGCGGCGCCGGCTGCCCCCGGCAGCAGATCGATCGGCAGGATATCCATCACATTGAACAGAAATACCCAGCAGAAGATCGTCAGCGCCAGCGGTGCGATCAGTCTGTCATTGCCCTGGAAGATGCCCCTGACCTGGTCATCCACGAACGAAACCAGCACCTCGACGAAGGTCTGCAGCTTTCCCGGCGTACCGCTGGTGGCCCGGCGCGCCGCGAAGATGAACGTGCCGCCGAAAACCACTGCCAGCAGCACGGAAAAGAAGACGCTGTCGTAGTTGACCACCGACAGGTCGAGCAGGCCATGCGGAGTGTGATTGGTGAGAAAGGTCAGGTGATGGGCGATGTACTCCGTCGGATTCGGAGTCCCTTCAGCCAGTTGTGGAACGAAATTGCTCATCAAACCATCTCACGCGGCACGCTGCCGACCGGACCCTTGGCATTCGGCACCGGTGCAGTCCATCCGGACCACAGCGCACGCGCCAGCACCACCCAATAAACCAAAAACGTGGCCACGAAGGCCGAAATCATCGCCGCCGGGTTCACCTTGATGAACAGCAGCGCCAGCACCAAGCCCACGATCACGACCGTGATCTTGGCAATCTCACCGAGGTAGAACGCCAAAAGCATTCGCTCGGCGCTCGACCCGGCCAACCGACCAAAGGCCAGTAACGCCATCGCCACGCTGGCCAGTGCGCTGGCGCCACCGCCAATCAGCGCCGACCCCGCGGCACGCGGCCCCGCAACCGCCAGGCTCACCGCCGCGACCAAAACCGTCACGACCACCTGGGCGCGCGCACACATGAACGCCAGCCTGCGCGCATGCGGCAGGTCGATGGCGATCACCGGAGTTCCTTGTGCATTTCAGGCGACACGCTTTAACTCCCTGACTGCACTGTTAAGGCGAGTCACACTGAATGGGCGGCTTTAAGAACGCTCCCGCAGCCGCCGGTCATGGCTACCCTGCCGCGCTTCCCCGAACCCAAGCGCTGCGACAGGATTTGTTTGTCCTACAGCCACTTACGTGGCCGGCCCATGACGGCGGCGAATTATAGATATGCCGGCAGGAAAACGCTACAAAATAGCTTCTTGACAGGTCAGCACGCGCTCGTTCAGCGAATATGTTCGAGAATGCCGTCCAGCTCGTCCAGGCTGTTGTAGCTGACCACCAGTTTGCCCTTGCCCGAGTGGGTATGCTGAATGGCCACCCGGGCGCCGAGCTTCTCGGCCAGGTCCTGTTCCAGGCGCTGCACATCCGGGTCGGCGCTCGCTGCCACGGGAGCCCGCGCCGGTTCGGTGCCGGACTGGGACATGCGTCGGACAATGGCCTCGGTCTCGCGCACCGATAAGCCCTTCTTCACCACCAGCGCCGCCACCTCCACCTGCTGGCGGCGGGTGGTCAGCCCCAGCAGGGCGCGCCCATGACCCATCTCCAGAGCGCGCGCCTCCAGCTGATCGCCGACCTCCGGGGCCAGGTCCAGCAGCCGCAACAGGTTGCTGACCGCCGCGCGGGAGCGCCCGACCGCTTCGGCAGCCTGCTGGTGCGTCATGCTGAACTCACTGATCAGGCGCTCAAGGGCCCGCGCCTCTTCCAGCGGATTGAGGTCTTCGCGCTGGATGTTCTCGATCAGCGCCACCGATATGGCAGTCTCGTCCGGCACATCGCGCACGATGGCCGGAATGTCCGCCAGCTGCGCCAGCTGCGCGGCGCGCCAGCGGCGCTCCCCGGCGATGATCTCGTAGCGCTGGCCGCCCGTGGCAGTCATCGCCTCGATGGGGCGCACGACGATGGGCTGCACCACGCCCTGGGAGCGGATCGAGGCTGCCAGTTCGTTGAGTGCTTCCTGATCCATGTGGGAACGCGGCTGATAACGGCCGCGCTGCAGGATATCCAGCGGCAACCGGGTCAGGCGATCCGCAGGCGGCCCTGCCACGGTCACCGCAGCCAGCGGCGCCGGTGCCGGAATGGGCGTAGGCGGCCGCGGCGTGTCGTTCGCACCCATCAGTGCGTTCAGACCACGGCCGAGACTGGGCTTCTTCTGGGTCATGTAAGGGCCCTACTGCAGACCTTGTGAGGACGGGGCCGTCGGGGGCGGCGCAACCTCGTCATCGCGGCGGATCATTTCCCCGGCAAGTGCCAGGTAGGCGAGCGCGCCGCGCGAATCCTTGTCATGCAACAACGCCGGCTTGCCGAAAGAAGGGGCCTCGGCCAGGCGGACGTTGCGTGGAATGATGGTCCGGAAGACCTTGTCGGGGAAGTGCATGATCAGCTGGGCGCCGACCTCGTTGGAGAGGTTATTGCGCGGGTCGAACATGGTGCGCAGCAACCCTTCGATCTCCAGACCCGGATTGACGGCCGCCCGGATCTGCTCGACGGTCGACAGCAGGCCCGACAGGCCTTCCAGGGCGTAGTACTCGCACTGCATCGGAATGAGCACGCTATCCGCGGCGACCAGCGCGTTGACGGTCAGCAGGTTCAGCGCCGGTGGGCAATCGATGAGGATGACATCGAATTCCTCGCGGATCGGCTTCAGCGCCGTACGCAGCTTCATTTCGCGTCCGGCGAGCAGCGTGAGCAGCCGCACCTCCGCCACGGTCAGGTCCTGATTGGTGGGCAGCAGCGTGAATCCCGCCGGCTCGATCGGCACCAGCGCGGATCTCATATCGCAATCGCCCAGCAGGACTTCGCAGGTGCCTCGCAGCAGCTGCGACTTGTCGACTCCACAGCCCATCGTGGCATTGCCCTGCGGGTCACTGTCGATCAGCAGCACCTTGCGGCGGGTAGCCGCCAGCGACGCCGCCAGGTTCACCGCCGTGGTGGTCTTGCCGACGCCGCCTTTCTGGTTGGCAATTGCGATGACCCGCTTCATCGGGCAAGTCTACAGCGCACGATGATGAGATGGCGCTCCTCGTTCAGCCCGGGCACCTGCAGCGGCAGCGCCTGCTCAATGACCCAGGGTGGCGCCACGGCCGCGATTTCAGCTTCCGGCAGGCGCCCCTTCATGGCGAGCACCCGGGTGCCCGGGCCGCACAGGGGCGTCACCCATTCCAACAGCTGCGGCAGGGCGGCGCAGGCGCGCGCCACGACCGTGTCGAATGACTGCGCCGGGCGCACTGCCTCGACCCGCGCGTGCAGCGCCTCGACATTGGCAAGCCCCAGGGTGCGCGCCGCGTGGGCTACGAAGCGCTGCTTCTTGCCGTTCGAATCCACGAGCACGCAGCGCCGCTGGGGCGCCAGCAGTGCCAGGGGCAAACCCGGAAAGCCGGCGCCGGTGCCGACATCCGCCAGCGTGCTGCCCTGCACAAAGGGCGCCACCGACAGACTGTCGAGCAGGTGATGGGTGAGCATCTGGGCGCGATCGGTGATGGCGGTGAGGTTGTAGGCACGGTTCCAGTGCACCAGCTCATCCAGCAGGCGCAGCAGCGCATCCGCCGCCGTGTCATCGAGTGCTACCTGCAGTTGCCGCGCGCCCGCCACCAGGCTTGCGCGCTCATCGCCCATTGCTGACCAGTTCGGCCATGAACTCATTGACGCTGAGCCCCGTGAGGCGCGCCGGATCGCCGAACAGTGCCAGCACCCGGGCGGCCTGTCGGGCCGGATAGTGCGCACTCACCGCGGCTTCGAACTTCGCGGCCATCAGCGGCTCGCCCTCGCGCCGCCGGCGCCGGTGGCCAACCGGGAAATCCACCTGAATGCGCGGCGTCGCGCTGCCGTCGGTGAAGAACACCTGCACCGCATTGCCGATGAAACGGCGCTCCGGATCGTAGTAGTCCTTGGTGAACCCCGGGTTCTCGCGCACTTCCATCAGCTCGCGCAACCGGTCGATGCGTGGATCGGTGGCGACCTCATCCTCGTAGTCCGCGGCGGTGAGCCGGCCGAAAATCAGCGGTACCGCGACCATGTACTGGATGCAATGGTCCCGATCCGCCGGATTCGCCAGCGGACCGGTCTTATCGATGATGCGCACCCCCGGCTCCTGGGTCTCAATCACGATGCGATCGATGCTCTCGAGCCGCTCGCGGACCGCTGGGTGCAGGGCCAAGGCGCATTCCACCGCGGTCTGCGCATGAAACTCTGCGGGCCAGGAGATCTTGAACAGGATGTTTTCCATCACGTAGCTGCCAAAACGCTGTGATACCAGCACCGACTGGCCGGCAAACAGCACATCCTGGAATCCCCAGCGTGGCGCGCTCAACACCGTCGGGTAGCCCATCTCCCCGCTCAGCGCCATCAGGGCGTGACGCACCCCGCGGCTCGTCGCATCCCCGGCTGCCCAGCTCTTGCGCGAACCGGTATTCGGCGCGTGACGATAGGTGCGCAACGCCCCGCCGTCGGCCCATGCATTGGAGATCGCATTGCTGATCTGTGCCTGTGAACCGCCCAGCATCGCCGTCACGACCGCGGTCGTTGCCACGCGTACCAGCAGCACATGATCCAGCCCGACACGGTTGAAACTGTTGGTCAACGCCAGGACGCCCTGGATTTCATGGGCGCGGATCATTGCCGTGAGCACATCCGCCACGCTCAGCGATGCGCGCCCGTGCATCAATGCCAGGCGCGACAGGTAATCCGCGACGGCGAGGATGCCGCCGAGATTATCGGAGGGGTGGCCCCACTCCGCCGCCAGCCACGTGTCGTTGAAATCCAGCCAGCGGACCATGCTGCCGATCGCAAAGGCTCCCTGCACCGGATCCAGCTCCAGGGAGGTTCCGGGCACCCGTGCGCCACCGGGCATGACGGCACCCGGCACCACCGGAGCAATCAGCCGGGCGCAGGCCGGAACCTTCAGGGCCATCAATCCGCATGCCAACGTGTCCATCAGGCACTGGCGCGCGGTTTCGAATGCCAGTGCTGACACCTGCGGCGGCGCGCTGACAAAATCGGCGATTTGCGTGAGCACCACATCAGGTGCCGAGCGTTGCGCCCGCCTTGGATCAAATGCTGACATCACTTCACCGGCGCTGGTTCAGCGGCACGTAGGGTCTGGGCGCGGGCCCGGTATATTCGGCCGCCGGACGCACGATCTTGCCGTTGTCACGCTGCTCCATGACATGCGCCGACCAGCCGGTGGTGCGCGCCATCACGAACAGCGGCGTGAACATCGACACCGGAATCCCCAGCAGGTGGTACAGCACCGCCGAGAACCAGTCGACGTTCGGAAACAGCTTCTTCTGCTGCCACATCACCGCTTCGATGCGGTCCGCGACCTCGAACAGCGTCGTGTCGCCGATTTCGTGCGACAGCAGTCGCGCCAGCTCCTTGGCGATCGGATGACGCGGATCTGAAATCGTATAGACCGGGTGACCAAAGCCAATGATGACCTCGCGGGCCGCGAGGCGGCCCAGGATGTCGATCTGCGCAGCATCCGCGCTCGCGTAGCGCTGCTGGATCTGCAGCGCCACTTCATTGGCGCCGCCATGCTTCGGACCGCGCAACGCACCGATGCCGCCGACCTGGCACGAATACAGATCCGAGCCGGTGCTCGCGATCACGCGCGCCGCGAAGGTCGAGGCATTGAACTCGTGCTCGGCGTACAGAATCAGCGAGATGTGCATGGCCCGCACCCAGGATGGCGAGGGCTCGCGCTCGTGCAGCAGATGCAGGAAGTGGCCGCCCACGGAAGTGTCGTCCGTCTCCACCGTGATGCGCCGGCCCGAACGACTGAAGTGATACCAGTACGTGAGCATCGAGCCCAGCGATGCCACCAGCTGATCGGCAATATCGCGCGCGCCGGTCGCGCCATGCGCGGCAGGCTCCGGTAAGGCACAGCCCATCGCCGAGACGCCCGTGCGCAGCACATCCATGGGATGCGCGGCCGGCGGCAGCACTTCCAGGGCGCCGCGCACCGTGCGCGACAGCCCGCGCAGCGATTTGAGCTTAGCCAGGTAGCCGGCCAGTGTTACCGCGTTCGGGAGTTCACCGTGGATCAGCAGGTAGGCGACCTCTTCAAACGAGGCTTCGCGCGCCAGGTCCTGGATATCGTAGCCGCGATAATGAAGATCATTGCCCGTCTGGCCCACGGTGCACAGCGCCGTGGAACCGGCCGTGACCCCCGCCAGGGCGACGGACTTCTTCGGGCGCAATGCGGGTGCAGTCTCGCTCATTGCTACTCCTGTGGCGGATTGCTGCCGAAGAGCCGGTCCAACCGCTCCTCGTAGGCGTGATAACCAAGCACGGCGTACAGATCTTCGCGGGTCTGCATGCGCGCCACGAGCGCGCGCTGCGTGCCGTCGTTGCGAATGCCGGCGTAGACCTCCTGCGCCGCCAGACTCATGGCCCGGAACGCGGACAGGGGATACAGCGCAATGCGCACGCCCGCCGCGGCCAGCTCCTGCGTGCTGAACAGCGGCGTGCGGCCAAACTCGGTGATATTGGCCAGCACCGGGACTGTCACGGCCGCGGCGAACTGCCGGTATTCGGCGAGCGTGCTGAGGCCTTCCGCGAAAATCATGTCGGCGCCGGTCGCCACGTAGGCCTGCGCGCGCGCAATCGCCGCGGAGTTGCCCTCCACCGCGTGCGCATCGGTGCGCGCCATGATCACGAATGTCGCATCGCTGCGGGCATCGAGCGCGGCCTTGAGCCGGTCGCACATCTCCTGCGCCGGCACCAGCTGCTTACCCGGCCGGTGGCCGCAACGCTTGCTGTGTACCTGGTCCTCCAGATGCATGCCTGCGGCACCCGCGCGGGCCAGCTCGCGGGTGGTGCGGGCGATGCTGAACGCGCCACCGAAGCCGGTATCCGCATCGACCAGCAGCGGCAGTGGGCACGCCGCGCTGATCCGCCGGACTTCTTCGGCCACATCGTTCATGGTGGTCACGCCCAGATCCGGCAAACCGAAGGCGCTATTGGCCACACCGGCTCCGGACAGGTACAGGGCGCGAAAACCGGCACGCGCCGCCAGCATCGCGGCGTACGCGCTGACCGCACCCACAACCTGCAGCGGGCGCTCCAGTTCGAGTGCCGCGCGCAAGGCTTGCCCCGCAGAACGGTTCGACATATGCGGCCTACCTTCGCTGCCGTTGCAGCCAGGCGATCAGACCCTGGGTGTTGAGGTCGAGGTCTTTGGACAGGTATTCATCCACGCTGGCCTGCGGTTCGGCAAGCCCATGCCGGCGCGCCAGCTCGATCCACAAGTCACGCATGTCCGCATAGATGGCCGCATACGGATCGTCGGCCTCGGCATGTCGCAGCGCCATGGCGGCGAATTCCGGGATCTGCGCCTTGAGCGATGCGGCAATCGCCGGCAGCCCCGTGATACGGCTGTAGTGCATCAGGTAGGCGGCGCGTGGCTCGGTCGCCATCAGCCGATCGACCGAGGCGATCAGCTGCACCGGATCAAACTGAGTCGGGGTGGTCGTCGGCACCCCAAAGGCACCCTGTGCCGTATCCATTTCGCGATACGAAAGACCGAAGGTGTCGCCCGTAAACACGTTGCGGTGCTCGAGGTCGACCAGGCAGTAGTGATGCAGGGCGTGGCCGGGAGTGTGCAGCAGCTGTAGCGGCCGGTCCTGCAGCGTCATCAGCTTGCCATCCTCGCTGGTGATGACGCGGTCGGCATCGATCGGGATCAGCTCCCCGTACAGCTGGCGGTAGAGTTCGTCTCCGTACACCACCTTCGATGCGGCGATGAGTTTCGCCGGTTCGATCAAATGCGGCGCGCCGCGCGGATGCACCACCGCCTGCGCATTCGGCAGCGACTGCAGCAGCAGTCCGGCGCCCCCCGCGTGATCCAGGTGGACGTGTGTGATGAACAGGTACTCGACCGCCTCTCGGCTGATCTGCAGTTCCTGCAGTGCCGCCAACAGGTGTGGGACGGAATAATTGGTGCCAACATCGACGAATGCGGCCGCATCGCCCTGCCGGATGATGTGCGCGGCAGCCAGCCCCGGCCTGATGTATTCGGTATCGACCGCCGTGATGCCATCGGGGTGGCGGGTCACGCGCGCGGGGGTGAATTGGGCTGTCATGAAGTCGATCGTATCAGGCAGGATAGCGGTAGCTCGACACGTTGTAATGAATGCCACAGATCCATGAATAATTCTCCTGCCGCCATCCGGCGGCTCGCAGCGGTGGTCGCGCTGTACCTTGCCGCCACCGCAGGCGCCGCCGAACCCATCGTGATGCCGATGCCCGTCCAGGGATTGCCCGCACAGGCCCGTGGCACTCTCATATTTGATGGTGTGCCGGCAATCGATCCGACCCTGGGCGCGCGGATCGCCGACTACCTGGTCGGGCGCGATGCGTCGTTTGCCGCCTGGCTGCCGGATGACAGCCTGCTGATCAGCACCCGTTTTGCCGACGTGCCACAGGTACACCGGGTCATCGCGCCCCTGGGCATGCGTGAACAGCTGACCTGGTATCCGGACCCGATCACGAAGGTGCTGACCTCCCCTGCGGGTCCAGCCGATGGCTTCGCCTTCCTCAAGGGGCAAAACGCCGATGCTCAGCCGCAGCTGTACTACTACAGCTTTGCGACGCACGGCGCCCGCATGCTCAGCGGCGGCAGCGGACCGCATGGCAGCCCGCTTTGGTCCCCGGACGGCCAGCACCTCGTGTTCACCGGCAATGACCGCGCTGCCGCCATCACCGACATTTATATGTCTGACCTCGGCGCCAGTACCGCGCCGCGCCTGATCGTGGCCGGGCGCGATCGTCCCTGGTTTCCGCTGGACTGGTCCGCCGATGGTCAAAAGCTGCTGTTATGGCAGCCGGGGGCCAACCAGGACAGCAGCCTTTTCATCGCCGATGTGAACACCGGATCCGTGCTGCCCGCCGAGGCCGGCGGCCCGCACCTCGGCATCCGGCATGCGCGCTTTTCCGCGGACGGCCGCGGCATCTATATCAGTTCCGTGGATGACGGCGATTTCTCCGAGCTGCGCTTCCTGGACCTGGTCACGCACCAGGCTCGGGAACTGACCGCGGCCATTCCCTGGGACATCGTGGACTTCCAGATCGGCGTGGACGGCCGTTATCTTGCGTATGTCGCCAACGACAGCGGCCGTGACCATCTGACGGTTCTCGACAACCAGCTCAAACTCGAACTGTCGCCGGCCGGACTTCCGGAAGGCCGTATCACCGGCCTGCATTTCGATCATACGGGTCACCGCCTGGCTTTCAGCGCCGAGGGGCCGCAGTCGCCCAGTGACGTCTATGTATATGAGGTGGAACACAACCAGCTCGCGCGCTGGACGCACAGTGAGCCCGGCGCGGTCGATCCGCAGTCCTTCGTGCCCGCGCAGGCCGTGCAGTACCCCACCTGGGACCGCGGCAAGGCCGGCCAGCGTCTGATCCCGGCCTTTTTGTACCAGCCGCGCACCGCCGGGCCGCATCCGGTGCTCATCGATATCCACGACGGGCCGGCCGGCCAGTTCCGCCCGGGCTTTGATGCCTTCATCCAGTTCGCCGTGAACCAGCTCGGCTACGTGGTCATCGCGCCGAACATCCGCGGTTCGACCGGCTACGGCAAAACCTTCGCGGATCTGGACAATGGGCCGGCGCGCGAGGATGCGTTGCGGGACCTTGGCGCCCTGCTGGTGTGGGTGGGTATGCAAAAAGACCTCGATCGCACCCACGTAGCCGTCATGGGGCAGTCGTACGGGGGCTTCATGGCGCTGGCCATGCTCGCGACCTACAACGACCGCCTCAGCGGCGGCATCATTGTGAACGGTTATGCCAGTCTGCCGTCCTATCTCGCCAATGGCACACCCGATGAGGTGGCGAGCCGGCGCGCCGAATTCGGCGATGAGAGCGATCCGCAGGTGCGCGCGCAGCTGAACCGGCTGTCACCGCTCAACAGCCTGGCGCAGATCCGCAAGCCGGTGCTCGTATTCCAGGGGCTGCAGGACACGCCGGCACAGGTGCAGCAGTCCGGCCAGATCGTCGCCGGCATCCGGGCGCGCGGCGGGGAGGCGTGGTATGTGACGGCCCGGAACGAAGGTCATGACCTGCGGCACATCGCCAATCGCGATGCGTGGCTCGCCACGGTCGGGCAATTCCTGAAGAAGCTCGCGCCCTAGGGAGCGACCGGGGGGATCCTACCGACCGGCGGACAGGATCGAGATCGGCCGGTTGAGGGTGCCCAGCGCCGGCTGCATCTTGCTGAAGTAATCGGCCAGCGCATCGACATCCGAGTCTTTGATGGTCGCGGACATTCCGGCCATGATGGGATTCTTGCGGCCGCCAGTCTTGTATTCCGCGATTTCACGCTTCAGGTAATCGGCGTGTTGCCCGGCGAGGATGGGATAGTTCGCTATCACGCTGATACCCGTGGCGCCATGGCAGGCGGCGCAAACGGCAACGGCGGCCGGGGGCGGCGGCGCATTGGTGGGTACCGGACCTGGCTGCAGGACGGTCCCTGAGAAGTACGCCGCGATGTCCGCCATGTCCTGGTCGGACAGTTCAGATGCCTGCGAATGCATGGTCAGATGCGAACGCTGGTCACCCTTGTACTCCTGGAGCGCGGCGATGAGGTACTCGGGGTGCTGACCCACCAGCTTCGGCACGCTGTAGTTGGGGTAGGCGTTGCGATACCCGTCCACACCGTGACACCCCAGGCAGGTATACGAGATGGCCTTGCCATGCACGGCATCGCCCTTCAGGACCGGTGCTTCACCTTGCGCGAAAGCGCAGGCTCCCGCCAGCGCAATACCTGCGGTGAATACCGACACAACGCTCGTGCGAAACCAAAAACCCATACCCGTAACCACCTTGCGCAAAACGGCTCCGAATCTTAAGGATTCGTCCGGGGAATTACCACTCACTGTGGCACGACACCGCGGTTTCGCGGATCCTTGAGCCCAATGATCGCACTGATTCAACGTGTCACGCAGGCCGAAGTGCGCGTGCGAGCCGAAGTCACCGGCGCCATCCACCGCGGCGTGCTCGCTTTCATTGGCGTGCAGCGGGAGGATACCGAGTCCGACGCCGATCGTCTGCTCGAGCGGCTGCTCACCTACCGCATTTTTGCCGATCACGAGGGCCGCATGAACCTGGACGTGCGGGCGGTGGGGGGCGGGGTGTTGCTGGTGTCGCAGTTCACCCTCGCGGCGGATACGCGCGCGGGTACCCGCCCCGGATTCAGCACCGCCGCGGCACCTCAGCGGGCGCGCGAACTGTTCGAGTACCTGGTCGCGCAGGCGTGCGCGGCGCATCCGGATGTCGGCACCGGGGAATTTGGCGCCGACATGCAGGTGAGTCTGGTGAATGACGGGCCGGTCACCTTCTGGCTCGGAACCCGTTGAATTTGAGAGAGAAGTTTACTGCGCCGCGGGCTCCATTTGTCCTATCATTCCGGCTATGTTCGAACTTCTGATAATCGCAGTGGTGCTGCTGCTGATCTTTGGCGCCGGCAAATTGCGCCGCGCCGGCTCCGACCTCGGAGCCGTGGTCAAGGGCTTGCGCAAGGCCGTGAAGACGCCTGTGGCAGCGCGGCCGGCCAAAGACCCCGACACCAAGGCTGACCCGGCCGCCACGGCGGCCGGAGCCTTGCCGGATGCGGAGTTTCCCGAGGTGCTGGCCGCCCGAGCACGCGGGGGCGGCAAGCCAGGTGCCTAAGATGATGCGAGCGCCTGCCGCGCGGGCCCGGCAGCGCGGCTTCTTTGACTTCAGCTTTCAGGAGCTGGCGCTCACCTTCGGTGTCGCCCTCGTGGTGCTCGGCCCGAAGAAGCTGCCTGGCCTGGTGCAGCAGTTGGGCCGCTGGGCCGGGCGCGCGCGGCATATGGCCCGGCAGTTTCGCGAACAGCTCGAACAGGAGGTCAACTCCATCAATGCCGTAAAACCGGTACCGCGCAACGTCGCCCCCGAAGTCGGCCCCGCCGCACCGGGAACCGAACCGGCGCCGGACCCGCATGCGGCCGCCGCGGCGAGCGAGGCGGGCGCGGCGGCGGAGAACACCACGGCGCCGCCGGACCTCGGCGCGGTGCCGTCCAGCCCCGAACCGGCGGGGAACGACACGCACCCGGAGGCACAGATCTACTTTGCGATGCACGGCAGTGAGCCTGCGCTGGTCGCGCAGGATCCCCTTGCACCGCCGACTCGCACCAACGATCCGCAGATCACCATGGATCTGTTCCCGGACGGGCCGGCACCCCGCAGCGAAGCAGAAACCAGTCATGGTGCAGCGGCCGCCCCTGCTGAGGCGAAACCCGCCGCGGCGGCGCAGCCGGCCACCGTGGAAGTAGTGTTCCCCCACGATCATGGCTGAGGAGCCTCCCAAGGAAGACCTCGCGGAAGGGACGCTGATCTCGCATCTGCTGGAGCTGCGCAACCGGCTGATGCGCGCCATGATCGCGGTCATCATCGTGCTGATCCCGTGCATCTATTATCAGAACCGGATCTTCACCTTCGTCTCGCGGCCCATCCGCGAAAAACTTCCGAAGGGAGTCGAGCTGATCGCCATCGGCGTCATGACGCCCTTCACCGTGCCGCTGCAGCTGGCACTGCTCCTGGCGATATTCATCGCCATGCCCTACATCCTCTACCAGGTATGGGCCTTCGTGGCGCCGGGTCTGTACAAGCACGAGAAACGTTTCGCGATTCCGCTGCTGGTGTCCTCGATACTGCTGTTCTACCTGGGCATTGGTTTCGCCTACGCAGTCGTGTTCCCGCACGTGTTCTCGTACTTCGCCAGCGCCACGCCCGAGGGGGTGAAGTGGCAGGCGGACATCGCCAGCTACCTAAGCTTCGCCATGAATATCTTTTTTGCCTTCGGGCTGGCATTTGAAGTGCCGATCGCCGTGGTGCTGCTGGTGCTCACGGGCATCGTGAAGATCGAAAAACTCAAAGAGCATCGCGGCTATGTGCTGGTGGGCGTGTTCGTGGTCTCCGCGATGGTCACGCCACCGGATGCGATCTCCCAGTGCGTCATGGCGATACCCATGTACCTGCTGTACGAGGGCGGAGTGATCATGGCCGGCATCATGTACCGGATGCGCCAAAAGGACATTGCTCGCCGGGAAGCCGAATCCTCTTGAACGAGGTGGCCGCGAGCGGGACCTGGATGGGTCACCCCCGGGGACTTGCGACGCTGTTCTTCACCGAGATGTGGGAGCGGTTCTCCTACTACGGCATGCGCGCACTGCTGCTGCTGTACATGACCGCGGCGCTCAATGCCGGCGGCCTGGGGATGAGCGATGTGCAGGGTGGCGCGGTCTACGGCCTGTTCACTGCCGCCGCCTATCTGGCCAACATGCCCGGCGGCTGGATCGCCGATCGGATACTCGGCCAGCGCAAATCGGTCTTCTGGGGCGGCGTATTGATCAGCGCGGGCAACTTCACCCTCGCGCTGCCTGCCGGCATCACGACCTTTTACCTGGGCCTGCTCGTCATCTGCCTGGGCACCGGCATGCTGAAAACCAACTGCAGCACGCTGGTGGGAGCGCTCTACCAGGGCGATTCCGGCTCGCGACGCGATGCGGCGTTCTCGATCTACTACGTCGGCATCAACCTCGGCGCCCTCTCGCCACTGGTGGTCGGCACCGTCGGTGAGACTGTCGGCTACCGGTGGGGCTTCCTGGTGGGCGGTATCGGCATGGTGCTGGGCCTGATCCAGTATCGCCTGTCCGGAAAATGGCTGGGCGCGGTGGGCCTGGCGCCGCACCCGGCGGCACCGCGCGAGCACAAACTCGCGCAGCGGCTGCTCACCGGGTCTGTGGTGCTGCTGGGTATCCTCGTGCTGCTCGCCATCTTCGGGCTGCTGCCCATCGGTATCGTGCAGCTGGCCAATGTCACGGGCGCGGCGATGATCGCCTTGGCGATTGCGTTCTTTGGCAACGTGCTGCTGTTCGGCAAACTGACCACGCCGGAGAAGAAATCGGTCGCGGTGATTGCCATTTTCTTCGTGTGTGCCGCGGTGTTCTGGGCCGGGTATGAACAGGCCGGCTCGACCTTGAACCTGTTCGCCCGGGATCACACCGACCGCTCCTTCCTGGGCAGCTGGTTTGCCTCCGGCCAGCATCCGGTGAGCTGGTATCAGATCGCGCAGGCGGTGTTCGTGCTCGGCCTTGCGCCGGTGTTTGCCTGGATCTGGATCAGCTTAGGCAGGCGCGGCCGCGATCCGTCCGCCGGCGCCAAATTCGGCCTGGGGCTGCTGCAACTGGGTTTGAGCTTTCTCGTCATGATGGTGGCCGCGCAGACCGTGCTGCGCACGGGCCACCGGGTGTTGCCCGTGTGGCTGATTGCCACCTACCTGCTGCAGACCACCGGCGAGATGTGCCTGAGTCCCATCGGCCTATCCAATGTCACCAAGCTTGCGCCGGCGCGCTACTCGGCGCAGATGATGGGTACCTGGTTTCTCGGCGCCGCGATCGGCAACCTGGCCGCGGGGCTCATCGGCGGTGAGATCGGCTCGGACGTGGCCGACATGCCGGGGCAGTTTGCGCGCATGGCGCTGATTGGCGGTGTGTCCGGTTGCATCATGCTGGCGCTGGCGCGACCGGTGCGTGCCTGGATGGGAGCCGCGCGCTAAGCTGCGGCGGCATGGACACCCCGACACTGGCCGGCAAGACCATCGCCGTGCCCGAGACACGTGAGCTGGATCTGTTTGCCGCGATGCTGGAGCGGCGTGGCGCGCGGGTAGTGCGTTGTCCTTTGGTGGCTATCCGCGACGCCGCCGATCCGGCGCCCGTTCTGAGCTTCATCCGCCGCTTCGCCGCTGGGCACTGCGATGATCTGATTCTGCTCACGGGGGAGGGCTTGCGCCGACTGCTCGGCTGCCTCGAGCAGCACGAGCCCGCATTGAGACCCGCGTTCCTGATGCAGCTGGCGAAAGTTCGCAAGATCACCCGCGGACCCAAGCCGGCACGGGCGCTGCGCGAGCTGGGCTTGAAGCCTGACATTGCCGCGCAGGTACCCACGACGGCCGGCGTGATCGCCGCCCTGCAACCCCTCGCCTTCAGCCTCGAAGGGCGCAGCTTCGGCGTGCAACTGTATGGCAGCGAGCCGAACCTGCCGCTGATCCAATTCCTCCACGACTGCGGGGCGGGGGTCATCACCGTCGCCCCGTACCGCTACGCCGATTCGACTGACGATGCCGCGGTGCTGGAGTTGCTGGTACGCATCGAGCGCGGTGATGTCGATGCCATTGCCTTCACCAGCACGCCGCAGGTGCGCCGGCTCATCGCAGTCGGCGGCGAAGCGCGCATCACCCAGGCCCTGCAACGCACCCATGTCGCCGCCATCGGGCCGGTCGTGGCCGAAGCGCTGGGTCGACATGGCATCCGCGTGCAGTCGATGCCGGAGGACAATTTCTTTCTCAAGCCCATGACCAGTGCCATCGAAGCGGCGCTGACCGGTGTGACGGGCCGATGAGGCCGGCCGTCAGCGTCGGCGGTGGGCGTACACCTCGAACCTGCCGCGCGGCCCGATGAACATGGATCCGATCCAACCCGTCACACTGACGATCAGGCTGGCCAGCAGCGCCGCACGGAAGTCCACGACATGAAAGCCGCGCAACAGCCATGCGGTCAGGCCGAGCATGCCCGCATTCACCACCAGCAGGAACAAGCCGAGCGTCAGCAGGGTGAGGGGAAAGGTGAGGATCACCGCGATGGGGCGGATGATGGCGTTGACCACTCCCAACACGAGCGCCGCCAGCACCAGGGTCTGGGGATCATCGATCCGGATGCCGCTGACCCAGCGGGTCGCGATCCACAGGCCCACCATGGAGAGCGCGGCACGAAACAGGAATCCGGCCATCAGGCGTTCTCCCTGACCATCTGTTCCACCAGCACCTTCAATCTTGCAATCGCCCGCTCCCAGCCGGTCCGCAAGCGCATATAGGCCGTGTCCGATTCGCGGCTTATCGGAAAGCCCGAACCCAACAGCCGCAGCACCGTCTTGCTGGCGTCGGAATCATCGAGCATGAAGTCATCGATAATCGCGTTGACAAGCTGCGGCAGATCATCCGATGGCAGGTAGATGAGGCGCATGCGGCGCTGCGGCAGCAGCACATCGATATGGGCCTCAAGCTCCGTAACCCGATCGACGGAGGCGCGGAAGTGTCCGCCTTCCCGGGCACTGATCTGTGCCTCCGGGGAGCACCATTTGCGCAGGCACTCGGTGTCCGTCAGGGCCTTCCAGACTTCAGCCGCCCCGGCCGCAATGTCGACGCGGTGGGCGTATCCTCGGGTGCGTCCGCTCATATGTGGATTGTGCCACGCAGGAGGTGTGATGCAGCACTCGGTTTGTGACGGCGCTCATAAGTTCGCGCGACCGTGTATGACACAGTCCCACCCCTGAAGCTCAAGGTTTTCCTGCCAACAGACCCATGGTCGCAAGTTCTTCCTCACCCGAATCCCTGCAGCAGCGCAGCGCTCATCTGCTGGACATCATCGCCGAGATGACCGGGCTGGGCGCCTGGGAACTCAATGTCGACTCAATGACCCCGCTATGGTCCAGCCACGCGCGGCAGATTTTCGGCATGGACCCGACCGCGACACTGTGCCTGGAGGACATTCTGCAGTGCTATGCGACGGAGGCGCGGCCGATCATCGCCACGGCCTTTCGTGAGGCTGTCGCCAATGGCAAGTCCTTCGATCTGACCCTGCCTGCCATCCGCCGCGACGCGGTGCGGCTGTGGGTGCGCTGCGTGGGTGACCCGGAGGTCGTCGACGACCGCACCGTCCGGCTCTCCGGAGCGGTCCAGGATGTCACGCGACAGTACGAGGCCGCCCGCGATGAGCGCATGGCGCAGGCCGAACTGCGCCAGATACGCGCGCGCTTTGAACGCGCCGTCGAAGGCAGCAGCGATGGACTGTATGAATATGACCTCCTCAACGGCGCCACCTGGTACTCACCCAGCGTGCGCGAAATGCTCGGCTACGGTCCCGATGAGCCTTTTCCGCACAGCATCCTGGAGCTGACGCCGGCCGCCGAGCGTTTTTCGGTCGAGGACGCCGCCCGGCGTCACACCGCCGCGGGCACGCCATTTGATGTGGTGTTTCCGGTGCGCCATCGCAGTGGGGAAACCCGCTGGGTGCGTTCGCGCGGCCGCTGCGAACGCAACGCACAGGGCACTCCGACCTACTTCTCAGGCTCCATCCAGGACATCACGGAGCAACTGAAGGCACGCGCCGCCCTGGTTGCCGCCACGGAGGAAGCCTCGGCGGCGAATCGCTCCAAGAGCGCCTTTCTGGCCAACATGAGTCATGAGATCCGCACGCCGATGAACGGCGTGCTGGGTATGACCGAGCTGCTGCTCGATACCTCACTCAATCCGGTGCAGCACGAGTACGCGGAGACCATCCGCACCTCGGCGACTTCGCTGCTGGGGATACTCAACGACATTCTCGATTTCTCAAAGATCGAGGCCGGACGCCTCGAAGTCGAGTCCGTGGAGATGGATGTCCGCGATTGCGTCGAGGATGTGGGCACGATGATGGCGGTGCAGGCAGCCGCGAAGAATCTCGAATTCATCGTCAATGTCGATCCGGCGGCCCCGGAGTGCGTGCTCGGGGACCCGCACCGCCTGCGCCAGATCCTCACCAATCTGGCGGGCAATGCCATCAAGTTCACGCAGGCCGGCGAGGTCGTCATCGAGGTGCACAACGTCGGTACGCGCCGTGACCGCGTGCTGCTGCACTTCGAAGTGCGTGACACCGGCCCGGGGATGGCGCCCGAAGTGGTCAAGAAGCTGTTCCAGCCCTTTGCGCAGGCGGATGCCGCCACGACGCGGCACTTCGGTGGCACCGGTCTGGGGCTCTCCATCGTCAAGCGCCTGTGCGAGTTGATGGGGGGCAGTGTCAGCGTCGTTTCCAGCCCCGGGGTCGGCACGAGCTTCTCGGTGACGCTGCCCTGCGAGGCGCTCACCACCAGCCCGGAGCGGCTGCTTGAGTCACCGCACGCGGCCGTCCGCCGCCGCATCCTGGTCGTGGATGACAATGATACGAACCGCCGCGTGCTGCGCGGGCAGCTGCTGCCGGCCGGCCATTACGTCGCGACCACCGGGCGCGCCGGTGACGTTGTCGGGTTGTTGAAGCAGGCCGTCGCCCGGGGCGCACCCTTTGACCTGGTCATCGCGGACGATCAGATGCCTGATGCGGACGGCGGCTGGCTCGCCCAGACACTCAAGAGTGACGCTGCGCTGGCGCCCATACCGCTGGTACTGCTCACATCCCTTGACCGGCACGGCAGCACGCGCCGGCTCGCGGACCTGGGTTTTGCCGGGTATTTGACCAAACCGGTACGCGGCCGCGAGCTGCGCGCCTGCGTCGAGCGGGTCATGGACACCACCAACCAGAGCGGCTCGCATTCCCAGCTGGTGACACGCAGCTCCTTGGCTGCCGAGAAGATCCATGGTCACTACCGCGGACGGGTGCTGGTCGCGGACGACAACATCGTCAATCAACAGGTGACGCGCCGCTTCCTGCAGCGGCTCGGCTGCAAGGTCGAAGTCGCCGACAATGGCTTGCGCGCCGTCGAGTTCTGCGCGCAGTCGAACGTCGACCTGGTGCTCATGGACATGCAGATGCCCATCATGGACGGCCTGACGGCGTGCCGCGAAATACGGCGCGCCGAGGCGGGTGGCCGGCGCGTAACCATCGTCGCCCTGACCGCCAGCGCCATGACCGATGAACTGGATCGCTGCCGCGCCGCCGGGATGGATGGCCTGCTGACCAAACCGCTGCAGCCGCAACGGCTGCGCGAAATTCTCGACCGTCACGGACTCGGCGATCCGCGGGCCGCGGCCCGCGATGGTGCCAGCACTCAGCCACTGCGCGTGCTGGCACCGGCGCTGGACATCGAGCGCCTGCAGACCCTCGTCGGCGATGATCCGCAGTTCATGGCCCGGCTGTGCCGGACCTTCATGGCCAGCAGCACCCGCCTGATCGTGGAGTTGCGGCAGGCCATCGGCGTCGAGGACCGCACGCAGGTCAAGGCCCTCGCCCACAAGCTGAAGGGGGGTGCCGGCAGCGTGTGCGCCCGCCGCATCACCGACCTGTCACTGGCACTGGAGCACACGGCCATGGTCGAACCCTTCACCGAGCTGCTCGGCGTGGTGGAGCAGATTCAGGCGACGCTGGATGAATGCTCCAGTGTCATCGAAGTACACTTTTCGTGAACGGGACCGTGAACAACCCGACGCCGTTGCGTTTGCTGCTGGTGGAAGATGAGCCCACGCAGCTGCTGCTGACCCAGCACATGCTGCGGCGTGGAGGCTATGAAGTCGAAACCGCCAGTGATGGCGCGACGGCACTCGAGAAGCTCGCCACCGGGCGCTTTCAGCTGCTGGTGACCGATTGGGAAATGCCGGGCATGGATGGTCCCACGCTGTGCCGCAAGGTGCGCGCCGCGCGGCTGCCCGGATATCTGTACATCCTGCTGCTGACGGGCCAGATATCCACGCGCAGCGTCGTGATCGGCCTCGATGCCGGCGCCGACGACTATGTGCGCAAGCCCGCCGACGAGGCGGAGCTGCTGGCCCGTCTGGCGGCCGGTCAACGCATCGTGCAGCTTGAACAGTCACTGCGCGACGCCAACGCACAGATCCGCCGCCTGTCGATCACCGACGCATTGGTTAACACCTATAACCGGCGTTATCTCAATGAACAGCTCATGCACGAGGTCGAGCAGGCGCGACGGCTGCCCCGCGACCTGTCGGCCATCCTGGCGGATCTGGATTTCTTCAAGTCGATCAACGACCGGCATGGCCACCAGGTCGGTGATCAGGTGCTGCAGTGTTTTGTCGCCGTGGCGCACGGGGCGATCCGCGAGAACGTGGACTGGGTGGCGCGCTATGGCGGCGAGGAGTTCGTGGTGGTGCTACCCGACACGGATCTGGCCACGGCCGTGAAGGTGGCGGAGCAGATCCGCACACGGTGCGAGCGCGGTGCGCTCGCAACCGACGCCGGCGAGCTGAAATTCACCGCAAGTTTCGGTGTCGCGGCATTGGATGGCCGCCCCGGACCGAACGGGGCGGCGGCCGAGGCGCTGCTGCGCCAGGCCGATGCCGCGCTGTATCGCAGCAAGCGTGAAGGCCGCAATCGGGTCACCGCCGCCGATCGCTGACCAGCGTCCACACCATCGGCACCAGCGATACCCCGATGATACCCAGGGTCACCAGCCCAAAATTGTTCTTCACGAGCGGGATGTTGCCGAACAGGTACCCGCCCCAGATGAACAGGGTGCCCCAGAGGATGCCGCCGGCGATGTTGTAGCTCTGGAAACTCACGTAGCGCATCCGGCCGACGCCGGCCACAAAGGGCGCGAACGTGCGCAACAGCGGCAGGAAGCGCGACAGCAGGATGGTCAAGGCGCCGTGGCGGGCAAAGAAAGCTTCGGTGCGTCGCAGATGTTCCGGCTTCAGCCAGCGGATACGGCCGGAGAACGCACGTGGCCCGATGGCGCGGCCGATCGCGTAGTTGCTGGTGTTGCCGAGGATTGCGGCCGCGCACACCAGTACCCACATCAGCGGTGCGCGCAAGGTGCCCGTGGTATCCACGGCGGCCAGTGCACCGATGGCGAACAGCAGGGAATCACCCGGCAGGAACGGGGTCACCACCAGTCCGGTTTCGGCGAAGATGATGGCGAACACGATGCCGTATATCCAGGCGTGATACAGCGCAATCACGGCCCCCAGATGCCGGTCGAGATGCAGAAAGGTATCGATCAGGGAATACAGGGCGCCCAAGGCTCAACCTTAAAAACAGACCACGCGGACCAAGAAGCGATGCTGGCGGTTCAGCCGACACCAAGCGCCAGTGCCGCGGGCAGCGCAGCGGCCGTCGTGCACAGCGCCGGCCCGCCCCCATTGAGCTGCGGCAGATGCTTGAGCAGATCCTCGAAGGATTCCGCCCGCCCGATGGCGTAGCCTTGCGCGTAGTCGACGCCGTGCTGTGCGATCCGGTCACGGATCTCGTCAGTTTCCACATACTCCGCGACGGTGTCCAGTGACATGGTGCGCGCCAGCTGGGCGATCACCTGAACCATGCTGTCGGCGCGCGGGTCGCGCAGGACATCGCGCACAAAGCTGCCGTCAATCTTCAGCATCGTAACCGGGAGCTGGCGCAGGTAGGACAGGGAACACAGCCCGGTTCCGAAGTCATCCAGCGCCACCTCGCAGCCCATCCGCCGCAGACGGCGCATCACCACTTCGGCGCGCGACAGGTTGAGAATGGTCGCGTTTTCGGTGAGTTCAAAACAAAACACCTTCGGATTGATGCCGCTCTTCTGCACACTGTCGAACAGGAAATCCGGAAACTCGTCATCGCCGAGTGACTGGCCGGAGAAGTTGATGGAGAAGACGCACGGACGGGACTGCAATTGGTCCGCGTAGGGCTTGAGCAGATGGATTGCGCGCCTGACGACCCAGCGGTCGATGTCGGCCATCATCTGGTAGCGCACCGCCGCCGACAGGAAGGTGTCGGGCCCCAAGGCCGCGCCGTCGCGCCCGATCATGCGCAGCAGCAGCTCGTAATGCGGCGGCTTCTGCGCGGATTCGTTGAAGGGGGCAATCGCCTGGGCGACCAGGCTCAGTCGATCGTGCGCGAGCGCCTCGCGCACGCGCGTTACGACGTCGATATCCGAGAACCTGCGGATGATGCTCTGGTCACCGACCTGGTAAGTGGCCACCCGGTTGCGCCCACGGTCCTTGGCGGCCTTGCAGGCGGTTTCCGCAGCCGCAAGTGAATGCGCAAGCTCGCCGCCGCGCCCGTTTTCCAGCGGCGCGACACCAATGCTGATCGTAATGCTGATGTCCTGTCCCGGATGCAGCGCACTGAGCATCTCCGCGCCCACGCGCAGTGATTCGGCGAAGCGGCTGGCGTCCTCGACTTCGGTGGGCAGCAGCACCGTGAAGCGGTCGCCGGAGATGCGTGCGGCGAGCGCGCCGGGCGGCAGGCGGCTGCGGATCAGTTCGCCCAGCTGCCCGATGACGGTATCGCCCACGTGCATGCCGTGGTTGTCATTGATGACATGCAGGCGATCGCAGTTCATGTACAACGCGCTCCAGGGCGTGCTGTGGATGCTGCGCTCGACCACGATGGCGCGGACGCGCTGTTCGAATGCGCTGCGCGTATACAGCCCGCTCAATGCATCGTAGTGACCCGCCACCACGACCGCGGCACGGCGCGCAAGAATCTCGGCCACGCGGCCGTCACGAGCGCTGAACTGCTGGCCCAGCGGATCACGCAGCAACGCCAGTACGCCCATGCCGCGGCCGCCGCCACTGCGTACCGGACACACCAGCGCACGGCACGCAATCACATTGGCCAGCGGGCCGCTGCGTGTGTCGTTGAGGATGACCGGATGAGGATTGGCGTTGGCGATCTGCAGCAGCTGGCGATGGGCGCGCGCGATGAGCTGTCCATCGGCCTTCGAGTCGGTGGCACCGCGCACCAGCGCGATGCCTTTCTCCGGAACGATCAGCGCGGCCACCGTGCATTTGAGATGACTGACCATTCGCTGCACCAGATTCTTAAGTTCATCGGCGCCATCCGGAGCCATGTTGGCATCGGCGGCGTCCGCCAGCAGCAGGTCCAGGTCCTCATCGAGTTCGCCGATCGATGCCTTGAGTCCTTCGATGGTGTGCATCGCGAGCAGTTCGCGCCGCAGGCATTCCAGGGCCGGACGCAGCAGCGAATGGGTGAACGAGAAGCCGCGCGCCTCGGATTCGTTCGGGGCCGGTCGGGTCAGTACTGCGACCACGGACAGCAACGTGTCGTCGTCGGCGCGGATCCAGAACAGGTACGCCGGCTGCTCGCCCAGCAGTTCGAGCGCGCCGTCACCGGAGCTGCGGTCGTGCGCCACCGGCAGCATGGCATCCACACGACTCGTCAAGTCGGGGCCCATGGTCGAGTCGTTCGACCAGCGCAGGCGGCCGGCAGCGTTGTACACCGCGATGGTCGCCGCGCGCGGCATCATGGCGCGGAACAGTTGTGAGAACGGCTCGAGCCACCCCCATCCTTCGTTATTGCCGTCTTTGGAATCCGCTCCGGTCATATCTGCAAACATCGCAAATACGCCGGCTGCAGACCTTGCGCCAGTTGGCGAATTGCATAATAGTCCCGCACGAGGCATATGCTGCAGGGCAGCATATGTTAATTGATGACCGGCGCGGGTTGACGGAACCAGGGTCCCGGGTCGACCGGACGGCCACCGTTGCGAATCTCGAAATACAGCTGGGGCCGGCTGCTGCCGCCACTGTCGCCGCTGGCCGCGATCACCTCGCCCGCCGCCACGGTGTCGCCAACGGCCTTGTAAAGCCGGTCGTTGTGACCGTACAGACTGAGGTAGCCGTCGCCATGATCGACGATGGTGAGCAGTCCCAAGCCGGGCAGCCAGTCCGCATAGATGACGCGGCCCCGGTAGACCGCGCGCACATCGGCGCCGCGTTCGGTATCAATCAGCATCCCATCCCACTTCAGGCCGCCGGCACGCACCTGTCCGAAGCGAGCCGCAAGGTGGCCGCCGACCGGCCAGGCGAGGCGGCCGCGCCAGGACCCGAAGGCACCGGTCGCATCGCTGGGAAAAGGCTGCATAGCACGCTTCAGATCGGCCAACAGCGCGGTCAGTGCCGCCTGCTGACCCTGCAGTCGCTGCAGCATCCGGGCGCTGTTGCGCGAGTCGGCCTTGATGGCCACGAGGGCCGCATCGCGCTGTGCGCGCGCCGCCTCCAGCTGGGCGAGCTCATCGGTGGTGGCGCTCTGCAGGGCATCCAGTCGTTGCTCGTCCGCCGCCAGCTGCGCATCAAGATCGCCCAGCCGATGAATATCTGTATCGATCGCCGCAATGGCGCCGGCGCGCGCGCGACCAAAGTAGCTGTAGTACACGAACATCCGGCTCGCCTGGGCGGGGTCTTGCTGATTGAGGAGCATTTTCAGGGGCTCCTCGCGGCCGATGATGTAAGCGGCGCGCAGCTGCTGCGCCAGCCCCGCACGCATGCCGGCCACGGTGGCCTCCAGGCTGTGCTGCTCGGCGGCCACGCCGGTGCGATGGGCGGTGCGCTCGGCACGCTCGTGGCGCAGGTCCGCCAGCTTCGCGCGCCCCGCGGCCACCGACTCCTCGGCGGCCTGCAAGGCCTGGGCGCCGCGATCCGACGCCGCCGTATCCTGGCTGACCTTGTCGCGAATGGCCGCGATCCGGGCCTTCAATGCCTGAAGCTGCGCTTGCGTCTGTGCCTGGCGATCGGGGGCGGGGCTGGCCGCCAGGAGGCCCGCTGCGGCCGCCGCGAGGCAGGCCCGCAGCACAATGCGACGCGATAGACCCATGCTCGTTATACTACGCGCCCTTTTTTGCAGGTGTGCTCTGGGACGGGTTGGATGGACAGGCTGATCGAATACATTGGACATCATCCCTTGCTGGCCGCCGCCGCGGGGGTCGCCGCGCTGATGGTCTTTGCCTATGAGTACTACCTGCGCAAGCAGGGCATGAGCGCCATTTCCCCGCAGGAACTGATCCGGCTGATGAACCAGGGGGCTCTGGTCCTGGACATCCGCAGCCTCGATGAGTTCGCCGCCGGGCATATCAACGGCGCCCGGCAACTGCCCTTTGACCAGCTGCCCAAGGCCGGTGACACCCTCAAAAAACATCGCGAGAAGCCGGTCATCGTCTATGGCGCCGATGAGACCCAGGGGCCGTTGGTGGCCCGCAAGCTCGCCTCGCAGGGGTTCACCCAGGCCTTCTGTCTGCGCGGTGGCCTGGCCACCTGGCGCGCCGAAAATCTGCCACTGGCCAAGGGCTGATGGCGCCGAAAGTCGTGATCTATGGAACCAGCTGGTGCCCCTACTGCACACGGGCTCGGCAGCTGCTGGCATCCAAGGGTGTCGATTTCGAGGAAATCGATGTCGAGGCACACCCGGGAGCCCGTGATGCGATGGTCGCGCGCAGCGGGCGCAGCTCCGTGCCACAGATTTTCATCAACCAGACCCATGTCGGCGGCTGCGATGATCTGATCGCGCTCGATGTCACCGGCGGGCTGGATCCGCTATTACAGGAGATGCATGAATGACCGACAACAACGACGGCGCCGCACCGGCAGCCCCGATGCTGGGTGATCCGAACGCCACGGGCAGCCAGCTGGCCCTGCAGGCTGTGTACCTGAAGGACTGTTCGTACGAGGCGCCGAATGGCCCGCGCGTCGATGGCCAGTGGAACCCGCAGATCAACCTGGATCTGCATACCGGCGTCAGCATCCTCACCCCGGAGCTGCGCGAGATCGTGCTGACCGTGACCGTCTCGGCGAAGCAGGGCGAGTCGACCATGTTCCTGGTCGAGGTCAAGCAGGCCGGCGCGTTCCTGATGCGCAATCTTTCGGACGATGACGCGCGTCGCGCCATTGGCACGATTTGTCCGAACGTTCTGTTCCCGTTTGCCCGCGCCGCGGTGTCGAATCTGGTGACCCAGGGCGGATTCCCGCAGTTCCTCCTGCCGCCGGTGAACTTCGAAGCGCTGTACGAGCGCGCGCTGATCGATGCCGGCAATCAGACGTCGGCCACCAAGAATTAGTCCGATGGGGGGCGAACCTGGGTTGCCGCCGACCGGGTCACCCATCGCGGTGCTGGGCGCGGGTTCCTGGGGAACCGCGCTGGCCATCCAGTTTGCCCGCAGCGGCAAGGCCACGCGCCTGTGGGGTCGCGATCGCGCACGGGTGGCCGAGATGGTGCGGGAGCGTGCCAATCGGCGCTACCTGCCGCAGGGTGATTTTCCCGACTCGCTCAGCGTCGGCACTGATCTGGCGGCGCAGCTGGCCGGCGCCCTCGATGTGCTGGTTGTGGTCCCCAGCGACTCCTTCCGCGCCATGCTCGGACAGATCCGGCCTTTGCTCAGTCCCCAGATGCGGCTGGCGTGGGCCACCAAGGGCTTTGAAGCACACAGTGGCCTGCTGCCGCACCAGGTGGCCCGGGCCACGCTGGGCACGGGCCGCGCGTTTGCCGTCCTGTCCGGTCCGACATTCGCTTCTGAAGTCGGTGCCGGCCTGCCCACGGCGATGACGGTCGCATCTGCTGATGCCGGCTTCGCGGCCGCCCTGGCGCAGGATCTGTCTTCCACCAATTTCCGCGCCTACACCTCGACGGACATCGTCGGTGTCGAAGTCGGTGGTGCCGTGAAGAACGTGCTCGCGCTGGCCGCGGGACTGTCCGATGGTCTGGGGTTTGGCGCCAATACGCGGATCGCGCTGATCACCCGCGGCCTGACCGAGATGGTGCGTCTGGGGGTGGCGTTGGGCGCCAGCCGCGAGACATTCATGGGTCTTGCGGGACTGGGAGACCTAGTCCTCAGCTGCACGGATGATCAAAGCCGCAACCGGCGCTTTGGCCTGTTGCTGGCGCAGGGAAGCAATATCGATCAGGCACGCGCGCAGATCGGCCAGGTCGTCGAGGGCGTGCATGCCGCGCGGGCGGTGCGCTCCGTCGCGCAGCGCGAGCAGGTGGACATGCCCTTGTGCGAGGGTGTCTACCGCGTGCTGTACGAAGGACTGCCCGCCGATGAAGTCGTGCGCGCGCTGATGCGACGGCCGATTCGGGCCGAGGCCGAGTAGGCGCTACGGGCTGAGCCTGAAACCCTGCTGCCGCCACGCCTCGAAGACCACCACTGCGACGGCGTTGGCGAGGTTGAGGCTGCGGTTGCCCGACCGCATTGGAATATTCAACCTGCGCCCTGGATCCAGCGACTGCAGAACCGGCGCGGGCAAACCGCTCGATTCGGAGCCGAACAGGAATGTGTCGGCAGGTTCGAAGCGCGCCTCGGCATAAGGCGTGGGCGAGCCGGTCTCGATGGCGAACAACCGTGTCGGCCCGATCTGCGCCAGGCACAGCGCGAGGTCCGCATGGACCGAGACCTGCGCAATTTGCGCGTAGTCCATGCCCGCGCGCTGCACGGATTTGCGGTCGAGCTCGAATCCCAGCGGCCGCACCAGGTGCAGCCTGCACCCCGTATTCGCGCACAGCCGGATGATGTTCCCCGTGTTCGGCGGAATTTCGGGATGATGCAGGATGACGTGGAACATCGATCTTTAGTTCATATATGGAACAATAACCCTGCTGGCTCCTGGTTTTGTATCTTTAAAGCGGCAATTATCGGGCACGGTACAACACCCAGAGCATCAGTACGGTGAAGACCGACCACCCGTACAGGTTGACGACGATCATCGACAGCGGTGGGTATCCGACCCGCTCGAGGCAGAAATACCCCAGGGTACTGAATGCCAGGATCACCCCGGTGAGCGCGGCGCATTTGAGGATGCGATGCCGGATGTACTCATCGCTGCCCCGATAGACCCAGTAGGTGATGCACACCACCAGCAGCAAGGCGAGCAGCGGCAGCAGCAGGACGAACTCGCGCGTGCGACCCGCCGCCAGGTAGCGGGGCGCCACCGCGGCCGTGATCAGCGTACAGAGGTAGACCCACAGACTGAAAAGGATGGCCTTGACCGGCAGGGGGTAGATCCGCGTCGGCCGGTACGTCGGGGCCAACGGGTCGAGCGGAACGTTCTGCATGAGGGCCTGCCTGTGATTCCTACTGAGCGGACGCCGGCATGGGCAGGGGGGCCTTCGCCGGCATTGGCACCTGCGCCGGTGTCGGGAACTGCACGCCCAGTTCCCGGAACTTCCCCATGAGCGCAATCATGACGGCGTGCTGCACTTCGGCGTAGACCGCCAGTTCCGGCGAGCGCACGAAATAGACCACTTCATAGCGCAGCGCGGTCTCGGTGAGCGTCAACAAACTGCAGCGAACGAAGCGCGCGCGCGCGGACTCCTCGATGACGGCGCGCACGGCATCCGGCAGCCCGCGCAGGACGGCCACCGCGGTGTCATGCGCCACCGGGATTTCAAAGGAAACACGCCGTTCACTCATGCGTCCGAAATTGCGGATCCGTGATTTGGTGATGTCGGCATTCGAGACCACGATCTGCTCGCCGGTGATGCTGCGGATCCGGGTGCTCTTGACGCCGATGTATTCGACCGTTCCGGTCAGCGTATCGACGGTGAGCAGGTCGCCGATGACAAAGGGCTTGTCCATCGCGATCGACATCGATGCGAGCAGGTCGCTCAGTACGGCCTGCACCGCCAGAGCCACGGCGATGCCACCGATCCCCAGGCCCGCGAGCAGCGGCCGGATGGCCACCCCCATATTGTCGAGTGCCAGCAGCAGGGCCAGTCCCCAGATCAGCACGCCCGCGACGAACAGGATGATCTCCATCGAACCGGCCAGCGCGGCGCCATGATCGGATGAACTGCGACGACGCTGATCGATCGAATAGCGCAGTGTGGTCGTGGCCCAGCGGGCGACCTGGTACCAGAAGATCAGCGTGATCAGCACATCGGCGGCGCGGTCGATGCGCTGCGCGAGGTGGATCGCCGGCGGAAAATCCAACAGCTCAACGGCGCCGTACAACGCCACGCCGCAGATGAATAGCCGCGTGGTCTTCTCGATCAGCAAAGCCGTGAGGTCGAGGGCCACGGGGAGCGGGCGACCCGAGACGAGCCACTTGCGGCGCCGTGAGCGGAAAATCTGCCGCAGCGCCAGCAGCCCGATGAACACGCCGAGGAACACGCCCAGGGCGACCGCCCAAGCGCCGAGGCTATTCCACAGCAGCGGCTGCTTCCAGAATTGGTCCAGGTTCGGCATACGCGCCGGATTTTCGCACGGACGGCCGCTAATCAGCGGCGTTCATCCCCAGTTCCTTGAGTTTGCGGGTCAGGGTATTGCGTCCCCATCCCAGCAGCTTCGCCGCATCCTGGCGATGGCCCTGAGTGCGCTTGAGCGCCGCACGGATCAGCACCCGCTCGAACTCCGGCTGCGCATCGGTGAGCAGCGGGCGCTTGCCCACCATCGCCTGGCGGTCCGCCCAGCTGGCGAGCGCCTTGGCCCAGTCCACCTCCCCGGGAACTTCGCTGTCGGAAGCGAGCTCGGCCGGCAGATCCTCCATGCGGATCTCCGAGCCCGGTGCCAGCACGGTCAGCCGGCGACACAGATTCACCAGCTCGCGCACGTTGCCGGGCCAGGTGTGCGCCGCGAGCTTTTCCTTGGCATCGGCTGCCAGGGCCTTCGGATCCACGCCCAGCTCCATCGCCGCGACGTGCAGATAATGATCGAGCAGTTCCGGGATGTCCTCCGAGCGCGCCCGCAGCGGCGGCAGCTCGATGCGGATGACATTCAAGCGGTGATAGAGGTCCTCGCGGAACACCCCACGCTGCACCCGATCCTGCAGGTTCTGGTGAGTCGCCGCGATGACGCGCACGTCGACGCGGATCGGCGTCTGACCGCCGACCCGGTAAAACTCGCCTTCGGCCAGCACCCGCAGCAACCGGGTCTGCAGTGGCGTAGACATGTCGCCGATTTCGTCGAGGAACAGCGTGCCGCCGTCCGCCTGCTCGAAACGGCCGCGTCGCAGGCTGTCGGCGCCGGTGAACGCGCCCTTCTCATGGCCGAACAGTTCCGACTCCAGCAGTTCGCTGGGAATGGCCGAAGTGTTCAGGGCAATGAAGTGTTTCGCGGCGCGCGGCGAGTGCTCATGCAACGCGCGCGCGACCAGCTCCTTGCCGGTACCCGATTCGCCGGTGATCAGTACCGTGACGCTGGAGCGTGACAGGCGTCCGATGGCCCGGAACACCTGCTGCATGGCCGCCGCACGACCCAGCAGCTCGGGAATCGGAGGGGGACTGCCGCCATCGGCTGCGGTCGGCGTGCCGGTGCGCGCCGCGCGTCGCACCAGGTCCACGGCCTGGTCGATATCGAAGGGCTTGGGCAAGTACTCGAAGGCACCGCTCTCATACGCCGATACGGCATTGCCCAGATCCGCGTACGCCGTCATCACGATGACCGGCAGATTCGGCCGCGTCTCACGAATGCGCTTGAGCAGTTCCAGTCCTGACTGGCCGGACATGCGGATGTCGGTGATCAGGACATCCGGCGCATCCCCGCGCAGCGCCGTAAGGGCCGACTCGGCCGCGTCAAAAGTTCGGGGCAGCATGCCGCCGTTGCGTAAGGCGCGCTCCAATACCCACCGGATCGATGCGTCATCGTCCACCAGCCATACGCGAAGGTTTAAAGTGCTCATACAGATTCCTCGAGAGGCAACATCAGCTTGAACACAGTTCGGCCGGGTTCGCTCTCAAATTCGATCAGGCCTCCATGGCGAGTCACCAGATCCTGGGCCACTGCCAGACCCAGCCCGGTGCCGGTGGATTTGCCGGTCACCAGTGGATAGAAGATGCTCGCACGCAGTGCCGCCGGAACGCCCGGCCCATCATCCTCAATGTACACGCCCGCCGCCAGGCGGTGGCGTCGGCCCGCGATGCTCACGTTCGAGAAAGCGCGCGTGCGGAAGGTGATGTGGCCGTGGTCGCCGACCGCCTGCATGGCATTGCGCGCCACATTCAGCAGCGCCTGGATCAGCTGATTGCGGTCGAAATTCGCGCTTGGCAGGCTCGGGTCGTAGTCGCGATCGATCACCACGCCCGAGGGCGCCTCGCCACGCAGCAGGTGAAACACATGCTCGCACAGCTCATGGACGTTGAGCTGCGTCTTCTGCATCGGCCGATTCGGTCCCGTCATCGAGGCCACGAGCGCGCTGAGGCGATCCGCCTCCGAAATGATGACGTTGGTGTATTCCTTGAGGTTCTCGTTCGGCAACTCCCGCTCCAGCAGCTGCGCCGCGCCCCGCAGGCCGCCCAGCGGGTTCTTGATCTCATGGGCCAGCTGCCGCAGCATCATGCGACTGCTGTCCAACCGCACCAGCATGTCGTTCTCACGGGAAATGCGCTGCCGCGCGGTCGTATCGGTAAGTTCGAGCAGCAGATGCGTTCCGGTGACCTCCCCGGCGAGCGGCGTGATCGTGACATCCACCACGTGCGGTTCGCGCGGTGTCGACTTCAGATTCAGGACCAGTTCCCGATCCGCGAAGGCTTCGCCCGTCTCGATCGAGCGACGCAGGATCGGAATCAGGCCATTGGATTCGAGCAGATGATCGCCGAACGGTCGACCGCGGCTCTGATTGAGACTGAAGGCCAGCAGATCCTGCGCGGCCACGTTGGCATAGATCGGGCACAGCTGCGCGTCCAGCAAGATGATGCCGGTGGACATCGCATTCAGCAGATCCGCGGAATCGAAATGCGACAGAGCTGACGGTAGCGAATGCTCAGAACCCACAGCGCACCTCGAACCACAGCGGTGCTAGTGAACGACTCCTACGCCCGGCGCCCGCGGTGCGGTTGGCGCGCCCGGGGCCGTGGGCGCTCCCGGTACCGCCGCGTTGCGCTGGCGGATGGAAAAGGTGACGGCATTGCCCTGGCAGGTGACTTCCCCGCGGGCATTGGTCACCTGCAACGTCAGGGAGTGATCGCCGCGATCCACCTGACTGAGTGCGAAGCTGCCATCGGACCCCAGCAGACCGGAAATATCCTGCCCGTCCATGCGCAGCATGATCTGGTTGCCTTCGCCGCCGACCCGCGCCAGCGTCACGTGGCCCGTTATGGAAAATGTGTCCAGAAAGACCTGGCCGGCGCCCGGAGAATCGATGTTGCACACCGGCGCGGCGGCGCTGGCAGGCGAGGCGCCCGCGGCGGCGGGCGGCGTGACCGCCGCCGACTGCGCCGAATAGGTCTGGGCATCGGAAATCTGCAGCTTTTGCGCCTTCGGGTTGGGCTGGTCGCTGTAATGGGTCACCCCATTGTCGTCGACCCATTTGTAGACCGTGGCGGACCAGGCGCTGGCGCATACACCCAGCATCAACAGTAGTGGCAGTCCTCGCATACACCCGGAGCATAGCCCCGACCGGGCCCAAGAACAAAAATAGACTGCAACCGTGCTCCCCCGCGATTAGCGGGGAAGCCGGGTTGTTGCATATCTGCGGTGCATTATCGAAGACTGCCACCGTCGTCATTAACAGCTGTAGTACAGCTCCAATTCGACCGGGTGCGTGGACATCCGCAGCCTGGTCACCTCCTGCATCTTCAGCGCGATGTAGGCATCCAGCAGATCATTGGTGAAGACCCCGCCGCGGGTCAGGAACTCACGATCCTTGTCCAGGTGCTCCAGCGCCATGTCCAGCGAATGGCACACGGTCGGAATGTGCGCGGCTTCTTCGGGCTCCAGGTCGTACAGATCCTTGTCGGCCGGATCGCCGGGGTGGATCTTGTTCTGGATGCCGTCGAGGCCGGCCATCATCATGGCCGCGAACGCGAAGTACGGATTTGCCGTGGAGTCCGGGAAGCGTACTTCGATGCGACGCGCCTTCGGGTTCGACACCCAGGGAATGCGGATCGAGGCCGAGCGATTGCGCGCGGAATACGCCAGCATCACGGGCGCCTCGAATCCGGGCACCAGGCGCTTGTAGCTGTTCGTGGCCGCATTGGTGATGGCGTTGATGGCCTTCGCGTGCTTGATGATCCCGCCAATGTAGTACAGGGCGAGCTCGGACAGACCGCCGTACTTGTCGCCGGCGAACAGCGCCTTGCCTTCCTTCTGCAAAGACTGGTGGACGTGCATGCCGCTGCCGTTGTCGCCGACCAGGGGCTTCGGCATGAAGGTCGCCGTCTTGCCGTAGCTGTGCGCCACGTTGAGTACGGCGTACTTCAGAATCTGCACCTGGTCAGCCTTGGTCACCAGACCGCCGGGACCGACACCGATTTCGCACTGGCCACCCGTGGCGACCTCGTGGTGGTGCACTTCGACTACCAGACCCATTTCCTGGAGGGCATCGCACATGGCCGAACGGATGTCCTGGAAGGCATCGATGGGCGGCACCGGAAAGTACCCGCCCTTGACGGTGGGACGGTGTCCCTTGTTGCCCTCGACATAGTCCTTGCCGGAATTCCAGGCGCCCTGCTGCGAGTCGATTTCGTAGAAACAGCCGTTCAGGCTGGAGCCACTGCGGACGCTGTCGAAGATGAAGAATTCATTTTCGGGACCGAACAGTGCGCCGTCGGCGATTCCGGTGGACTTCAGGTAGGCCTCGGCGCGCCGTGCGGTCGAGCGCGGGTCACGCTCATAGCCCTGCATGGTGGCCGGTTCAATCACGTCGCAGCGGATGTTGACGGTGGCGTCCTCGAAGAACGGATCCACGATGGCGGTGCTCGCATCCGGCATCAGGATCATGTCGGACTCGTTGATCCCCTTCCAGCCGGCGATGGAGGAACCGTCGAACATCTTTCCGTCCGTGAACAGCTCGGCGTCGACCAGGCGAGCCGGGATGGAGACGTGCTGCTCCTTGCCGCGGGTGTCCGTGAACCGGAGATCTGCGTACTTGACCTCCTTCTCTTTTATTAGCTTCAGTACATCAGTCGGTGTCATATCGCCTCCGAAAATGGGGTTGCCCGATGCGCATCGAGCAGCAGGATGTTGCAGCCCTTGTGCCAACATGAGGCAGCCAGAAATCAATAAGTTAGAACAGCATCACAGAAAATACGCACTACCATGGAGCAGTTGAAAAAAATCATGCTCCGAAATAGGGCGCTGGACGTACTATAAAATCAATATGGCGGCCAGGGATCCATTAATGCTTGTTTTCGGTGCGGCCGCTACGCCGCACGACGGTGCAACTGCACAAGAATCATCGGGTTGCGGCACACATTGGACACATCGCTATACTTCGCGCCCATGCAGTTTCTGGCTTCACTGATATTCACGCTCTTCCTGTTCACCTGGACGTTTTTTTATTCCATCGCTTTCGTGGGTATGGCGCTGTGCGTGCCCTTTCCGCGGCGGGCCGCGCTGGCCCGGGTGTGGGCCGCGGTGCTGCTGGCGGTCCTGAAGTGGCTGTGCCGCCTGGACTATACCGTCGAGGGTCGCGAGCACATCCCGGCGGACAATCACATTGCGCTGTGGAAGCACGCCTCCACCTGGGAGACCCTGGCCATTGGCGTGGTTTTTCCGCGCCAGGTCTGGGTGCTCAAGCGCGAGCTGCTATGGCTGCCCTTCGTCGGCTGGGGCATCCGCCTGCTGCATGCCATCGCCATTGATCGGGGCGCCGGGCACAACGCCGTCAACCAGGTGATCGAGCAGGGGCGCCAGCGGCTGCAGGAGGGTGACTGGATCGTGATGTTTCCGGAAGGCACGCGCATGCCCGCCGGCCAGACCCGTCGCTATGGCGTCAGCGGCGCGCTGCTCGCCTCCCAGACCGGCAAGCTCGTCATCCCGGTGGCGCACAACGCCGGGTACTTCTGGCCGCGTCGCGGCTTGCTGAAGAAGCGCGGCACCGTGCGTGTCGTGATCGGGCCGCCGATCAAGGCGGCGGGCCGCGATCCGCGCGAGATCAACGCCGAAGCGCAGGAGTGGATCGAAGGCCAGGTGAGCCGGATGGTGCCGGATTTCCACCGCACGTGATCCCCCCTTTGGTACGGCCCGGGTGCCATCAGGTTTGATGGCGCGACTTGGCCAACCGCGCCATCACGGCCGCGCGTCGCGCCAGACTTGCCGCGGGCCACAGTTCGGCCGAATTGTAGTACTCGGCAAATGCCGGGACGCCGGCGCCAAGGACCACCCAGGGTTGCTTGGACTGCGTATAGATGTGCACATCCGGCGGCCACCGGTCGGGCTCATCCAGGGTGCCCACCCGTACGAAGCGCAAGGCATCCCCGCCACCACCGTAGTTGCTCCACAGCGCGATGCGACAGGTCGGACAGCGCGAAATGCGCTGACCCTTGCCGCTGTTCGAAGGAGTATCGATGATTTCCACGGTGCCGCTCAGCAGCTGCACGTGCTCGGCTTCAATGAGTGCGTTCAGCGCAAACGAAGCGCCGGTTTCGCGCTGGCACCAGCGGCAGTGACAGCAGTGGATGAACATCGGCTTCTCATTGAGGCGGTACCGTACGCAGCGACAGGTGCAGCCCCCGGTGAATTCGGTCATGCGCATCCTCGCTGGCGATCGAATGCCTGGCGCACCGCCACGACGCTCCTGGCGATATCCGCCGCGTCGCCCGTCGGAACCGGAGGCAGAAACACCGGATACACCCGCAACGCGAGGGCCGCAATGCCCAAGGGGTTGACGGGCGCGGTACCGGCCGGAAAGTGCGCGCGCGCATCACGAATGAAGGCCGCCGCAGCCGTGATGGCGGCGTGCACCCGCCGATCCGCCTCGCTCGCATACTGGAAACGCCACGCACGCACCCGCCGGTTGATCGTGGCCCGCTCCGCACCGCCCGCGGCAATGCCCGCCGCTGCGAACACCCGACAGTCATAGTCCAGGCAGGTCTGCGGTCGCTGCGCGTAGATCGTGCAGCGGCCGCAGCTGAGCATGGGACAGGTGCCATCCGCGTTCGGTCTGACGGTCCAGTTGCCCGCCGCGGACCCGGCGCAACGGAACAGTGCACTCGCCGGCATGCGCTCCAACGCCGCGGTGTCGGACGGGCGCAGCTCAATCGAATACGAAGAAGTGCAGCAACCCGTGCACTCGCCACAGGGAACCCGGTTGCCCGTTGCTCCGCGCAGCGCCGCGCGGGCCTGGATCAACCAGGCTGCGAAATCACCCGCATCGATACCGAGTTCCACGCGGCGGCGCCGGGCCGATCAGCCCTTTGGCTTGCGAAACACGAACACCGTCTGGTCGGTCAGCCCGCGCAGGCCCGGCGCGAATACCAATTGGGTGTGGTCATCGCCGGGGTGCGCGAGCAGGTCGCTGCGCTTGATCAGTTTGAAGCCGGCCGCCGGAACTTCCCTGGCGATAACCTCCGGGTCGATGCGATGCAGCTTCGGCGTATCGGTGATGCCCGAGCCCGGCTTCGCATTGTGGTCGACGACCAGGAAAATGCCCCCGGGCTTGAGCGCATCGAAAATGCGCTTATCGAGACTCGCGGTATCGATGTGATTGATGAACAGGTCATGGTAGTAAAGGACCATGAACAATTCATCTACATTCTGCGGCAGTTCCAGAGTGTTGTAATCCACCAGCTGGTATTGCGAGTTCGGATGCGCCGCGACAAAGGCGCGGCTCGCATCACCGGCACGCTTGTCGGTATATGGCAGATCATACATATACACCTTGCCCTTCGGACCCACGATGTCCGCGAGGAAAGTCGTGAAGTACTGGCCAAAGGAGGCGAACTCGACCACGGTATTGCCCGGCCGGATGCCCGACATCATCAGCAGTTCGGCCGGCTTGCGATTGGCATCGCGGGCACGTTGCTCCGCCGTGCGCGCCGGATCGTCGATGGCGGCGCGAACATAGGCGGGTGTGCCGGACGGCAGGGTGTATGCCGGCGCATCCTCGGCCATCGCCGGCAGTGCGCCCAGCGCGGCAATTCCGGCGACCAGCAGCGCCACCGCGGCGTAAACATTGCGACGCATCATGCCCTTCTCCCGCGTGGTTGTGTGCGCGGCAGGATATCCCAACCCGGGCGGGACAGACACCCGCGAATTCACTTCCCGTCGTGAGCGGAGCGGCCCGGAAAGATAAAGTGCATCGGTGCGCGCAGAAACTGGCGACCGATATAGCGAAATATCTGCGCCTGCTCCCGAGCGGGCACGCTGTAGGCACGCAGTGCGACGATCGATGCGATCGTGAAGCTGACGCTGAGATTGAGTACGAAGGTCACCGCTATGCCGGCGATGGCCAAGTACAGCCAGCCGTGGCGGAAGGCATCGAGTCCGGATTGCGCCGCCGCCAGTGCCACCATGCCGGTGCTCAGCGTGACATGGCGGACGTCGAGCGGAATGCCGAAGAAACGGGCGATCACCGGCGTCAGACCAAGCAGGTAACCGAGCACGATACTGTTGCTCCAGCCCGCGGCATTGCGTTCAAGCCAGCCGGCCATCCGGGCCATGTGGCGCGCACCGACGCGGTGGCTCAGCGGATGCTGCACGAGCGCGTGCGAGATTCGATTGAACACGATGAAATTCTCGGCCCAGCCGCCGACCAGTCCGCCGACCCAAAGGATGACGCCGGTGACAGCCGCGAACGGCACGGTACCGGAGCGCAGCGGATCCATGCTCTCGTAGGCGTGCTGCGCGTTTGCGGCACTCAAGAAGTGGGAGCTGAACAACCACGTCCACAGATACTGGAAGGCGATTCCACCGATGCACACGGCGATGACGTTGCCGAACGCGGCAGCTAGCTGGGTGCGCGAGATCTGGGCTGCGTAGGCCGAAATCTTGTTCCAGCGCTCCTCGCCGCGGTTGCTGCGAACGATGCCGGCCAGGGCCGCCGCGGTCATCGAGGGTTGCTTGGTCGCCAGTGCGAAATGCAACATCTGCAGCAACACAAAGGTGACCGCGTAATCGGTGCCGATGAGAAACCCCTCGACGAACAAAGGCAGGTGCGCACCGACCAGCTGCGACTTGATGGCTGCCGTGATGACCGTCAGCAAGCCACCGCCAACGGCCGCGCGCCACATCTTCCAGTAGCCGCTGCGATCACGCGCGATGTAATGCTCGCCGCTGTGACCCGTGCGTTCCACGGTCTTACGGGCGAGCAGCGTAAGGTTCTGCCGGAACAGCAGCAGCAGGCGGGTGTCGTCGAGCGGGGCGCGCACCAGTGCATCCAGCAGGGCGCGCGGCGCAGCACGATCCTCGGCGCTGAGCACCCCGGCCAGCAGTTCCATGCGGCCCAGCCCGGCCTCGATGCTCAGCAGATCATAGACCAGCGCCGAGCTGACACCGGCATCCTCCATATGCAGGTGGACCTGCTCGAGCTCATCGCGACAGCGTACCACCGCCTGTCGCCAGGCCTGCCGGGCCTCGAGCGGGGCGCCGATCGTCACGAACCGTTCGGTGCTGAACACCAGCTGGTAGAACGGTGAGTCGTAAATGTCGCGCGTGCCGCGGTCGCGTATCGCCGTAGCCGCGCCGCGCCCGGCAATCCGCGCCGCGAGCAGGCGCATCGCCTGGCGCAGGTCCACCTGCACCGGCAGCGTCGCGCTCAGTTCCGGTGGCGGCCACAACAGCCGGGCCAACCGATCAAAGTCCGGCGCGGACAGGGCGTCAAAGCGCTCGACCGCCGCGCGCGAGGAAAAAATGCCGATGAACAGCAGTCCCGCATCGGCCTCATCGCGCGCCGTCGGCAGCATCCTCGCGAAAATGCGGCGGCCGATTTCCGCGAACAGGCCGGGTTGCGCCGGAAGACCGGCGTCGGCCAATAGCGGCACCGCATGGACCTCACACAACAGCTGCAGCCACGAGTCCCGGAAACGCTGCGCGAGCACCGGGTCCAAGTCCATCAGCTGCAGCCAGCGCGCGAGCCGCGGGGACACCGGCTGAGCACCGACCCGGGCCATGATGAAGGCAAACAGACGCGCGGCCCGGCGTGATCGGGCCGGGAGCGATGCAGCCTCCGCGAACGCCCGTGTCAAGTCACGCAGGCTGTCGCTCGGCACCGCCGGCCGTCGACGCCGGTGCCGTCGCAGGCGGAACAATGTTCGCAGGTTTCTCGCGAGAGTCATGCCCGCAGCATATCGACATTTGCGCAGGGTCAGCCGCGTCCACGGGTGAATGTTGGCCAGTGTGCCGATGATCTGCGAGGATGGCGGCCAAGGGACGTTGGATCCACAGCCAAGGTAATTTCACATGAACCAGCTGACACGCCGTGAGCTGTTGGAAATGGCGGCGGCGAGCGTGCTGTTGAGTGGCACCGCACCCGCAGTCATGGCCGCGGGCAATGATCGGATCGTCATCTCCGGTGCTTCCGGCCAACTGGGTGGTCAGGCGGTCAAGGACCTGCTGGCAAGCGGGGTGCCCGCGAAGAATCTGATCCTGGTCAGCCGCACGCCCGATGGGCTCGTGCAGTACGCGAAGCTTGGGGCGGCCACGCGCTTTGGCGACTTTGCCAAGCCCGAATCCCTGCCCGCGGCCTTCGCCGGCGGCACGCGCATGCTGCTGATAAGCATCGGCACCGGCGCGGGACCGCGCGCGGTCGCGCACGGACATGCCATCGATGCGGCCAAGGCCGCCGGCGTGCGACAGATCGCCTATACGTCGTGGCTGGGTATCAGCAAAGGCGATAGCCAAGGCATCGCGGTCGATCACGTCGCGACCGAGGAGCTGCTGCGCAAAAGCGGCGTCGCCTACACCTTCCTGCGCAACTCTCTCTATATGGAGATCCTGCTGCCGCAGGCCGCGAGAATGGTGGCGGACGGCAGGGCGATCGTTCCCCAAGCCGAGGTGCGGGTCGGCTATGTCAGCCGCAACGACTGTGCGGCGGCGGCGGCGGCCGTGCTGGCCAGCGCCGGACATGACGACAAGATCTATGACATCACCGGACCTGCGCTGATCGGCGTGCGGGAAATCGCCGCGGCGGCAACGGCCGCAACCGGCAAACCCATTGCGCTCGTACCGGCGGACCCGAATGCGCCCGTAGCACGCAGTTTTGCCGGGCCCTCGCTCGCGTTCACCAGCACCGCGGTCGCCGACCTCACCGGCCGCCCGGCCACCGCGGTCGAAGCCTTCTTCGCCGAAAACCGCACCAGGCTGGGCGGCTAACC
>Ga0182030_10000493_pt1 | contig 74324 bp, 62 predicted proteins | sample 812S3MmetaG_FD_121299 | JGI IMG/M metagenome (GOLD analysis project Ga0182030, IMG submission 121299) | Permafrost microbial communities from Stordalen Mire, Sweden - 812S3M metaG (Illumina Assembly) | ecosystem: Environmental > Terrestrial > Soil > Wetlands > Permafrost | place: Sweden...
ACTTATCGCGACGCGGGTCAAGGAGGATTTGAAATCCGTACGTTTATCAGCGTTGCAGCCGCGGCGCGGGGTGCCGGGCGCGTCATGTTCTATGCGCCGATCCCGATTTTCGCTGTGGGCTGCACCGTTGCGACGATGGCAGTGGCGTAGCGATCGCCTTGTCCGGACGCCCGGTTCCTGCCCGCTGTGTCAGCGAATGTATAGCGCCCGCGCGTCGTGGATAGATCCTACGGGACGCGCGGTGCGCCTCACTTCTAACGCTATATTCGACACGAGGTCTGCGTTCGCCGCCGCAGTGCGTCCGCTAGGCAGTAAAAGGTTGTTCTCGAATCCCACGCGACAGTTGCCGCCTTTTTCGATCGCCGCTTGCATACACTCCGACTCCGATGCGCCGAATGCGCAGATCGACCAGGGCCAATCCGGGGGCAGTAGCGCGAGAAACGCCGTCAAGTCGGATGGATTCGACTTCTGGCCCGCAGCGTATCGGCCAAGAACCAAAAGCAAATGCGGTTGTTCGTGAGGAATGACGCCCTCCTCTTGAAGCAATAACGCCCGAAGCAAGTCATTCTGGTCATACACGACATACTGTAAACCGATACACCTGTCTCGAGCCCAGGCAAAAAAGTGCGCGGCTTCAGGTCTGCCCGTGTCGTCTTGCACGAGCTCTCGCACCGCCACTGATGCGGCTTCTGGCCGGACCTCTCGTACAGCCTCCATCTGTTGCTGTGGCGTGTAAATGCCGCAAGCCTCGGTGGTCATCTGCACGATCATATTTCCGTCGGTGGCTTTCTGAATGGAGTCGATCGCCTCGCGGTAGATGAGCGTGTCTAACGTGTGCCTTCCACCGGCGTCTCTCACATGAAGGTGAATTGCGGTGGCTCCCGCGCTCATGCAGGCCCGAGCCTCGCTTGCAAGTTCCTCGATCGTCATGGGCAGGCGCTCATGATCCTGCTTGGTACGTCGTGCGCCGTTGGGGGCCACACAAATGACGACCGGTCTCAGTGAAAGTTCGGTTTGCAAAGGCTTACCCATCGCACTGCCGTAGCGAATGTGTCATCGTGTCATTGTTGCTGTATGGGGGGCCCAGTTTGGACAGTCGTAGACCAGCTGCAGGTGATCATGCCAGCTTCGAATGCGCGCGGGCATAATTTTTCTCAAGGAACATGACATGCAAATTAAAATGTTGAGAGCCTTGTCCATCGTGGGGACGACCGGGGTTCTGCTCGCTGCCGTCGCTGCGGCGCAGAATTCCTCATCGAGTTCCGAGGCGCCGGTTGCACAAACCAAGTACGGCGAAATTCGCGGCTACAACGACGGCCCGGTAAAAGTATTCAAAGGCGTGCCTTACGGCGCACCGACCGGCGGCGCAAACCGCTGGCTGCCGCCGCAACCTCCCGCACATTGGTCCGGCGTCAAGGACACCAATGCCGCCGGACCGATGTCGCCGCAAAATCTCGGCGCGCCGATGGCCGAGGAAACAGCCATGCTGCAGAAAGGCCCGATGTCGGAGGACTGTCTGAATCTGAACATATTCACGCCCAAGGTTGGCGCGAAATCGGGCAAACGGCCGGTGATGGTTTGGTTTCATGGCGGCGCTTTTTCCAGCGGCTCCGGCAATCTGGCCAGCTACGACGGCCGCAACCTTGCTCAGAAGCACGACGTGGTATTCGTCACCGTCAGCCATCGGCTCAACGTGTTCGGCTTCCTCTATCTCGGCGAGCAGTTTGGGGCGGACTACGCGCAATCCGGCGATGTCGGAGTGCTGGACTTGGTGGCGGCGCTCACCTGGGTGAAAGACAACATCGGCAATTTCGGCGGCGATCCCGACAACGTCACTATCTTCGGGCAATCCGGCGGCGGCGCAAAAGTGACGGTGTTGATGGCCATGCCTGCGGCCAAGGGCTTGTTCAAACAAGCGATCGCCGAAAGCGGTGCGGTGACACGGGGCATGTCCAAGGCCCAGGGCGCGGACAATGCCAAACGGTTGATGAGTGCGCTCGGCGTCAAGACTCTTGCCGACCTGCAGGCGGTGCCTCAGGACAAACTACTGAGCGCCATGAATGATGCAAAATTTGCCGCGCAGCCCGTGGTCGACGGAAGCGCGCTGCCGGCCGATCCATTCGATCCATCGGCGCCTTCGCTTTCCAAGGACATTCCGTTCATGGTGGGGACCACCGAAACAGAGGCTACGTTTTTTCCGGCCACACCCCTCGATCCGATCGATGACGCGAAGTTCCATGAGCTGGTAAAAGCTGCCACGAAGGCGAGTGATGCCGATGCAGACCACTTGATCGGCGTGTTTCGCCACGCCTACCCGGGCAAGGACAACACCTACCTGGCGCAGTTACTTCTGTCCCAGACCACATTCCAGGAAAAATCAGTGAAAGTGGCGGAACTGAAGGCTGAGCAGCGAGGTGCGCCGGTCTACGTGTACTATTTCACGAAACATACGCCGGTGCGCGGCGGCAAGCTGCGCGCGCCGCACACGCTGGAGATTCCGTACGCCATGGACAGTCTCGCCAAGGCCGAGCCCATCATCGGGCCGGTGACGGCGGAGCAGCAGGCGTTGGCCGACAAAGTCAGTTCAGCCTGGGTAAGTTTTGCGCGCACGGGAAATCCGAACAATCCCAAGATCCCGCGTTGGCCGGCCTTCGAGACCAAGACTCGCAGCATCATGATCATTGATGATCAGTTCAAGGTCGCGCAGGACCCTCTGCGCGAGACGCGTACCGCCATCATTGAATGGCGCAAGCAATACCCGGCCACATTCTGATGACCCTATGGGGTCGGCGATGCGGTCGGAGCAGGCGGCGGTGCGCCAAACCCCATGCCGATTTCCTTGCCATTGCTCAATGTCGCACTCAGAAATTCCCCGGCAGATCGACCGTCCTTCAGCGGGTGAAAACGGACAGTTATCTTGTCGCCCACAGGAAAGGTGGACTTTTCAATGCCCATGCGCAAAAGCAACGTTGGGGCACCAGCTTCGATTCGCCACTCCTGCGGCTCGCCGCCGTTCTGACCGGGTACCGTGACCACCAGCCAGCAGTGAGGCTGAGTGTATTGGAATTCCTTAACGGTGCCGGCGATGGTCTCTGTCTTCTGCGCGTCAAACATCGCGGCGGAATGATGTGCCGACGCGGTCGTCGCGACAACAAGCCCGAACGAAAATACGAGACTAGCTGCAGTGAATAATTTGGTCATTGTGTGTTTTCCTCGAAAGCGAACCGCGGCCTAATGGGGAATTCCGTCGCGTGCAACCTCTGGGATCCCAAATGTATCCGCATCGCGGTAGCCCTTATCGCCCGGGAGACGTTCGCTAGGTCTGCCATCATCGCCAAGGAAGGTATTGTTGTTTTCCTCGCATGAGGCGTAGTCAACGCGCACGTCGCCCTTCATTTTTCGATAATGAAACACGGCGTGGAATGGCTTGGTCAAGCCTTCCGGATCGTACACAGTGATTCGATCTTCTATAAGCGTGGGTTCGATCAGTTTTATACGTTCAACGGTTGAAGTTTTGAAACTGTAGTCCGGGTTCCCCCGTTGATATTGACCAGCCTTCAAATGCGTGGTGTGGACGATCAAGGTATCGCCATCCCAAAATCCGATTGAATCGCCCAACCACAGCGGCAGAGCCTTGTCTTCTGGCACGTGACCACGACCATCGGTTAGTATTCGGCGCGTCTCGTTAATCTGCTCGTGCGACATCCAGGTCTCATTGGGAGTTACCACGAACTCGCGCAACCACGGCTCGGCAAGCCAGCGCGGAAACCCCGCGGGGAGGCACCAACTCAATCGATCCCATTCCTTGCCGTCTTTGATTCCTTGGATTTTTTGCTCGTAAGCGGCCAAATATTTTGGCGTAAGTCGAGCCGACAGCGTGGGGTACATCGGCAAATCAGGCCTATTAGACGCCGACTCGTCAAAATGGAATATTTTCCTGGTCTCGCGCATCCAGATACCTGACCAATCGGGCAGATGGTCCCACTTCAGCTTGGTACCACCGTGGGCGGCTGCTAACCGTGCATCGTATTCCTCCTGTGAGGATGAATACTCTTTGTCGCCAGCCGCAGCTTTTCCATTCTGCGCCTCAGCAGCGCCGGTAAGCGGCCCCGAAACGACTGCAATTGAACCGACCATAAAACCGAGCAAGCAACAGCGCCTTGTGAAATTCATTGAAATTCCTCAGATCGACGCCGTGGAAAAGGCGCTATCTGTAATTATATCGCACATCGCTGTAAATGTTGTCACTTATCGATAATCGCGCAATTTGCTGCAAATTGCAGAATGTAAGTTATCGAGACGAGATCGGCGAAGGATGTGATCGATGACCGGCGGCACTTCTACATGTGAATCGCCATGCCGTAGGCATCGAGGCTAGCCTCATGCATCACTTCGCTCAAGGTAGGATGCGGATATATGGTAGCAAACAGTTCGTCTTCGGTTGCCTCCAGCGTCATTGCAAGCGCATAGCCCTGAATCAGTTCTGTCACCTCGGATCCGATCATGTGTGCGCCGAGTAATGCTCCCGTTTTCGCATCGAAAACCGTCTTTACAAAGCCCGTGGTCTCGCCCGACGCGATCGCCTTGCCGTTAACCCGGAAAGGAAATCTGCCTATCCTAACCTCGTAACCGCGCTGTTTAGCCTGGGTCTCGCTTATTCCGACTGAGGCAACTTGTGGATCCGCGTACGTGCAAGACGGAACGGGCGAGGTCAGGCCGGATAACTTCTTACCTGCTAAATATTCAACACAATGCACACCTTCGTGAGAGGCCTTATGCGCCAGCCATGGGGGGCCTGCAACATCGCCAATGGCGTAAAGTCCCGCAACGTTCGTTTTGCCGAAGCTGCTCGTAACGACGTGTCCGCGCTCAATCAGCACACCGAGTTTTTCGAGACCTATATTCTCTACGTTGCCCTCGATGCCGATGGCGATAATCGCCTGCTCCGCGCGCAAGATTTCTTTCTTATTATCTTTCTCTAGGTTGACAACAACGCCGGCTTCCGAGGAGGTGAGATTCGACACGTTGGCGCCAAGTACAAACCTAAGACCCCTTTTTTCAAAGGCCTTCTGGGCCGCCGCGGATATCTCTGCATCCTCCAGCGGAAGTATGCGCGGTAAGGCCTCAATGACGGTGACCTCGGCGCCTAGCGCACGAAAGAAACTTGCGAACTCGATTCCAATGGCTCCCGACCCAATGACAATCAACGTCTTAGGAACTTTGGGGGCGGATAAAGCCTCGCGATAACTCCAAATTCGAACACCATCGGGGACCATTCCGGCCTTAGGGACTACGCGAGCACGTGCACCGCTGGCGAGAATTACGTGTTTCGCCATGACGGTGCGTACTCCACCTGATTTCAAATCAATCACAACCTTTGGCGCTGCGTCGGCTTTTTCCAGGCTAGCCGTTCCGTGCAACACCTCGATTTTGTGTTTCTTCATCAGAAAGGCAACGCCTGACGATAGCTTTTGGGCAACGGCGCGCGACCTTTTCATTACCTTGCTGAAGTCAAACGTAGGGGAGGTTACCGTCAAGCCGTACTCCTCGAGCTGACCCAGCTTCTCGAAGACTTCAGCCGATTTAAGCAGCGCCTTGGTCGGTATGCAGCCCCAATTCAAGCAGACACCGCCAAGATCTTCGCGTTCTATAATTGCGGCTTTCATACCCAGTTGGCTGGCTCGAATAGCGGCGACGTAGCCTCCGGGACCGGAACCTATAACTACTACATCGAAATCTGTCGCCATGCCATGTCCACCGAGAAGTGTCTTGCAGATCTAGTTATGCCCGCTCAGCCGCGCATCGACCGTGCCGCGGGACTAAACGAGCAAGCTTAAGGGCGCCTGTAAGAGGTTCTTGAAGGCTGCGAGCAGCTTCGCGCCAAGTACTCCGTCGATTACACGATGATCGCAGGATAAGGTCGCAGTCATCGCGTTCGCAAAGTACACCGAGCCGTCCGCCGCTTCTTGGGGTCGTCGTTCTGAAGCGCCCAGGGCGAGAATCGCCGCTTGTGGAGGGTTGATGATCGCAGTAAAGGAGCTCACACCAAACATACCGAGATTTGAGATCGATGCAGAACCACCCTGATAATCAACGGGTTTTAGCGCCTTGGCACGCGCTCGTTCAATGAGTGATCGCATTTCTTTGGCGATTTCGCCGATCGACTTTGAGTCTGCAGCGCGGATCACAGGTGTGAACAACCCCGATTCAACCGAGACAGCGACGCTAATGTCGGATCGCGCAAAGCGCAGAATGCTTTCCTCCGCCCATACCGCGTTTGCTTGCGGTACACGTTGCAGCGCCATAGCCATCGCTTTGATGAAAAAATCGTTGAGGGAGAGCTTTTGCGGCGTTTTCTCGTCCAAACGGTTTAAGTCGCCGCGCAAGGCAATCACGCGATCCAGAACGACATCCGTGGAGAGATAAAAGTGCGGGATCGTCTGCTTCGCGTCGGTCAGCCGTTTTGCGATCGTGCGCCGCATTCCATCTATCGCAGACTCCTCGAAATGAACGTCGGAATAGATGGCTTTGATGTGCGCAGCCGCAGTTCCCGGAGCGATTGGCAGTGGTCGTGGTTCATGGGAAACTCTGCGCTGCACGTCACCGGAATTCAGGATAGCCTCGATATCCTTGGCAACGATTCGACCGTGTGGTCCGGAGCCTTGGGCTTGCGATAAGTCGATCTGATTCTGCGCAGCCAAACGACGGGCAAGGGGCGTCGATTTAATCCCGTTCGGCAAAGTTGCCGACCCGAAGTTTTTCGCGGGAGATCGCACCGGGTTGAGCGGATCGAAGAGCGCCTTGTTCGGCACGGGCGCCGAAATGAGAGGGGCAACAACGGCGGCGGCAGAAACGCTTTGGGCACCCTTGGCAGCTGATAGTACAGCGACCACGGAGCCAACAGGTACCGTTGCCCCCGCCCGTACCCTAATCTCCGAAATCACGCCAGCCACGGTGGTCGGCACTTCCATTGAAGTCTTATCAGTTTCGATCTCGAACAAATTGTCGCCGGGCGACACAGAATCGCCGACGGATTTGTACCAATTTGTGACTTTTCCTTCGGTGACCGTTTCACCCAACTGCGGCATTAAAATGTCCATACGGTTCCCGTTCTAAAACACATCGCAGCCCGGTAATCCACAAGAAATCAAACGGTCCGAAGGGAAATTGGTGATGATTTGACAGCTTTCTTTCGTGACAACGACTTCTTCTTCGATTCGGGCGGCCCCTGAACCGTCATCTGCACCCTTCCATGTTTCCAACGCGAAGACCATTCCTTCTTTGAGAGGGGTGTTTTGGCCGCGATATCGTTTGGATATGATCGGACGCTCCCACAGCGAAAGCCCTACGCCGTGCCCATACTGCAATAGGAACGCTTCGGCTTCGTCGCGGTACCCAAAGTCTTGTGCATCCGGCCATACAGCTGCAATTTCATCGGGAGTTACTCCGGGGCGAACTTTATCAATGGAAGCGCTAATCCACTTGGAAGCTGTTTCATAGGCGTCAATTTGATACTTGTTCGGCTCGCCGCAAATAAACGTTCGGTAATAGCAAGTTCGGTAGCCGTTGTAGCTGTGCATGATGTCGAGGAACACCATGTCGCCCGGCTGGATCATTCGATCAGAAAAGGTGTGTGAATGCGGACGTCCACGAGGGCCGGAGACCGAATTGACGCATTCAACTCGTTCCGATCCCATTCGGAACAGCCGATCATGCGCAATGGCAACAAGTTCGTTTTCGCGGGTGCCGGGGCGAATTGCCTTGCAGATATCTACATAGGTGGCGTCGACCATTGCCGATGCGAGCTTTAGCAGTTCAATTTCATCTGCAGTTTTGACCTCGCGGGCGTCAAGCATTGCCTGCTGGCCATCGACCACCTCGATACCAGCCGCCTCGAGGGCACGAAGCATCGGCAGCTCCATGATGTCGATCCCAATAGGCTGATTGGCAACTCCCCGATCCACGAGTGCTTTTTTGATCTGTTGCGCAAAGTTGTCTTGGATTTTCATCCAAGGCGGTAAGCCGCCCTGCATTGTGGAAATTGGCGCGGCGACGTTGTCCGCAATCCAAGGTGATGATAAACGTTTGGCCGGCGGTGCTGGATCCCACAATAGCGGCGCGCCCTCTGTGCCGCAGAACGCATATCGCATAAACTTATCGCGCGCCCACTCGCCGATATGGGTCCCGGTAATATAGCGAATATTGTCAAAATTGAAGCAAATCACCGCACCGAGTCCGGCATTCTTGATCGCGGACTGTGCACGGGAGATTCGTTGCTTGAGCAGGCGATCGTAATCAATGCCGCGCTCCCAATCCTTGGCCTGAGTGCCCCACGAGGCGGTTCCATAGGGTCGGTTATACTTCATCTATCTAAGTTCCCTGAAAAATCGATAATTTAATGGAATAGTATACTATGTCGACGATATCAGGGTAGGCGAGCGAGAACACTCAGCAAATAGAGCTTTTTGCCGGCGCCTGAAGCAACGAAGAACGGGAGCAAGATTGAAGACGGGCATTCTTGTAGCGGTATTGATCTATCTATTCGTCCTCGTTGTCGGGGTCGGCTCATTCTTGGCGCGTCGAGAGAAGCTATCGAGACACGCGGCGGTGGAAGGCGAATTCGCGCTAGGAGGCCGGAGTCTTTCTACCCCGGTTGTGGCGGTGACGCTGGCATTTTCCGTGCTTGGAACCGCGCACATACTCGGCGTTTTCGAACTTAGCTGGACTCTCGGTGCGGCGGCCGTCTGGTTTTCCCTGGCGCATGTAATTCTTCTGGTTGTCGTTTGCCTGTCCACAGGATTGTGGGTTCGCCGATTGCGTGTATCGACCGTACCTCAGATCTTGGAAATCCTATTTGGAGAAAAGACCAGGATTCTCGTCAGTTGCGTAATGGCCGGCGTCGTCGCAGGTTTGCTGACGGTCGAGACTCAGGGGCTCGGCATCCTCATGGCCACAATGACGGGGTGGTCCATCAGAGAGGGTGCGATTGCGGGCGGCATCATAGGGATTCTCTACGTGATTTTCGCCGGCATGAAGGAAGTCGGCTATTTAAACGTCATCAATGCCATCGTCAAGTACGGCGGCTTAATTCTCGCAACCATATTTCTAGCGCTGCGGTTGCCTGGCGGCAATTTCGAATCGATCAGGCACTTCTATGTTGATAGCGGACACCCCGAGATGCTCAGCATTTACGGGACTCCGCAAATAATGGCTACATTCGCGCTCGGAACCATCGTCGCCGTGCTCTTCAGCCAGGGCATCAGCCAGATGCTGCTTCAGCCTGCGATGGGAGCTCGCGACGAAAATACAATTCGAAAAGCGTTATGGATTGCAGCTCCAGTGAATGGCATGTTTGGCGTTTTCGCCGTTGTAATTGGGCTCACGGCACGTGCGTTGCCGCAATATCAAGCTTTAGGGCCGAAAGTGGCCGCGACAACCATGCTCATAGATTTACTTCCCGCATGGTTGGCGGCGCTGCTTCTTGCTTCCTTCCTTACTGCCGTTTTGTCTACCTTTGCCATGGCGTGCCTCGCGCCAGCGACACTATTTAGCGTAGACATTTACAAGCGCTTGTACCGACCAGATGCGAATGAGGCGCAAATAAAGGCTGCAACGCGCATCGCAATCATCGTCCTCGGGGTCGTTGCAATTCTTGTTGCCTCTTCCTTGCCGCCCATCCTCGCATCGGTAAACTGGCTGTTTTCCTGGCTGGTGCCCGTTTTCTGGGTGGTGGTGTTTGGACTGTTTTGGAAGCGCAACGCAACGGTGACAGTTGCCACGCTGCTCAGCGCCTGGATTGTCAACTGCGCCTGGTCATTTACGGCCCTTCCGGAACTCTTTGGAGGGCAGGGGATTCCGAATGCGTATATAACCCTTGCGATCACGCTCGTTGTCGGCGTGGTGGGTAATGCGGTGACGCAGGGGGAACAAGCATATTTCAAATCGGCCGAGTATCGGTCGCGCCGCGATTCGCTGTCGGCGCCCGGTTAGGCGTGGAGGCAAAGATGTTCTGGAGCATATTCAACCAATGCGTATTTCTGATCGCCTTGGTGGTCATAGCGGGAGGGGTTTTGGGTTTCATAACGGCTCGACAAGGGCGTTGAGCAGCAAAATATGCTGGGGGAGGTCGCGTGAATGATATCGTCGTTACACGAATTTGGATGGCGGGCGTGATGCTCATCATGGCGGCCTATGGCGTGATCGCGGTCATCGGATTTTGGCGGCGCATGGCCAAATCACCCAGGGCTTAAAATCTTGCATTGCGACGCAACGCAGTCAATTTATGTTTCGTCCGTTTGCTGACTGGCTCTCTGGCACGCGTATCAGCGTAGCGCTGCAGAACGCTGAGTGGGTGATTCCTACTTCGCAATCGATCCACATCGTGTCGGTGTCGATCTTGTTTGCCTCGGCGGTCATGGTCAACCTGCGCCTGTTGGGCGTGGGCATAAGAGGCCGCAGCGTTTCGCAGTTAACGAGCAATGTCCTACCTTGGATGTGGGGGGCTCTCGCCGCTTTAATTTTCACCGGAACGGTGCAGACCATTGCCGAGCCCGTGCGTCAATTCGTAGCCCCGGTGTTTTGGGCGAAGATGATCATGATTGTAGTGGTCGCGCTTTTGACAGTAACCTTTTCGAAGGCGGTACAACGTCATGCACAGCAATGGGATCGCGCAGACACGCGCCCACGAGCCGCCAAGGCTTTCGCTATTGGTTCAACGCTCTTATGGATGGCAATCATCACCTGCGGCCGCTTCATCGGCTATACGTATTCATTTTATCTTTAGTGCAGCGAACAGGTTATGAGCTTAGAGAGCATTGCCACTTACGTGCAGAGCCTGCCGTTTTCCGCAGCCATGCGGGGCGAAACCTCCGGCACCGCTTGGCTATTTCCCATCGTCGAGACGTGTCACATTTTCATGTTGGCGATCGTGTTCGGCTCAATCGCAATGATGGATTTGCGCCTGTTGGGGGTTGCTTCGAAGAATACATCCATTACTCGTCTGGCGAGTGAGACTCTCCCTTGGACATGGACCGCATGGGTGGCCGCGGCAATCACCGGTTCGATGATGTATGCCGCGAAGGCGGTGGTGTACACAGAGAACTTTCAGGTGCGAATGAAGTTTCTGTGCATGGGGCTTGCCGGCATCAACATGCTGGTGTTTCACTTCGGGGCCTACCGTTCTGTAAGCGCGTGGGACGCGTCTCCTTCGCCTCCATCGGCGGCTCGCGTGGCGGGAGGGTTATCCCTCAGCTTGTGGATCGCAGTGATCTTTTTTGGCAGGTGGATCGGCTTTACGACTTAGCCGCAGCGAGTTCTGCTTGCACTGATGCTAATTGGACATTGAGCGACGGACCGTCTCGATGATTCTAGATACGCTTGGAATCGCCAAGTCTTCAAGAACGTCGGCAGCGGGAAGCGGAATATGGGGCGTCGTAATTCGTATGGGCGCTCCATCGAGATCATAGAAAGCCTCATCGCAGATGATCGACATAATCTCAGCACCCCACCCGAGGACGCGGGGATTTTCCTCAATGGTGAACACGCGGTGCGTTCGTCCCACGGAGCCCAGAATTGTCTGGGTATCGAGGGGTATGAGAGATCGGACATCTATTACCTCGCAGCTAATGCCGTGCTCACTTTGCAGCTTCTCCGCCGCCGCCAGCGCTCGAGGCACCATCATTGCCAACGCGACCAGCGTGCAATCCGTCCCTGCCCGCAGAATCTTTGCAGTACCCAGGGTATCCAGTATTTCTCCATCCGGGACCTCTCCTTTGGTCGCATACAAAGATTTATGCTCGATGAATATCACAGGATCTGGATCGCGCACTGACGCGGCCAGCAAGCCCACCACATCGACGGGGGAGGAAGGGGCTACGACCTTCAGGCCGGGGAACTGCATGCACCAGTTCTCAACGCTCTGACTATGCTGCGCTCCAAATCGTGCACCGCCGCCATTTCCCAGTCGAACCACCAGGGGACACTTGACCTGTCCGTTCGTCATATAGCGGCTCTTGGGAAATTCGTTCGCAATGTAGTCGTAACAAACCGCAATAAAATCTGCGAACATAATCTCAGCGATTGGCTTCAGTCCGGTCATCGCCGCGCCCATGGCGGCCCCCAATATGGCCTGTTCGGAAATTGGCGTGTCGCGCACGCGTTTCGGGCCGAATTTTTCCAATAGTCCAACCGTCGCCTTGAAAACACCGCCCGCCTTGCCAATATCTTCGCCAAGAAATACCACATCCTCGTCACGGGCCATTTCCTGGGCGATACCACGCGCCACCGCGTCCCGATAGGTCAGTTCCGCCATGCGCATCCCCCGTCGGCATATACATCAGTGTAAAGAATATCTACGGACGTCATCGGCGCTGCTTTGCAGGCCTCGGTCGCCTCATCGACAATCCGGCGCACGTCCCTGTCGATCGATTCGGTTTTTGAGCTCTCGATGCCGAACTGAATCAAGCGCTCCCGATAAATCTTGATTGGGTCACGCAGTTTCCATCGTTCGAGCTCACCGTCCGGTCGATACTTGGCCGGGTCGGCACGGGAGTGTCCCGAGTGGCGATAGGTCAGACATTCGATCAGTGAGGGCCCTTGTCCCAGCCGAGCTTTGGCAAATGCCTCTTTCATAGTCCTGTAGACAACATCCGCATCGTTGCCATCGATGACAATTTTGGGCAAGCCATAGGCGGACGCTCTGTCGCCAGCCGGTGCGGGCACCGCTGTGACTTCCGAGATGGGCGTGTATTCCATATACAGATTGTTTTCGCAAACAAAAATGACAGGAAGCTTCCATATGACGGCAAAATTAAGTGCTTCGTGGAAAGCTCCGATGTTCGTGGTGCCATCTCCAAAAAAACACACTGAGACGTCCGACTGGCCTTTGTACTGCGCTCGCCAGGCCGCGCCGCAGGCGATTGGCAAATGCGCACCGATAATGGCGTAGGATCCCATCACTCCGTGCTCCACGGAGGTGAGGTGCATTGATCCACCCTTGCCGCGCATCAAGCCATTGTCCCGCCCCATCAATTCGCCCAGTACCTTCTCAACTGGAACACCACGTGCCAAGGTATGAGCATGGCCGCGGTAGGTGCAAAAGCTGAGGTCTCCCGGCTCCATCGCGGCCGCGACACCGGCAGCGATCGCTTCTTGCCCAAGAGAGAGGTGACTGGTGCCTTTGACGAGATTCTGCAGGAACAAATCATGCGCACGTTGCTCGGCTTCGCGAAGGAGAACTTGCAGACGGTAGAGTTCCAATCGCTTTGCTTCTCCAATGTCATCGACGGCGGGAACGGACGTCAAAACTTTTTGGTTCGGTGTCATCGCCATTTAAAATCTCCGAAAAGCCATCGTGCAAAAATTAGCGAGATGCTAGCCCGTGATGGGTGCATCCGGTGATGCGGTATTGTCTGGTGTATCTAGCCGGACATTATCGCAGAGGAACACGAATATGGCGGCCTGCATCGAGCTTTGGAAGTCGACCTATCACACTGCTGGATATGTAAAGAATTGCAGATAATTTGAGCTTCAGGATATCGCCAAGATGAACGTTTTTACAAGTTTTATCGAAAGAAACGAGATAGACCCGTTGTGAAGGCTCTAATCGAGTAAAACTTTGCCTCTAGTCTCTGGCAGTAGATACGCAGCGATCGCCATGGTCGCGTAGGCCAGAGCTGCAAATATGCCAATTGCTGTGCCCAGGCCGATCTTAGAGGAAAGAAATCCAACCAACGCCGGAAACAGCGCGCCGACCGCGCGCCCTATGTTGTACGAGAAACCTTGACCGACCCCCCTAACGCGTGTGGGAAATTGTTCGGTATAAAATGCTCCCATTCCGCTAAAAACGCCGGCGGCAAAAAAACCAAGCGGAAAACCCAAAAACAGCATGGTCGTGTTGCCGAACGGTATTGCTGTATAGACGGCTACGAGAATGCCCGCGCAGATGGCGAAAAGCAGGAATGTCAATCGACGGCCGATCCGATCGGATAGGTAGCCTCCCGTCACGTATCCGAAAAAAGTTCCGCTAATCAAAACTGCCAGGTAGCCGGCAGAATCTAAGACCGACAGCCCCCTTTCGGTTCGAAGATAGGTCGGAAGCCAAGTACTAACCGCGTTATAACCGCCTTGAGCGCCGGTCCCTACAAGGCCGCCGAGTAAGGTAACTCGAAGAAGCGGCGGGCGAAAGATTTCAAAAAATGACTCCGATAGGCTCGCGGGCGCCGTTGCTTGCGCGCGCAGATAGACTTCAGGATCTGCGATAAAACGCCTTAGAAAAAACACAAATAGGGCGGGAGTGACGCCTACGAAGAACAGTACGCGCCACGCCGTCGCTGGCGGGAGTAAGGAAAACAGAATTGCGTAAAGAATTGCTGCGGCGCCCCATCCCAGCGCCCACCCTGCTTGCATAAAGCCGAGTGCTTTGCCTCGAAACGCCGCCCTCATTGTTTCGCCCAAAAGGACGGCGCCGGCAGCCCATTCCCCACCGAAGCCAAGGCCCATAAGGGCGCGGGCAACAAGGAGCTGCTCATAGTTTTGCGCGAGTCCGGACAAAAGCGTAAAGATAGCGAACCAGAGTATTGCGATTTGCAATACTCGAACTCTGCCGTAGCGGTCGGCAAGCCACCCTGCTAACCAGCCTCCCACCGCGGAAAACAGCAATGCGGAAGTACCAACAAGCCCCGCTTGTGCGCGTGTTATTCCCCAAACAGTCATCAAGGTCGGAATGACGAAGCTATAGACTTGAACGTCCATCGCATCTAGAGCCCAACCGCCTATCGCCGCGCCGAAAGTCCGGCGTTCGGTGCGGTTCAGCTGACCCAGCCAGGACGATTTGGCGCGGGCAACCATCTTGCTCGGACTCATTCGCAATGGCGATGAGATGAGTGGCTTTTACCCACGCTTAGGACAGCGACACGTCGGATTTTCGATTAGCGCTTGGCTTGCTCGGATGCAGCGAGTGCACGATGACCTCAAAGGTTTGCCCGTAATGGAGTTTGAGGAGTTCGATGGCCTTATCGGCATTTCTGGCGAAGCAGGCGTCTACGATTGCCCGGTGCTCATCCAATTCATTACGTTCTGGCACATAGTCAAGGGCTAGCAATCGATATCGCTCCGCGGCATCAAACAACTGTTCGCTGATGCGTATAACCCAGCGGCTTCCGCAGCCTCCGATAAGCGCTCCATGGAATGCCTTATGCCGACTCTCCCATTCGAGATTCCGCTGGTCCTTTATCCGCCGGCTGGTCTTGGAGAGGCGATGCAGCGCCAAAACCAACTTCTCTTCCCAGCTTGGCTCGAAGCGCGCAACAGATTCTGCAACCGCGGCCCCATCAATCCAGCCACGAGCCACGACCAATTCGCTCAGCTCCTGCTTACTGACTGGCGCTACCCGAAAACCCTTTTGCTCCTCTAACGCAACGAATCCTTCCGACAGAAGCCTATTCAACGCCTCGCGGACCGGGCTGCTGCCGGTGCTAAATCGGCTGCGAAGTGCTTCGGCACCGAGCTTCTCTCCGGGTCGCAATTTTCCGCTCAGCACGTCGGTGCGTATCTGCTCGTAGACCGATTTCGTCAGTGTGGCCGCCTGAGCGCTGGCAAGGAGCTTGGACGTCATCGTGCCCTCCGCCGCTTCCTTGGAGAGAGCTTCTACAACCGGCGATTTCTTGCTTTTCCGGGCTTTCATATAGCTACGACGCCTCTTTGACGTTCGAGGCCGAGGAATTCGCCGCTCTAATCCGAGCGGCGGCGGTGCGAGTCGCCACGCGCTCCAATAGGTTAACCATTTCCGCGAGTTCCGCAGCTTCGATTCCTTGGGTGATAAACACGATCCTGGTGCGCCGGTCTGAATCCGGCCATCGCTCGAGCCAACTAAGATTGTGGAGTAAATGCTGGGCACCCTGGATTACCGCAGGTTGCCCAGGCTCCTCCGCAACGTTTACGAATCCCTTAACGCGCAAAAGACCTGGCCCCAAATGCCGCTCAAGTGAGGTCAGCAGCAGAGATAGCGCCTCGCGGGGCAACGGTACGTCTCGAACAAGACTAAACGAGGCAATTTTAGAGTCGTGGTTGTGCTGATCGTGCGTGTTATGAGCAACTTTGGGTGCGTTGACGCGCGTTGCAGTCGCAAGCCACTGCGTAGCTGCTTCTCCCCCCATTGCCGGATCCGGGCTAGCCTGCCGTAGCAGTTGGATCGGGTTGAACGGCGCATCATCGGCCGCGGAGACGATCGCCGCCTGATTCAAGAGCCGAAGGCGGTCTGTCAGCAGTTCCAAGCTCGCGGCCCGCGAATTCTCGGGGAGCAGATCCAACTTCGTGATCAGAATATGATCCGCGAGCGCTACTTGGCCCACTGATACTTTGTGCTCAGTCAAAGTATGCGGACCATTGACCGCGTCCACGGTTGCGATAACGCTGCCAACCCGGTACAGCCCCTCGAGCGTAGGCTCTGATAAGAACGCTTGCAGGACCGGCGCGAGGTCAGCCAGGCCCGATGTTTCGACGATTACGCGATCAAAGTCTATTTCCGCTGCTTCGCGAGAGTGGTAGAGCCGATTGAGCGTCTGAACTAGATCGCCGAAGACGGTGCAACAGAGGCAACCGTTTTCCAGCACCATAATATTGTCGTTGCTCGTGCTAATCAGCGCATGGTCGATACTGATCTCACCAAACTCGTTGATGACAACGGCGGTGCGCGCCATCGAAGGGTCGCGTAGCGCTCTATTCATCAGCGTGGTCTTGCCACTGCCAAGAAATCCGGTCACGATCGTAACGGGTGTGCGAATGTCGTCCCGTTTTCCGGCTATCTGTTTTCCGCTAGCGCTCACGCTCGACACGTATGCTTATCCCGAAAAATTTATGCTAAGCCGCTCGAACGAGCCTGATCCAATGCCATGGTTGCCCAGTCGCGCTCCTGGTCCCCATGTGCGATGGCGCCTATCAAGCGGTCGCGACACACATTTGCGCTGGGCATCGGTACGTGCGCAATTTGGCCTGCGGCGAGTGCGAGATTTATATCTTTGAGTGCAAGTGAGACGGTGAATCCAACGTTGTCCCAAGCTTTGTCGGCGATGATCTTCGAATAAATTGTATATGCAGGACAAGCGAACAATCCGTCGGCAACCATCTCCTGGAAGACATTGGAATTCACACCGCTCTTTTCGACCAAAGCGAATGCCTCTCCCAGAGATTCAATCGCACATGCCAATAGAAAATTGTTAGCAAGCTTCATCGCGGCAGCTGAACCAGGATCGGAACCAGCAAAAAAAACCCTTCTACCCAAACTTTCAAGGAGCGGCTTGCAGGTCGCAATGGCTGCAGCGTCTCCACCGGCAATTATTCCTAGGCGGCCTGAGGTGACGGCGTCTGGGCGGCCGAGAACTGGAGCGGCGATTAATATCTGCTTGGCCTTGGCGTGTGCATCGCCCAACGCCCGAATCATTCCGACATCGTGTGTTCCCATCACAAGATGAATGCCACCCTGCGGCATCGATGCGATGAGACCATCTTCTCCGAGCGCAACTGCGCGTAGCGCGTCGTCGTCGGCCAGCATGGAAATCACCACTCCTGAATAGCGCGCCGCTTCTGCTATGGTGTTGGCAGCTTTTGCGCCTCTTTTCGTAAGATCCGCCAATTTAGCCGGTGTCCGATTGTGAAGCATCACATCGTGGCCTGCCGTCAGCAAGCGATCTGCCATGGCTTGGCCCATCCGACCGAGGCCTACAAATCCGACTTTCAAATGAAAGACTCCCATCGTTGACGATCAGCAGGTGTATGCGAAGAAGCTATCATCGGTAGGACTTGAGCGCCATTTCGATTGAATATCTAATTCTCGCGACGCTTCCGACAGCTCCGCACCCCGGTTAAACATCGTGGAGCGTTTGCTGTGTTGATTATCGGCTATAATAGGTATCTGGGTCAAACTACCGATAACCCGTGTTCGATAGGACGATCCGGCTGCCTCCGTCTTTCAGGCAAATCTGCTCAGGGGTGATCAGCATGAAAATTGGCCTCGTGGGACTGGGCCGGATGGGCGGCAGTATGGCACGGCGCCTGTTATCGAAGGATTTCGATTTGACGGTTTTTGACCGAGATGTTGGCCAAACTGCGGCGCTTGAAGCGCTGGGAGCGTTTGTGGCCAAGGATCTAAAGGAACTGTGTGCAGGCCGAAGCGTGGTTATCACCATGCTTCCCACAGATAAAATTCTGGAGGATGTCGCGTTCGGTCCTCGAGGATTGACGGAGACATTGGGCGAGCACGCAATTCACATGGTGAGCGGCACACACGGAGTCTCGACGATAGAGAAGGTGGCCGAAGCCCACGCGCGACACAATCAAATACTGGTGTCGTGCACGGTTCTTGGGCGGCCGGACCGCGCCGAAGTTGGCAAGCTGGGACTGATTCCGGCGGGTCCCGCAGCAGCGGTCGAATCCCTTATGCCTCTGCTTCGAGTGTTGGGTGAAACCATTTTCAGCGCGGGCGAGAATCCGTTGTCGGCCGTGGCAGTTAAGATCGCCAATAACTTTGTTCTAGGCTGCGCGATTGAGGCAATGGGCGAGGGTATGGCGCTGGTTAGAAAGTACGGCGTCGATCCAGCCTTGTTCTATGACGTTCTGACCAAAGGTCTATTCAATTGCATTGCATACCAGAGTTATGGAGATGTGATAGCGAAAGAGGACTGGGGTCGGGTCGGTGCTGCAGCGACCATAGGCCTGAAAGATGCGCAACTCGCGTTGGAAGCCGCCCATAGAGTCTTTGTGCCGCTTCCGAGCGGCAATCTCTGGCACGACCATCTATTGAGTGCGTGCGGCAGGGGAGAGTCGTCGCTCGATTGGGCCGTGATGGCACGCGAGCAATTCCGCAGCAGCGGCCTCGAATAGAACGGCCAGAGACATCTATGAGTCTTGCTGTCGCAGAAGCCTGCGCGACCTCCAAATCGCTCCCCATCGACAGCTGAAAAACCTCTGTTAAGCCGGCGCCACATTGCCGATTTTAATTACAAAAACACCACGCTATCGATATAATTACCTATGTGGCGAGCTTTGCGGTAAGCCACCTTTCTGGAGCGAAGATGATACGAGCGGCTATTGTGGGATTGGGGTGGTGGGGTGGAACGCTGCTTGACTCCGTTCAGGGGAGCGAGCACATACGATTTGTCGCTGCTGCAACGCGCTCGAAGTCAGAACAGGATCAAAAGCTAGCCGCTAAACATAAGTTGGAATTACAGGGGGGTCTTGATGATCTGTTGCGGCGATCTGATGTGGATGCAGTTGTGCTGGCAACCCCACCCTCCGGGCATACCAACCAAATCGTTGCGAGTGCCAGGGCAGGAAAGCACATATTCTGCGAAAAACCACTAGCGCTCGATAAACATTCAGCCGCGATGTCCATTGACGCCGCCAGGCAAGCGCACGTGACCCTGGGTCTGGGATACAACCGGCGCTTTCATCCAAGCTGGATTGACTTGAAACGAAGAATACAGGCGGATGAGCTGGGCACGATTCTGCACGTGGAGTGCACGATGAGTGGGCCCAATGGGTTGACTGCCTCGAGCGCCGCGTGGCGATCGATGTCGGTCGAAGCGCCGTGCGGTGGGCTTATTCCCATGGGCGTTCACGCAATTGACGGGCTTATCGATCTATTCGGCGAAATAGATCATGTCTACTGCCAAAGTTTCAGACGAGCCGTGCCCAATGAGAATGACGACACCACCTCGGTGCTATTTCGTATGAAAGAAGGAATGTCGGCCTATCTAGGAACGATGATGGCCACTGCCGGGACTTTCCGCTTTCAAGTTTACGGCTCAAAGGCAATGGCACTTTTGGGAGGTTCCGTACATGTGGCTGGCCAATCTTCCCATGACAGAAGGGCGGGTCTGTTTGGTAGCTACGTAATTCAGCCTATCAAGGGTGAAGCAATCGCGCTTGATGTCCCGGTGTTCGACGTCAATCGCGCTGAGCTTGAGGCATTTGCTGTCGCAGCCGAAGGCGGTACCCCGTTTCCGATTTCGCTTCAGCAGATGCTCCACGGCGCTGCTGCAACCGAAGCGATCATCAGCTCTGCGAAGTCCGGACGCGCGGAAGTTGTTTCTAGATAGCAGCATTTTTGGAGTTAAAAATGGACCTCGGGAAATTTGGGCATCTCACTTATTCGACTCTCGTTCACGCCGGAGATACCTGGGATGAGATGTGGGAAAGCCTTCGAACATATGTTCCGCGCGTGAAAGCAAGAGTGTCCCCCAACGCGCCCTTTGGTGTGAGCCTCCGACTCTCGGCTTCGTCGGTCAATACTCTAATCAATTCTTCGGAGAAGCGGGCTCAGCTGAAGAAATTTCTCGCTGATAACGATATGTACCTGTACACGGTCAATGCGTTTCCGTACGGGCCATTTAAAAACACGATGGTAAAGGAACAGGTTTACGAACCTGATTGGGGCAGTGAGCAGCGCGCGAAATACACGGAAAACGTTGCTGAAATCTTGGCGGAAGTCGGCGCAGCGCACGTCAATCCATCGATTCAAAGTCCGCCACTTGCCTTTAAGCCGAACTCAAAGACGAAAGAGGCAGTCGAGTCATATGCTGCAAATATGCGGCGCATGACCGCATTTCTGCACCGACTCCACCAGCGGACGGGCCGCATCGTTACACTGGCACTGGAACCCGAGCCTTTTTGCTTTTTAGAGACGACAGCGGAAACCGTCGAGTTTTTCACGAAAGTATTGCGTTCAGATTCGTCCATTAAGGCGCTTGCGGAAGAGCTTGGAACGGACGATGCGGCGGCGCGAGAGATCATGAAGCGACACATCGGCACCGTTTACGACATTTGTCACCAAGCCGTCGAATTCGAGGACATTGCCGCTTCCCTGCAAAGCTTGGTCGACAATGATATACCTGTGTTCAAGCTTCAAGAAGCAGCGGCGGTTCGCATTCCGTCAGTCACTCGCGCGTCCGTGGAAGCGCTGAGGGAATATGCCGACTCGGTGTATCTCACGCAGACCATTGAGCGTCGCGACGGTAAACTTAATCGATTTCTCAACCTTGAAGATGCCTTCGAGGCATTCGAGAAGGATCCCACCGGCGAGCGAGAGTGGCGAATTCATTTCCATGTGCCGGTCTTCCTTGACGATCTTGGCGAGCACTTTAAAACGACGAGATTCGCGATCGAGGAGGCATTGGACTTCCACAAGGCCAACCCGTTGAGTGCCCAACTTGAGATTGAAACCTATACTTGGGATGTCCTTCCCGAACATTTGAAGACCGGCGACATCGTCGATTATGTCGTCCTCGAGCTGGAGTGGGTGAGGGGGCACCTCGGCCGACTGTAAGCTAACCGATAGAACCCGTGACCGTAAGCAACGGCAGCACAGTCGGCGTCAAAGAGTTGGGGCGCTATGTGCCAGCTTTTTTGTGATTCGGGAACAGTTCTGGGCGCAAGGCGGGTTGGCAGACTCTATATTTGGGCGGATAAGCAGTGACTTCGCCCAGTTCCTCTGCGGCATGCCACGCCCATCGCGGGTCGTATAAGGCGGCGCGTCCGAGCACAACCAGATCGGCCTCGCCGCTTGACACGATCTGCTCGGCTTGTGCCGTCTTACCAATGAGTCCTACCGACATGGTGACAATGCCCGTCGCCGCTCGCACCCGTGCAGCAAAGGGCACCTGGTATCCGGCTTCGAGTTTAATCTTCTGCCGCGGATCCAATCCTCCGGAGGACACATCGATGTAGTCACAACCGATCGCTTTGAGCTCTCGGGCGAATACAATCGTTTCCTCCAGCGTCCAGCCGCCTTCAACCCAATCGGTCGCAGAAACGCGGATTCCCATGGGCTTGCCGGCCGGCCATGCGGCTCTCATGGCCTTGAACGTGGCGAGGGGAAACCGCATCCGATTTTCGAGAGATCCGCCGTACTCGTCCGTACGTCGGTTGGAAATTGGCGACAGAAACTGATGCAGCAGATAGCCGTGGGCGCTATGTACTTCAACCACATCGAATCCAATCCGCTCTGCGCGGCGGATTGCCGACACGTGATCCTCGATCAGCTGTTCGATGCCCGACTTACTTAATTCTGTCGGCGCAGGCCACCCGTCCCCAAATGCCAGTGCGGACGGACCAACCGTTTCCCACGCGCCTTGTTCCGGTGTTAACGGCTTACCCCCCTCTGCAGGAGGTTGTTGGGAACCTTTGCGACCAGCGTGCGCCAACTGTAAACCCACTTTTGAGACGCCGTACGTCCGACAGAATTGAACGACTCGGCTTAGCGCCGATTCATTCTCGTCGCTACATAAAGCTGCGCAGCGCGGAGATATTCGGCCTTGCAAGGTGACGTTGGTCATTTCCACCATGAGCAGACCGGCTGCGCCCATGGACAGAGATCCGAGGTGCATCAAATGCCAATCGGTAGCCGATCCGTTGGTCGAGTTGTACTGACACATCGGCGACACGACGATGCGATTCGGAAGTGTCAGTTCTCTTAGCTTGATGGGTGAAAATAAGGCGCTTTTCAAGTTACCGTCCCTTGGTCCAGATTGAAGGGGAATAGTCGCAAGTCCAATCAACCGCGCGGTGAGACTAGGGGTAGTAGTAGCCCACTATCGCGCAGCAGAGGCTCCAGAAGAAAGGATATTCACAGCCGCCGATGTGCCACAGCCATTTCTTCTCCACTTTTACCACTGCCGCCGCAGCGATGGCAAGGTGGATGCACGCCCACCACGCGGCCGGACGCACAAAAAACCCCGAGATCAGACAAACGGCGAGAATACATTCAATGGCCATCGCCGTAAATGCAAAAAAAGGCGCGGGCTTAAAGCCGGCGGCCCGAAAAAAACCAAACGCTGCATCTTGAGCCGTGAATTTCCCAAGGGCATGCGGAATCAAAAACAGTCCGCAGATGATTCTTAGAGCGTCGAGCGCAGTGAGCGCGTGAGTGTTAAGCACTTATGAGCCACCCCAACATTGTAATTTTTGGTGCACCGATGGCGACGTCACTCAGCAATGCCGTGTCTATTTGAGTCAAGAACTCTACATCAAATCCGCGCCCCATTTTCAACCACCGGATCAGGAGATAATCCAGCGGGGACTCAAGATTAACAATTCCGCCGTTTCCGATATTCAACACATTATATCGGCAAAGTGGGCCTTTTTTGATTTCTGCCGATAAGAAGTCTCCGGCCACCACTCACGATTTTGCGCTTAGGGTGACCTTTCTCCCGATCGTCCTCGATGGCTCGCGTTATATGAACGGCCGACGCCCAGCGGCAACTGGTCCGTAATAGGCGTGGACTTCCGATGCCCATTGCGGATCAGCCATGGATGGCCAATTGTTCTTGCTGAATCCGGGGGCCGAACGCAGACGCTCTTTGTCGATATTCAATACAAACCACTTGTCGTCACGATCGATGGCGAGCGAGTGCCACGGCACTGCAAACAGCTTGTCACCCAGTCCCAAAAAGCCGCCAAAAGATAAAACGGCATATGCGATGATGCCATTGGGAACGTCCAACATTACATGAGTAATTTCGCCAAGCGTTTCGCCTTGTTCATTGACGACTTTTTCGCCAGTCAAGGTGTCTGCGGCAACCAAAAAACTTGGCACAGCCGCGTCGGGAGAGGGCGACGTACTATCAATAATTCCGTCGCGGTTTGGGATTCCAGCCGTCATTGCAAGCTCCTTTTTACCCCGATATTCGGATATAGTTTCTCATCCGTACACTCTCCGCCGTCGGCTTGCTCGCCGAAGGCGTGTAAGAGGATAGTACATTTGGGAGGTTCACGACAAAATCCACTTCGCCGACTCGCCGAACGTGGGGCGTCTTCGCGGTCGCATGAACAGCGGCGGGCGCAAAATGTTACCAATTCGCAGCCGACACGAGCCATATCATTGGCAATGCTGCCCATTCGGCACAATTATGGTCCGATGCCGGGCTCCGGCGGTATCAAGCCTCGGCGCTCAGGCCGCGGCACCATCGAAGTGCTTCAAAGGGGGAAGTGCTTCAAAGGGCGCTTCGTGAGAACGACGATATGGAGGAGAGACGATGAAAATCAAAAATAGCTCGATGGCGGCGCGATATGAAAATCCGGAAGTAGTTGATGATGGATCCTCGGCATCGTTTACCGCGCGCCGACGCCGGCTTCTTGCGGCGATCGTCGGAATAGGCGCGGCGTCGCTGTCCGCGCGCACGCGCGTGCTTGCGCGTACCGATCCCGGTCCGAAAAGAATTGATGTCCATCATCATTTCGTCCCAGGCTTTTATCGTGATTATCTGGTGTCAAACGGCGGACCCCCTTTTAAGTGGGACCTAACTGCGGACCTTGATGATATGAGCAAGAATGGGACGGCCGCGGCGATTCTCAGCATTACAACACCCGGTTACCCCTTTGGGTCTTCAGAATCAATCAGAAAAATTATTCGGGCTTGCAACGAAGAAGCGGCTAACCTGCGCATGCAAAATCCCGGCAAATTCGGCAGTTTTGCAGCAATACCGATTATCGATACAGCTGGGGCGTTAGGCGAGATCGAGTATTCGCTCGACACACTCAAAGCCGACGGTATCGGCGTATTTACCAGCTATGGCGATAAGTGGCTGGGAGACCCCGTATTCCACCCTGTCTATGAAGAGCTCAATCGGCGCAAGGCTGTCGTTTACGTTCATCCCACCGCACCCAATTGTTGCGCGAATCTGCTGCCGCGAGTGCCCAATGAGGGAGCCCTCATCGAGTATGGAACCGACACGACGCGAAGCATTGCGGATTTGGTTTTTAGCGGAACGACGACGAGGTTTCCTGATATCAAGTGGATATGGTCGCATGCCGGCGGAACGATGCCGTTTTTAATCGAACGGTTTCTGACCGGGGCCGAGGCCGAAGTGGTGCCGGGAATACTTACGAAGGGGCAGCATTTCGAATTGCCCGCCAATGTGCCACACAGCGTACTTAGCGAGTTGCGCAAAATGTATTATGACACTGCACAAACCGCCAATCCTGTGGCGTTGGGCGCGCTGCGTAAAGTGGTACCTACTACGCAGATTGTCTTTGGAACTGATTATTGGTTTCGAACTACCGCGGAAACAGCACAGGGCTTGGTCAGCAGCAAAGTTTTTAGCGACAGGGAATTACTGGCGATCAATCGAGATAATGCCTTAAGACTTCTGCCGCGCTTCCGGAACGTTTAATGCGCCTTGGTCGAACTCCAAGTGGCAACCAATAGATACACGACCAATAATACGGCGGCGCTCGAGGCCAGAGAGATATGAATGCCGAATCTAGCGCCAAGTAAACCTACGCTAAATCCACTGAAAGTACGCAACCCCATGCCGGCCATAGTGAATACCCCGATGACGCGCCCTCGAATTTCAGCGGGTGCGTTAATTTGCACTAATGCCTGAGCCATAGAATTGAATGCCAGTTCGACGAATCCAGCGAAGCAAAGAACGGCGACGGACAATAAGTAGGAGGAGGAAAGTGCGAAGATGATCAGCGCAACGCACCAACTCATCGCCAGGACGAACGCCGCGCGTATTGTTGGTGCCAGAAGCGCCCGGCTTTCCAGAACGATGCCCCCGATCAGACCGCCGGCCGCGTCGGCCGCCAGTAGCGCCCCATAGGAGAAGTCGGCTCGCCCGTGGCCAAGGCCGGAGGCGAAACCTGGCATTTGCGCTTGATAGGCATTTCCAACAAAAAATGACGCTGCGCCGATAAGAAACGTCATCGAATACAAAACCCGATGCCTGGCAACGACGTTCACCGCTGACCATAGGTCGCTCATGCCGCGCAGGGCCGTGGCGCTTGTCCTCGGGGCAGCCGGACGGCCCGGGGCGCGGAATAGCCACACGCATAGCGGCGCGTAGATCAATGCGTTGATGAATATTCCATATGAGGAACCGAAAAACAAAAGAAGTGCAGAACCCAAGGCCGGCCCAACTAGAGTGCCAAGGTACCTGCCCGTAGCTGCAATCCGCACCGCGCTAGCCAATTCTGTGGGCATCACTATTTGATGAATCAGCACTTGGGCCGCCGGACTCCAAATCACGCCCGCTATTCCGTGGACCACCAAAAGCGTCATAGCCCGCGGCATTGTCACGGAGTCAGTGATAAACATCGCTCCCCAACATAATGAGACGCCCATGTAAAGAACCATGCCAATTTGAATCAACCTGCGTATATCGAAGCGATCCGCCAATAGCCCAGTAAAGCCGGCAAAGAAAAGGAAGGGTACCCAGTGCGAGATGACGGCGAAACCGCCGAGTGCCGGCGAGTGAAACTTTTGATACATCACCCAATAGCTAATGACGTGCTCAATATTGTCGGCCACCATTGCGGCGGTGGCGTACGAGAAATAATTCCGAAATTGCGGATTCGCCAGGGCGGCGAAAGAGCGTTTGGACACCGGAGCGGGAGGCGATGTTGTTATCTTCAAACTCTCGAGCGCCATCAGGTAGTTGGTCGGTGTGCCAAGTGTAGCGTCGTCTCACGAGAAAACGTTCAAAGACTTATCGCTTGAGCGTCGGCCACCCAAGCCGGGGCCTACCGCGGCAAAAGATCTGTCAATGCGTAGAGAGTCTTCCGGGGAAACTTATCATGGGGATAGTATTTCGTGATTATTCCGATCTTTTGATCGAAGCGATCGCGGCAAAAGCTGTGCGAGCGCGGGCCAGCAGCTGCGGATTGCCCATTTTTTCGCAGCAGGCCGCAAATGACTTCGTAGGTCCGAGCCACCGCACATCATCGACGTTCTGCAGCGTCGGCGCGTCGTTTCGGAGCGTCGCCAGCTTCTTGAAAAGGAGCGCCAACTCGACGCGCCCCAAGAGTACCTCCGGCGGAAACTGCTCAATGTTGCCGTAGCGGCCTATGAGGGTCGCCGCACCCTTTGGCCCGATACCTGGAATACCGGGATAACCGTCCGCGCTATCACCCACCAGTGCGAGATAGTCTGGGATGAGTTCGGGGCTCACCCCGAACTTGGCGCGGACTCCGTCGGCGTTTCGAATGATCTTGTTTCTACGATCCACCTGCACGATGCGATCCGCACGGACGCATTGCGCGAGATCCTTGTCGGGCGTCCAAATGCATACTTTTTGAACGCGAGAATCTTGGGCGGCGATTGTGGCTGCGGAGGCGAGCGCGTCGTCCGCCTCGAAATTGGACATCGGCCATACTGCTATTCCCAGGGCGGCCAGGGCCTCTTCGAGCGGCTGGAACTGCCGGAAAAGGGCCGACTCAATGCCCTCGCCGGTTTTGTACCCGCTCCAAAGCTGGTTGCGAAAGGATTCGATCACGTGGTCCGTTGCGACTCCCAAATGCGTCGCGTCTTCCTCGATCATCTGCAGGACGGTGTTTAGCACACCCACAACAGCGCCGAAGGGCCGATCCTCATTCTTGTTAAACCGACGAAGGCCATAAAAATGCCGGAAAAGCTCGTAAGTACCGTCGATGAGATGAATGATCACCAGGCATTATCACCTGGCAAGCGCGCTTAGAAGCAAGCAGCACCGGCTCGAGTACCGATCAGTCACCGGTTTTACTATATAGAATTAGATCCCATATGTGAGCCAGGCACCTGGCGCATGTAACGTAAATGCCTCGATGAGGTCTGCCGAAGTCAGGCTTATCCTGTTTTTTCTACGGCAGCAATTTTCGGCCGCTTGATCTACGGCTGGAGCAAGGTGGCCGGCTACTTTGCATTGACGCTGTTAGGTCGCTCCCGTAATATCAAATAGTGAGATGACGTTGCACACTGGGAGGGCGCCTAACGATGAAGACAATGACAACAACCATCATAACCGCAGTCGATACCGTGCATCGTGGCGGAGCCATCATAAGATGATGCGATTCGACGGACGCTTTGCGGGGCAAACCGCGGTGATCACGGGTGCGGCCTCCGGCATCGGCCTCGCCGTCGCGCAAAGGCTCACCGCGGAAGGTGCTAAGGTCAGCGGATGGGATATTTCGGATGCGGGGCTCAAGGCCGCTGGTGCCTCTCTCGCACACCGTGCGGTTGCCGATCAATCGGATGAGGCCGCTGTGGCGAGGGCGACGGAGGCGACAGTTCGCGAGTTCGGCGCGATCGATATTCTCGTTGTGAGTGCCGGCATCACGGGACCCAATGTGCCGCTCGCGGAATATCCGACCGCTGACTGGCGGCAAGTGATGGCGGTGAATGTGAACGGACCTTTCTACGTCAACCGCGCCATTGTTCCGCACATGATGGCGAGAAACTATGGCCGTATAGTCAATATTGCATCCGTGGCGGGCAAGGAAGGCAATCCTAATGCCTCGGCATATTCAACTTCTAAGGCGGCGGTCATCGGAATGACCAAGTCATTGGGGAAGGAATTGGCGCGCACGGGCATATTGGTGAATGTGGTAACGCCGGCAGCGGTGCGTACCGCCATATTCGATCAAATGACGCAGGCGCACATCGACTTCATGCTGTCAAAAATTCCGGTAGGCCGGTTTGGTACAGTAGAGGAGAACGCCTCACTGATTGCTTGGCTCGCCAGCCGCGAATGCTCCTTTTCAACCGGAGCGGTGTTCGATATTTCCGGCGGCCGTTCCACCTATTAAGAAGGTACCGATTTGAAACTGCTTCGTTACGGTCTCCCAGGCAAGGAAAAACCCGGACTACTCGACGACCAAGGCCGCATTCGCGCGTTGTCCTCGGTGGTTCCCGATTTTAGCGTCAGCTCCTTGGCTGCCTCGCATCTCGAAACGATCAGAAAGGTCCCCATCGATAGTCTACCGATCGAACCGGCGGGTTCGCGAATCGGAATTCCCTATCAGGGCATGGGTAAGTTCATCGCCGTAGGGCTCAATTTTAGCGATCATGCGAAGGAGTCGGGACTTCCAGTGCCCTCTGAGCCGATAATTTTTATGAAGGCCACCAGCTGCATCATGGGGCCGAACGATGACATCATGTTGCCCAAGGGATCGCTAAAAACCGATTGGGAGGTGGAGCTGGGCGTCGTAATTGGAAGTACCGCCCGCTACGTATCCGAGGGAAACGCGCTTAACCATGTGGCCGGCTACTGTCTGGTAAACGACGTATCCGAGCGCGCCTATCAAATCGAGCGCGGCGGAACCTGGGACAAGGGTAAGGGCTGCGACACCTTTGGACCGTTTGGGCCCTATCTCGTTACTGCGGATGAGGTGGGCGACCCGCAGAACCTGGAGATGTGGCTCGATGTGAATGGCGCGCGTATGCAGACCGGCAATACCAAGACCATGATTTTTTCCGTTCCAACGCTGGTGAGCTACATCAGCCAGTTCATGACGCTCAACACAGGCGATCTCATCACCACGGGTACTCCGCCCGGAGTCGGGATGGGGAAGAAGCCCGCGCCCATTTATTTGAAGGCAGGCGATGTCGTGGAACTCGGTATCTCCAAACTGGGTACGCAGCGTCAAAACGTGATCGCCTACTCGGCCGTATAGGCCGCTAACGCAGAAGCTGTTTGGTAACTTTGTCGAGTTCGTTGCGGTCTATGGGGTAGCCGAGGCCGGGTACGGCAGTGCAAATGAGAGAATGTCAGCGCCCGAGGCGATGGCGACGTATTGGCGGCCTTGAACCGTGTAGGTCATTGGCGAGGCCTTCCACGGCTGATTGGTGTCGAAATGCCACAGCGGCTTGCCGTTCGCGGCATCCACCGCGGCGAAGGCACCACCCGTTTCTCCAAAAAACACCAGCCCTCCGGCGGTGCTCAAGACGCCAGAATAGTTCTTTTCAGGATTCCCTTGCAGCGGCAGTTCCCACGCGATCTTGCCGCCATCGACCGCGAACGCGCGCAGCACCTTCATCGCCGGATCGTCGGGATGATTCACTCGGCCGTAACCCCCATCGTGGGCTTTGCGATAGATCGAACAGTCCTCCACCGTCATGACGTAGTAGAGGCGGGTCATCGGGTTGTAGGATGTGGAATACCAATTGGTGGCGCCGCGTACCGCCGGGCAAGTCTCGACCCCCGCCGGCGTCGTTGCGTTGTTGGGCAACAGAATGGGGCGTCCATCCGCCCCTATGCCGCTCGCCCACGTCAATTTCTTGACCAAAGGACTGGCTTGAAGCAGCTTGCCATTGGTGCGATCGAGTACGTAGAAGAACCCGTTGCGATTGGCATGCAGCAGCAGCTTGCGATCCTTACCGTGAAATTGGGTATCTATGAGCACCAAGGGCTGGTTGGCATCCCAGTCATGCAAGTCATGCGGCGTGAATTGAAAGTGCCACAGCAGCTTGCCGGTTTTTGCATCCAGCGCTAGATCGCTATCGGTATAAAGATTGTCGCCGCCGCGTTTGTCGCCATCTGTGTCCGGATACGGGTTGCCCAGCGCCACGAACAGCGTGCCGGTCTGTGGATCAAAGCTGCCCGTGGACCAGCTGGCGCCGCCGCGCGGATCGGTATCGCCTTTCCACGTTTCGGACAAGCGCTCGCCGGCCTTCGGCACGGTCCAGAATCTCCAAACTCTCTCTCCCGTAGTGGCATTGTAGGCGGCCACGAAGCCACGGATGTCTTCATCGCCGCCCGACACGCCGCCGATGATCAGGTCGCCGACGACCAGAGGCGCAGAGGTGCCACCGTAGCGTCCAGGCTGCTCGGGCATGAGCACATCCCACAACAGGGCACCGGTTAATTTGTGCAGGCAAAGCAGATGCGCATTATCGGTGATGAAATAGATGCGGTCTGCGAGCACGGCTGCCCCGCGGCTGGCGCCCTTGGCTGCATCGCCCGAGATCCCACCCGCTGTGGAGCGCGCTCGCGAATAGCTCCATATCTCACTGCCGGTGCGTGCATCGAGCGCATAGACTTGGTTGGGACCGGTGATGTACATGATGCCGTCGATCACCAGCGGTGTCGTTTCCAGTCCGTAGTAGGGCAGGGCATGAATCCATTCCGTGCGAAGCTGCGACACGTTTCTTACGTTGATGCCATCGAGCAGACTGTAGCGGTTGCCATCGACGTTGCCGGAATAGGTCGGCCAATCGCCCGATTTCGGAGCATTGATCGCAATGGTGGCGGTCGGCGTGGCGATGGTGTCCCCAGCCTGACCCGGGCCTTCGGCCACGCCATGAAGGCCGCTCAGGTACGCGATCAGGTTACGCCGTTGTTCGGGTGTGCCGCCGAACGCCGGCGCGGCGACCGACTCGATCGGAACGACGTTGCTGTATTCCGCTTCGATCAGAGGCAGTAGTTTTCCATCGGAGGTCTGCAGCACCAGGCTGTGGGACGTCTGACTGCGGGCGAACCCTCGGAGCGATGAGCCGTCCCGACGCGTGACTTCCACCATGTTGTATCCGGCGGCAATCCGCGTTGCGGGGTGATTGATTGCTTGACCGAGCTCCGACAGCGTCAACGCGCGGCCGATGTTGGAGAGGTCAGGCCCTTGGGCGCCGCCGCGCCCCTGGGCGGTGTGACATTCCGCGCAGCGTCCCTCTCCGAAGAAAATTCTTGCGCCCGCCATCGTGTCGCCGGCAGGCTTCACGTCGTAGGCATCGGCATTCAAAGAATGTATGAAATGCGCCAGCGTCTGAACTTGTTCATCGGGCAAAAAAGAGAAAGACGGCATGTTGCCGCGTCCGCCCTTGATAATCGCCGCGATGTCGGCATCGCTTTTGCCACGCAGCTGCCGGTTACCCAACAGTGCGGGCGCACGGTCGGTGCCCTCTGCGTCGCCGCCGTGGCAAACCGCGCAGGTCTGCCCAAACGGCGCCGGGGCGTTGCCAATGGCTGAGGCTGTATCCTGGGCCCAAGTAACCACCGGCAAGAGCATGATGGCGAGAATCGCCAAAATCTGTCTGTCAAACATAGGGTACGTCGGTGACGCCTCGGGAGTTGGATTGCAATTCAATGCTTCTTCAGTGGCTTAGAAAATAATCTCAGCTCGATCGCGTCAGCCATGGCGGCATATCCAGTATCGTTCGGGTGCAGATGATCTCCGCGCTGCAAATCAGGCTTTACTTGCGTCGGATGCGCGGGATCTCGCATCGCGGCGTCGAAGTCGATGACGCCGTCGAACGCGCCGCCAGCGCGAATCCACGCATTCACGGTTTGGCGTACTTGTTCACCCGCGGGCACATAGTAGTGAGCCCCCTCGAAAGGCGTGATAGTCGCGCCGATGACAGAGATGCCGCGCGCATGCGCTCGCTCAATGAGCTGCCTATATGCTGCAATAATCTCCTGGGCGCCGACCCCTTCGGACGGAACGGTATTGCTGTAGCCGATGTCGTTGATGCCCTCGAGCAAGATGATTGCCGCGACCCCGGGCACGCTCAGCACATCCCTGTCGAATCGCGCCAGTGCACCGGTGCCGGGGCCGTTGTGCAGCAGACGGTTACTGTTGATGCCGGCGTTGACCACAGACCAGTCACGTGTCGCTCGATTGTCCGCGAGACGTTCGGCCAGTCGGTCCGACCAGCCGCGAAATTCGTTCACGGTGCTGCCGAAGCCTTCGGTAATCGAGTCGCCCAAGGTCACCAGCACGCGCCTCGCCGAAGGCGACACGATATCCAATTCAGAAATCAGCGCGCCGCTCCGCGCCAGGGTTCCTTCGGGTAGGGTCTGCGCCGCAGTGAAATCACCCGGCGCGGATATGTATTCGGAAAGGCGGTGGGCCGGCGGCGTGGTGCGCTCCGGCAGGTAGATGCTGATCGCCAGCTTGCTCAATGGCGGGATCTTCCAGTCGACTGCGTCGCTCAATAGGGGTGCTCCGGCCGGCACCCAGGAGTCGGGTCGGCCAGAAAACCTTAGGACATGATCCGAACCTGGAAGTGTGCTGCCGTCCTCGCCGGCGAGTGCGACATGCACGGCGCCGACGTGCAGGGGTGCATCCCCGAACTCGTTGCTGAGACGAATCCTGATGCGATTCGCCGGCTGCACGATACGTACTATTTGACGTACCGTGACATTGTCGAAATCAGCCGGCGCTACACTGGCATTGGCACTGGGCGCCTTGGTGGGTACGAACGAGGTTGAAGAAAAACCCCATGCACCCACCCATGCGTCTGGCCGCACGGCGGCTCGACATGTGGTTGCCATGAGCATTGCCAGTATGACAAGCCCGATGGCAGCCGAATCCCCGAGTCTCGTACGATAAGGGCGCATCAGGCGAAACTAGGCTGATTCCTGGTTCGTTTGACCCATTTGTAGCAGCGCAGCGAATTCTTCCAGAAATATTTTTCTGCAACCTCGCGCGGTTTCGAGCCAAAGTATTCTTTCACCAGCGACACCACCTGTTCGATGGTCGCAGTGCCCACGCTGTTGGGGTAGTCGCTGCCAAAGAGCACGCGGTCCTCACCGAATATGCTCATCAAGTAATCCAGCCTGGCGCGATGGGAGGCCAGGTCCAAAGCCACCTTGTCGTCCACGCGGTGCAGAATTTCGGACAATTTCACGAAGATGTTAGGCCGTGCCGTGATCTCCGTAAGCACTGTGGCGTACGCCGCGGACTCCTCGGCGCTAGGTTCCATCACCGGCAAGTGATCGACGATGATGCGCAGGTCCGGCACCTTGTCGTTGGCTCGCACGACGGTGTGCAAAAGATCCATGCTGGGGTTTGCCGTGTCGAGTACCAAATCGGCTTGTGCGAGCAGCTTCAGATTATCGACGACAGAGGGATTTTCCAGTTGCTCGGATAGATTGGTGCGCGCATTGATGTTGATGCGGATCCCCCGATACAGCGCATTTTTGTGGTAGCGCTCCAGATATTCCGGGAACTCTGGTTTATCGGGTTGCAGTCGGCCCACCACGCCGACCATGATCTCGTCGGTTTGAGCGGCTTCGAGCAGCCAAAGGTTGTCCTCGATCCAACTGCTGGCCTCCACCGCAATCGCACCGACGATGCCCAAGGGGGACGCCAGCGCCCGGTAAGGTTTAGGCAGCGAGATATGCGACGTGAATTCTTTGGGTCCTCTATATGGCGCACCCTGAGGGCGACTGGCATCAAATAGGTGAATATGCGAATCAATGATGGGGATATCCGACTGCTGCTGTTTGGCGGCGAGGCCGTACGCCGTCGTTGTGAGCGAGAGCGCGCCGAGACCCTTCAGTAAGGTGCGCCGCTCGACACCGCTCGCCACGGCAGCCGTCAAAGTTTCGCTCATGCAAATCCCCCTATGGCCAGACAGTGGATATTTCCAAGGTGCGTTTTTTCATATATTGTGACTGCTTTCCAAATGTTATGAAAGTCGGGGCACGAGCTGTTCATCGACCCCAGGGCTGAACGAGCGATAAAACCCGAAACGTAAGACGTCTGTGGAGGAGTGGGAAATGCAATCTAGAACGTCAGCGGCTGTTGCCGCGAGCTTGCTGGTGGCTGGTTCAATGTCGGTCGCCGCTCAGGCGCCCGGTCCCGCTGCGGCCGCAGCGACGTCGGCGCCGGCCGCCGTGCCGGCGCGGCGCGGTCCCAACGACAGCTTTCGTCCACGCGCGCGCCACCTGCTCTACATTACCGAGCCTGGATCTCTGGAAAAGCCAGGCTGGGGAAACGGCGTCGGCATCATCGTGCTGGATGTGAACGACGGCCATCACTTCGTCAAACGCATTCCGACCTGGGAATATGCAGGCAGCATGAGCCCGGAGCAGGTGTCCGGCGTGGCGGCGAGTCCCGTCACGAACCTCATCTACGTGGCGGCACGTGGGCGCCTCGCCGCCATCGACATGGGTACTGACAAAATGATGTGGTCAGTGACGCTGGATGGGAAGTGTTGCGAGCGGCCGCAGGTGACGCCGGACGGTAAGATCGTAGTGGTGGGCGGCGACCTGCAGGACTATTGGTACGAGATCGATGCCGTGACGGGCAAGCTCATCGGCAAACTCGACGCGCCGGAGAGTCCCAATTCCCATAACCTGAATCTGAGTGCGGACGGCAGGACGGCCTTCATGTCGCCGAACAACAAGGTCATGACCATTTCTGACGTCAAATCGCGAAAAATCATAAAGACCATCCGCTTTCCCGACAATATTCGAGTTTTCGTGACGAACAAGGATTCCAGCAAACTCTTCGTCAATAACAACAATCTGCTCGGTTTCGTCATCGCCGATGTCGCCACCGGTCAGGTGACCAAGACGGTGGAGGTGACCAGCGTCAACTGGCACGCGAAATGGGACGTGACCCCGCGGCCGCGCATTCCTCATGGCTGCCCCAGTCACGGTATTGCCCTTACTCCTGATGAAAAGGAGATCTGGGTGGCGGACGGAATATTCAACAAGATCCACATTTTCTCCAATACCGATGATCCGAAGGAAATCGATACCATCGACCTGAATGGTGGTCCCTACTGGATGACCTTTGGTCTTGATGCGAAGGTGGCATACGTGTCGTCCGGCGACATCGTGGACATCGCCACGCACAAGATCGTGGGGCAGATGAAGGATGAATACGGCCGTCTGATCAGCAGCGAGAAATTGCTCGACATGACCTTTGATAACGGGCACGCGCAGCGCGTTTCCAACCAGTTCGCCAACAGCTTCGGCGATTACGTGACGGCGGAGGCCTTGGGTGTAGGGCCGCATGTGACGCCGATGCCGGGGACCTCACCCATCACGCTTACGGGCGTAAACGATAATGGAACAGGTGTAAAAAAATAGCCGCCGACCAAGCCGGCCATTACCGTGGCGCGCCCCCTTCATCATCACCTGCGTTTGAGCCTGACCCTCGGGCCGGCACTATCGGCGATCGCGCTGATGGTTCAGGCGGCAAATGCCGCAGACGTTGGGGTGCCGGCGGTTGATTTGGCGCGCGAGGCCAAATCGCTGCAGGCGGTTTGTGGCAAATGCCATAATTTGCAGATCGTCACTAATACGCCGCGCAGCCTGGATGACTGGCGCGAAACAATGCAGGCGATGGTGGACCGTGGTGCGAGCGGTACCGACGATCAGTACGACGACATACTTGATTACCTGCACCGGACCATGACCACGATCGATGTTAATTCGGCCGATGCGGACGAGTTGGCGACGGTGCTCAACGCGTCCGAGTCGACGGTGAAGCTCATAATGGCGCGACGAGCGGGTAAGAAGTTCGCTGATCTGGCCGATCTTAAAACCGTCGCTGGCATCGACGCGGCCGCTCTCGATTCCAGATCGAGATTGATCTACTTTCAATGATCGCCTGTGCGCGCCTCGCCGGGCTCCTCTGCCTCGCATGCTTGGCGCCGGTGGCGGTCTCGGCGCTCGAGAAACCTGGCGTGACGTATCCGGTTTTTCAGTTCCCGGCCGACAAAATTCCACGCATCGACGGCAACGCCGATGATTGGGCCATGGTGCCTGAAAGCTATGTGATCGGGACGGATCAGCTGACGGACGATTCCGGGAACCATCCGCATCCCGACCCTAAGACGCTCAGCGTTCGCGTGCGCGTGGGTTGGGTCAAGGGACTCAACCGATTGTATTTTCTCTATGAGGCCACCGACGATTACTGGGACTTCTCACTGCCGGGGTTGCATAACGACACGTTCGAGATCGTCGTCGACGGCGATGCCTCCGGCGGTCCGTTGATCGACAAGGGCCACAAGGAATTCTGGACCCCGGAAGAAGTCGGGGAACCTGCCGCCACACCGGATGACCGCATCAGCAAAGAGGAGGCGCATTGGGCCATTCACGGTGTGCAAGCGCAGAACTATCACATTTTCACCCCGGCTCTGAATAAGGACTGGGCGCTGGCCTGGGGCTCGCCCACTTGGATCAAAGACTTTCCGTTCGCCAACGCCGCGTACGCATACAATTTCAAGCCAGGACAGGGCGGCAAACTCACGCTGGAATTCTGGATAACGCCGTTCGATTACGCCGGCCCGGAAGGTCCGCAACGCGCTGTGGAATCCGTGCTGCGCGAAAATAAAATAATCGGTCTGTCGTGGGCGATCATCGATTATGACGATGTAAACGCGACCACCTGGAATGGATTCTGGAACCTGTCGCCAAAACACATGATGTACGGCAACGCTTCCCAATTATGCGCATTCAGGCTGATGCCGCTGGAACCGAAATTCACCAAGAAACTCGATGCGCAATGGACCCACAGCATCGTCGACATGGAGCGTCGGTTGGTGGCGTTTAAAGACCAGTCGGTCGGGCGAATCGATGCATGGCATTGGGATTTCGGCGACGGCACGTCATCGACCGAGCAACATCCGCTTCATCAGTACGCCAAGCCCGGAAATTACGTGGTCGTGTTGGACGTGTCGGGGCCAGATGGCACATCGCGACATTCAAAGGTCTGGGATATCCAGCTGCGCCAGTAGGTGGGATCGTTTTTGAGACCGCTTCTTCAATACTGGAAAAAAAAGCTGAGATGAGTACCGCATATTGCGAATATTCTACAATGTAGTATAAAGTCCCAACATATGCCGGGAACAGGTTGGGGCATCGTCGACTACCCCGAGATCGGATCCGGCCTCGATAACGGCTGCTGATAACGACATAACGACATAACGGCGAGGGGGAAACAGGATGAATAAACTTATTGGATTGGGACTGTTTTGCGCTACGGCCAGCGCGGCCTTTGGACAAACCGCCAACGTAGCGCCCGCGGCGCAAGGCGAGGAATTGCAAGAGGTGGTGGTCACCGGCACGCTGATCCGCGGTGAAGCGCCCATTGGATCGCCCGTCTCGACCCTCGATCATGTCGCCATTGAGCAGACGGGCGCCACCAACACGGCCGACATTCTCGCCACGGTTCCCGCCCTGACGACGTTCAACACGCTGCCGATCGGCGGCAATCAGGAGTATCGCAGCACCGGCGCGACGGTACCCGGCATGCGCGGCCTCCCTGGAACGGCGGTATTGGTGTTGCTGGATGGGCATCGTCTGGTGGGTGACTCTCCCTTGCTGTCCACCGCCGATCCCTCTTCCATCCCGGCCATGGCCATCGATCGCATCGAGGTGGTACAGGACGGCGGCTCTGCAACTTACGGTTCGGACGCGGTCGCCGGCGTCATCAACATCATCACTCGCAAGAATTTCGATGGGGCGGAAACCCATGTGAGTTACGACGGCGCGAAGGGTTATAACGGCGGCAACGTAGCGCAAGACTTCGGCAAGACTTGGAGTGGCGGCTCGTTGTTCTTGACCGGCGAGTACGAGTCAAATTCTGATCTGAGGAACAGCGATCGGCCCTTCTACACGCAGGACCTCAGAGCTTACGGCGGCAAGGATGGCCGCAGCACCACCTGCGGCCCTGCGCAGAATTTCTCGATCAAGGGTGTTTTTTACAACGCGAATACGTTGCTCCCGCAGCCTGGCGCCGGAGTCACCCAACTGGCCACCTGTGACCCGGCAGCCAATGACTATCTAGTGAATCCAAGCCGTCGTTACGGTTTCGTTGGCAATTTGAAGCAGGATATCGGCGACAAGGTGCATACCTTTCTCGACGTGAAGTACACCGATACGCTTTCGACGCAACAGTACAACCCCGCGACGCTGTCGGTCAGCTACCCGGGATTGCCGACCGGCGTAGTCCTTCCGAACACGAATCCGTTCTTCATTGCACCGCCGGGAAATCCGACGGCGACCTCGGAAACGGTGCTGGTCAATTCCGCCGCGTTTGGCGCGCAGGGCGACGTCGTCAACGTCTACCGCGCGCGCTCCGGCATGATCGATCTGGGCGCCAGCGTCGACCTGTGGCACGGCTGGCAGCTGACCAGCGATTTTGACTATGGATGGAGCATTAGCACGGCGCTGAATCCGGACAGCACCGGCGTCAATCCGATCGCACTCTACAACGCAGAGAATGGGACCACGACTGGAACGGCGCTCGATCCTTTTGGCGGCCGAACCAATCCGGCTGTGGTCTCGGCCATCATGAATTGGCCGCTGCTGTTCGCCGCCACGCAGCGCCTGTATGACTTCAATATCAAGGCGGATGGCACGGTGGTAACGCTGCCCGGCGGCGACTTCAAACTGGCGGTCGGGGCGGCGAATCGGCACGAACAATACAGCGGCGAGGACCCCATCGGGGAACCCGGGGCCCCGGGGTTCACCCAAGACAATGCCCAATCGGCCGGGCGAACGGTCAACGCGGTGTTCGCTGAGGCCGCGTTGCCGATCTTTGGCACGCCCAACGCGTTGCCGGGATTGCAGCGTTTGGAGCTATCTCTGGCGGGCCGATATGACCACTACAGCGACTTCGGTTCCACGAAGAACCCTAAGTACGGCATCGTTTGGTCACCGATTCAAGATGTCAGCTTGCGCGGCAGTTACGGGACTTCCTTCCACGCACCGCAACTCGCCGATATCTTCGCCATCGATACCCGTGCCACGGCCTCGCAATCGACGACCTCAACCAATCTGCCGCCGGGTATGGCGCCGGGCGTGGAAGTGGTGGGTATCGCCGGCGGCAAACCCGGGCTGTTGCCGGAAACCGCAAAGACTGGTTCGTTCGGATTGGATCTGACGCCGAGCTTGCTGCCGGGCTTCAAGGCGAGCGCCACTTATTTCTTGATCCGCTATGCGAACGAGGTGGAGATTCCGCCGAACACGGCCGTCAATTTTCTCATCCCGTCCCTGGCCGGCAAGCTTTACACCGACAACGAGACGGCTCCCGGCGTATACGCACCGCTGACGCCTGCTCAGCTCCAGGGCGTGCTCGGCGGGGTACGCACGACCTACCCGGGCGGCATCATAGGAAACCCGGGAATCGCACCGATTTACTTGATCACGGACTTGCGGCGGCAAAATCTCGGCAAATCGGATATCGACGGTTTCGATTTCGACTTCAGCTACGCCCATCCGCTGTTTGATGGCAACCTCTCCGCCGATATCAGCGGCGAGTACTTCACCAAGTTCCAGACGCAGTTGGGGGCGGGAACCCCGTTCATCAACAATCTGACCAGCGGCTTACAGTACTATCAGAACGATGCCGGCGCGCAGTCCATCATCCCCATGCACTTGCGCGGCAACCTGGGCTGGCAGCAAGGACCTCTGAGCACCCAGGCGGTGGTCAGTTATACGGGACACTACCATTATGCGTATTCCGCCTATAGCTACATCACGGCGCCAAATGGGACGCCGACCGCCCAGATTCAGTGGGTGAGTCCGTTCATTACCGTGGACCTCAATGCCATCTGGAGTTTCCCCAACGAGAGCGGCCCGCTCAAGAACGCCAGGGTTCAGATGAATGTGTACAACATCCTGGATCAAAAACCGCCGTTTCAGCAGGTCACGGGAGCATCGGGCGGTTTCGCCAGCGAGTCTGCCAATCCGCTGGGACGCACATTCCGCATCAGCTTCGACAAGAAATGGTAGTCGATCAGCCGGTCTTGGCAGCCGCGTCGCGTTTGCCGGCCTTGGGGTTGAAACCAAGCGCCGCGCTGATGGCATCAGCGGCCTTTTTTACCTCGAAGGTCAGACCTCGCATGCGCAGATCGTCCATGTACTGCGCCGCACTTGATACGCTGATGGCGCCGACAATAGCGCTGGCCACATCTCTGATCGGCGCGGCGACGCAGCGAATGCGGTCTTCGTTCTCTTCAAGATCGAAAGCATAACCTTGAGCAGCGTACTCGCGCATGCGCTTCAGCCAGACGTCCATCGGCACGTCATATCCGTTGCCGAGACGCGCTTCGTGATCGTAGTATTCGCGCCACTGCTTTTCATCTTCGTCCAAGATCAGAGCCTTGCCCAGTCCTGTCGAGCGCAGAGGCTGGCGCTCGCCAATGCGCGAACTGATCTCGACCCGGCGACTCCCGGAAATCTTGTCCAAGTACAAGGCCCGCGAGCCGTCTAGCATTCCTAAATGAACGGTATCGCCGGTCGCGGCGGCAAGTGCTTCCAGGTGCTCGCGGGCGACGCGTGGCAAGTCCATACGTCGACCTGTGATGTAGCCAAGTTCGAGCAACTTGGGCCCCAGCGTATAGCCGTCACCACGCGAAAAATCGAGATAACGCCGTTCCACCAGCGTCGCCGCCAAACGATGCGTTGTGCTTCGAGTCAGCCCGATGGCGGTGGCTAATTCCACGAGCGTGGTCGCCCCGTCGGCGACGGCGTCGAGCACTTCGAGGCCTCGGGCCAACGTCTGCGTGCCGGCAAGCGCCTGACGCTTGACGGGTTTCTGCTCGATGGCGGCTGCCGGCTTATTACTCGGGACGGTTTTTTTTGCGGTCGCCTGCCTGCTGGCTGCTCGCTCGCGGTTTTTCGACGCGGATGTTCTGGCGTTCACGCTCATATCTTCTCCTCGGCGCGGCAATCAAATCTCATAAAATGAAACGAAGTATCACAAATCGAACAACAACGTCTGTAAGTTGCTATCATGCCTGTTTTGTCGGGTTCTGTGGCGTCGCGTGGCGCGGATAGGGATCGGATTAGATTGCAAAGGCACGGCCAGGGGGGGTGATGCTCGCAGCTGGTGAAACAGATCAGAAAACAATGAACGAGCCCGTGGGGCATACCCGCTGGGTTGTCATTGCTTGCACCTTCCTGATCGCAGCCGTCTCCTATTTGGATCGCAACAATATCTCCATCGCCGCCTCCTCGTTGCAACGGGAGTTCGGTCTGAACAACGTGCAACTCGGCACAGTCTTCAGTGCCTTCATCGTGGGCTACGCGTTCACTCAGCCGATCGCCGGCCGCATCGCCGATCGCTTCGGTGCAGCGCGCGTGATCGGGATGGCCATTGTGTGGTGGAGTGTGTTCACGGCGCTGCTGCCCCTTGTTCCCACCGGCTTGGCGTCGTCCATGGCCATTTTGCTGGCGGTGCGCTTTCTGCTCGGCATAGGCGAGGCCGTCATCTTTCCGGCCAGCAACCGGTTAGTCGCCAGTTGGATTCCGTCACGCGAGCGTGGGGTCGCTAATGGATTGATATTCGCGGGCGTCGGAGTCGGCGGCGCCAGTGCGCCGCCTCTGATCACCTTCATAATGCTCACCCACAGTTGGCGGTGGGCGTTCTGGTTGTGCGCAGTGATTGGCGCCGTGGCGGGACTGCTGTGGGCGCTGCTGGTCCGGAACAGTCCCGCGGAAAACCGCCTGGTCAGTGCCGCGGAATTGGCCTACATCAATGCGGGATTGGCGGTGCATGGCAAACGCGACGCCAAGCCCATCGGCTGGCTCGATATCATCGCCGACCGACACGTACTCATGCTGACGTTGAGCTATTTTTGTTACGGCTACGTGGCATACATTTTCTTCACGTGGTTTTTCAAATACTTGTCCGATGTCCGCGGGCTCAACCTCAAATCGAGTGCGCTATTTGCCACATTGCCATTCATCGCCATGGCCCTGGCATCGTGGTTGGGGGGCTTGCTGTCGGACAAATTGGTCGCCGTGACGGGACAACGTTTCGCGCGCTGCGGCGTCGCCGGCTTGAGCATGCTTACGGCGGGTGTTTTCGTTTTCGTCGCAACGCAAGTGGAGGATGCGCGCGTGGCCGCCGTCGTGTTGGCGGGAGGGGCCGGCGCACTGTACTTCGCGCAAAGCGCATTCTGGGCGATGAGTGCCGATATCGGCGGTTCGTCCGCCGGGTTGCTGTCCGGCATCATGAACATGGGCTGTCAGATTGGCGGGGTGGTCACGGCGGCGCTGACGCCGGTGCTGGCAAATTTGTTTGGTTGGAGCGCCTCATTCGCCATAACCGCCGCTGTCGCCTTGGTCGGCGCGGCCGCGTGGGCGTTCGTTGATCCCTTGCATCAGGTGGGGTTGCGCGCTCCGTGAACCGGTTATTTCGGCGGACTTGCCGGCGGGGCGGTGACAAATCTCACTTCAAAATAGGAGACCGAGCCACTAACTTTAGAGTACATGTGCGGCGTGTCAGCCGGGATGATGAAGACATCGCCCTTTTTCAATGTGTGGCTGACGCCGCCTTCAATGGTCTTGCTGCCGTCGGCAGCGGTGGTCATTTTTCCTCCGGTGACCAGGGTTGCCCCGCCCTCCAGGATCAGATGTATCTCCGACCAACCGGGGTGAACTGCCGCGGGTCCTGCCTTCAGTCGGCGAACCTCATGAATCGCATATTGGTCGGTTACCCCGACTTCCGCGACGGCAGGATCCGCCGCCTTGGCCACGGCTGCCTGCAACAGCGTCGCTAGTTGCTCACTCGATACAGAGATGCCGGGTGTGCCCGGAAATGAAACCGGTGGCGCAACTGGCTGTTGCGCCTGGACTGTCACGTTCAGCGCCATCAGCAAAGGCAAAGTTGATGCCGTGCACGCTGCGGTCATGTTCGCCATGGAAGCCCCTTTTTTGCGTTGGCTACGTGCAAGCCTCTGTAGGCTGTTGTCCCATTTGTTAGTATGTGACAGTATATAATGAGATTACCTCAAGCAAAGCCAACGCGCGCGAATAATTTTAGGCCAACGAGGGAGTTGTAGTTGTATGGCACGTCAAATAACCATCGGTCGACGGCAATTTATCGGCGCCGTTGCGCTAACCGCTGCTGCGGTAACGTTGCCGCGTAACCTCTGGGCGAAGACTGCGGGCAAGCGACTCGCCGGGGTTTTTCCCATCGGGTTCACGCCGGTCAACGCCCAAGACCAAGTTGATTACGACGGCTTGGCGGCGCAAGTTCAATTTTGCAGGCGCGGCGGGGTACACGGCCTGGCGTGGCCGCAGATCGCCAGCGGCTGGACCGTATTAAGCGAGGACGAAAGAATGCATGGCGCAGAAGCGCTGTGTTCCGCAGCACGCGGCGGGTCCACTGCGATCGTCATCGGCGTACAAAGCCGCACCGCCGATTTTGCCGAGACCGAACGCTATGCGAAACAAGCGGAAAAGCTGGGTGCCGACGCGCTTATTTGCATAGCACCTCCCGGCGTTGCTCCGGGGCCGGACCTACTGGCCTATTATCAAAAACTCGGCAAAGCCACCTCTCTGCCCATATTCCTTCAGACCGGCGGAGACTTCAGCGTCGATCTGGTTGTTGAAATGTTCAACACCATTCCCACCTGCCGATACGTCAAGGACGAGGCTGGCGAACCGCTGCAACGAATCGCCGAGATCAGGAAACGCACCAGCGATCAGCTGCATGTCTTCTCGGGGAAGGGTGTGAATACCATGATGACCGAGATGGAGCGCGGCTTCTCCGGTCACTGTCCCTTCGTCAGCTTCGCGGATGTCTATGCGTCGTCCTATGATTTGTATCACTCCGGAAAGACTCGCGAGGCCTTCGATCAGTTCGGCCGCATCGAAGCCGCCAGCACCATGTTTGCGCAGAGCGATGTCAATATTCTGATCGCGCGCGGCGTATTTCGTCCCGGCACCACTACCCGCGTCGCGCCGCCCGCTCCCGGTGCCGACACCCGCAAGCGTAAGGCGTCCGATCCCGAAGACATCAAACGGGAACTCGACCTGTATATGAAGCCCCATCTCAAGGCCTAGTGCAGTCACCCAAAAATGGAACCACATGGCAGCGTCCAAATGCCCGCCAGATCGATCAGTCCTGAAGCGATCAGCGTTTCGGTATGCCGCCGCCGAGCGGCCTTGCTTTTTTCTCCACGGCGCGCATCACACGAAGTAGGTTGCCCCCATAGATTTTGCGTATTTCGCCCTGCGTGTATCCTTTTTCCAACAGTGCGCGCGTGAGCGCGGGAAACTTGTCGTAGCCGTCCAGTTCCGGCGGCGTGCATGCCACGCCATCGAAGTCGGTGCCGATTCCGACGGCGTCGATGCCGCCCACCTTCACGGCATGATCGATTTGGGCAACTACATCCTGCAATGTTGCTGGCGGCACCTGGGAATTAAAATCGTTACGTAGCTGCTCGATGGCCGTCTGTCGGGCCGTCGCATCGCTTAGCTGCATGATGGTTTGATAACGCTCGCGCAGCTTTGATTCCAGAGGGCGGGCCGCGTCGTAATAGCGTTGGCTCAGGAAATCGCATCCGAAGTTGATCTGTATGACACCACCCTTGTCTGCGAGCGCCCTAATCATCTCGTCCGTCATATTGCGCGTATAGCTCGACAGGGCGCGGCAGCTAGAATGGGAGGCGATAATGGGCGCCGTTGATGCCTCCAATGCGTCCCAAAAGGTCCGGTCCGCGGCGTGTGAAACATCGACCATCATCCCCAGGCGGTTCATCTCATGCACGACCTCCTTGCCGAACGGCGTAAGCCCATTGTGGTGCTTGATCGAAGGATCGTCGATGTCGCCCTGCGAGTCGGCCCAGTTATTCGTATTGAAATGGGTGAGCGTCATGTAGCGGACGCCGAGATCATAGTAGTCGCGCAGCAACCGTAGCGAATCTTCGATGGCGTGGCCGCCCTCGATACCCATCAGCGCAGCAATTTTATGTTCTCGGTGGGCTCGCTCGATGTCCTCGGCGGTGGTCGCGAAAGCGAAGTCGTCTGGATGGGCGTCGATAATGTCGTGGCGAACCGTGTCGATCATCTGCAGGGCGCGATTGGCAGAGTGATTGTCTTTGACGTAAGAGGGGTCCACATAGACGGCGAAGAATTCCGCTCCCAAGTGACCGCTCTTCATCCGCGCCAAGTCCGTATTGCCGCCTTGGTTTGGCGTCGCAATGTCGTAACCATCGACCGTCTTGCTCGTCACGTCGTCGTGGGTATCGATCAGAATGGCGGTGCGCCCGACTTCAGCGACCTCGGCATCTGTCCCGCTATGGTGGGCGGGCACGCTCGTTGACCACGCAATCGTCGACAGCAGAAAAAAGCGGCGAAGCAAAGGGTGCATGTCGGATCTCCGGGTTCACACCGTGAGGGGCCGCATCTGGAAAACCGACGGCCTGATTATGACGTTCCTTGTCTTTTGTCCGTAGTGTGACAATTACAATTTCACGCGGAACCCCGAAGCGGATCGGTAGCCAATGGCCGAATCCCGCGGAGACATCCAGATAGGCGTCCCCGTGCTTATAGAGTCCTTGCAGATAAGGATATACGCCAATAACGGGGCGTCCAAATATCCTCAGTTGGCCGCCGTGAGTATGGCTTGCGAGCGTCAATTGGGCGCCATGCGCAGCCGCAAATGGAAAGAATGACGGGTGATGTGACAACGCTACGATCGTTCCGCCATTGGTCAGACCAGCGAATGCCGCATCCGCCTGGGCACCCATTGCTGCATTTTGTTCTGGATATGGCAACAAGTGTCCGCCCCTTGGATTCATCGGGTAGTCGACGCCGACTATATGCAAAGTCTCCCCGCCGCGACTGATCGTAATGTTTTCGTTGACCAGGAGACTGATGCGCGTCTTGTGTAGACGGTAAATAGATAAGATCCTGGCGAGATCTCCCATTTCTTCGTGATTCCCCAGTATCGCGACGATCATTTGAGGGACATTGCTTTGCTCCAGAACCCGCATTGTATCCTCGAGCTGATTCACGTCGTCGACCAAATCCCCGGTGACTGCAATCAAATCTACGTTGCGCTCGTTGATGGCTTCGATCCCATGACGAAGCTCCTCCGCGTCGATAAAGCGTCCGATATGGACATCGCCGAGATTCGCGATGCGAAAGCCCTCCAAAGCGGCTGGCAGGTCCGCAATGCGGATATCTTCTTGGCGCACGACAAAACCCGCGGTGCTGGTGAAGGCTAAAATAATCCCCGAGAGCGTGAAACAACCGGCGTAGGCAGTTGGCAGGTAGGCCGACAGGAATTTGTTGTTTCGCCAGCTGAACAGGGCAGTCAGCAACGTAAATGGCACGAGCAGAACCATTGCCGCGAGCATGCTGCCTAGCCACATTATCGCGAACCATCGCGCGACCGGAGCCAAGCCGCCGAGTTGCGGCACCATGAACCACCCAACATGCACGAATAGGGCGAATCCCCAAAATGCCGCAAGGGCGGAAGGTTCTCGCGCCGCTTGCCAGATGAGCGGCATGAATGCTCCGACAATTACGGTGAGCATCAGTGATGGTGTGAATACAGTAAGAAAACTCATCGCCGTTCTATTTGTCCGGCCTTCGTTTGAAGATTATCGGAAATGGCTTCCTCGCGCAGCTTAAGGTAAGTTGATGATTGTTGCCGTACTGTGTTGAAGCAGAACCATGGTGAAACGTATCAAGGTCAGGATTCATAGGCTGCGCTGTAAGTGTTGATGCGCATTACCAGACTCGGTCGTGGCTTGTTCGCTATGGCGGCGGCCTGCATCGCCATTTTGAGCCTCACTTACAGCGACTTCGCACCGATGTGGCACTCAGTCCCGGCCTGGGTTGCCGGACGGGAAATTTGGGTTTGCGGGACCGCGATTGCCCTGTTGATAGCGAGTGCGGGTCTCTGTATCGCGCGCGCGGCGCTGCCGAGCGCTTTGGCGATTGGTGCGTACTACGCGCTCTGGGCCGTCGCAAGTGCGCCCCCAATCCTCGCCGAGCCGCTCAACGGGGCCTCGTGGTATGGAGTTTGCGAAGCTGCTACGTCGCTGGCCGGTGCGTGGATTCTTTACGACACACTGCGATGGCAGTTGCGAAAGGCGGAGATGCCAATCGCCGCCCAGCGCGCCGTGCGGGCGGCGCAAATTTTGTTTGGCCTCACCTGCGTCTACTACGGATGGTCCCATTTTGCATATGCCAGTTATACCGCCAGCTTGGTACCTAGCTGGCTACCGGAGAGATTATGGTTCGCGCGCCTGACGGGGCTCGGTCATATCGGCGCCGGAATTGGCATCATGTTCGGGATACTTCCCCGTCTGGCTGCGACGCTCGAAGCGATCATGATGAACTTGTTTGGGCTTCTGGTTTGGCTGCCGAGCCTATTTGTGCAGCCGCGGCCCAAATGGGCAGGGACACCCGAAAATCAGTGGTCCGAACTCATCGTAAGTATTTTGCTGGGCGCCTGCGCTTGGGTCGTCGCAGACTCTCTGAGCAATCGCCCTTGGGGCCTCCATGAATCATAAAGCGTCGGTGCGTGAACGCGTTTTTTTTGAATTGCGTAAGGTGGCGCTTCCCGACAGCCGCTTCCACTACGATTTTGGCGAGTTCATCGCAGATTTCGCAGGCAGCGACCAGGCCATCGACGCCCTGATGGGGCACAAGTTTTATCGCGACGCGAGCATACTCTTCATCACGCCGGACAATTGCCTGGAGCAATTGCGCTACCGCACCTTGTTGGACGGCAAGTGCATTCTAATGACCACTTATTCGATCAAGCGCGGCTTTTGGCTGCTAGATCCCGCCCAAATTCCCGCGGAAAAATTACTGTATGCCGCGACTCTCGACGGCATGGAACGTGTCGGCGTACCGCTTACTCTGGCGGATATCGGGAACCGGTTTAAGTCTGTTGACTACATGATCACAGGGACGGGGGCCATCAACGAAGAGGGCATTCGATTCGGCAAAGGGCACGGTTTCTTTGATGCCGAGTGGGGGATGTTATACCGCATCGGCGTAATTACCACCGCTACACCCGCAGCGGCCGTCGTCCACGATTGCCAGGTTTTGCGCGAGACTTTGTACCCAGAGGTGTTCGACACCGTCGCCGATGTGATTTTTACGCCGACACGCGTCATCGAGGTGGTTGCGCCGCATAAGCCAACCTGCGGCATCGTCTGGAATTTGCTCGATCGGCATATGCTCGATACCATTCCGCCCCTACAGGAACTAAGAGAGATCGAACCGTCCCTACCGCCGACGCTCTGAAGTGAAACTCCAGCCGTGCGCTCTGTCAATCCTCGGCACGCAAATTCAGGAGTTGTGCATCGCGAAGATCCAGCTCCCGTTCGATTCGCCGCCGCGGTTCGTCCTTCAATTTTCCCGCTCTATACAAATCATTGATTTGCTGGCGTTCTTTGGCGAGAAGAAGACATTCGATCTCATCGTCGAGCTTGATAGTGCGCTTTAAATCGCCGCTGCTACGCTCGAAGCGGTCGACCACCCTTAGTCGATCCCGATAACGGGATTTGAGCGGGTGGACGATACTCTCTGGCAGCTTGCGTTCGCTAACAAGCTCATCGAGATAGTGGCTCGCCGACTCAATGGAGTGACGCCGGGCGGACAACTCTTCCATGCGGTCTGCATGGCGTTCTCGTCGACCGGCGTGCGCGAAACCGAGGGCGCGCATGACGGCGGGCAGCATTAGCCCCTGTCCGACGAGTGTCACCAAGATCACCGAAAATGTTAGAAACAGGATGCGGTCGCGATCGGGGAACGGTTCGCCGCTGGAGGTGGTGAGCGGAATCGCAAGGGCAGCCGCCAAGGAGACGATGCCGCGCACCCCGGTGAACGCCAATGCCACGGGCCATTGCCAGGGTGGAGAAGGATCGTCACGGGCCACCGAGGGGATCAACCACCGCGGCAAGTAGGTGGCGGGAAACATCCATACAAAGCGGGCGCCGATGACAACGATGCAAACGATGAGGGCCGAGACCACAAGGTTTGCGACCGAGTATCCATGGATTCCACCAATAAGTGTGCGGGCTTGCAAGCCAGTGATCAAGAACAGAAAGCCCTCGGTCAGGTAAATTAGGAAGTCCCAAAAAAAGATGCCTTGCAACCGCGTCGCCGCACTAATCAGCCGAAGACCGTTCCAACTGATGTAGAGTCCGGTGGTCACCGTGGCGAGCACGCCCGATCCGCCAAGTTGTTCAGGCGGCCAATAGGCGAGAAAGGGTGTGAGTACGGAAAGCATGATCTCGATGCGCGGGTCCTGAACCCAGCGACGTAGTCGCAGCATCGCCCAACCCACTCCGAGACCCCATAGAATCTCGCCACCGATAATTGCCGCAAACGTACCGGTCGCGTGACTCAAGGAGAAGACCCCGAGACTGACCGCGGTTATCGCAAAGCGATAAAGTATCAGCGCACTCGCGTCATTCGCCAATCCTTCGCCCTCTAGAATGACAAGAAAGCGCCGTGGCAACAGCATCCGTCGTGCAATCGATAGGGGCGCCACCGCATCCGGCGGGGAGACGATCGCGCCCAAAACGAAGCCCACCGGCCAGGAGAACCCCAGCAGCCAATGGCTGACCGCCGCCGTCGCAACCGCGGTAAACAGGACGCAGCCGATTGCCAGCAGGGAAATCGGGCGCAAATTGAATTTAAAATCTTGCCAACTCATGGCGACCGCAGAAGAGTAAATGATCGGCGGCAACACAAAGAGGAGCACGAACTCGGGGTTTAACTTCACTGTTGGTAGTCCCGGTACCAGGGCGAGCACCACGCCGGCAATAACCAACAGAATTGCCGGCGGAATCTGCAGGCGCAGCGCGACCACCGACGCCGCCGAAATAGCGATGAGCAAGACAATAAAGACTTGAATGGTTGCGGCCATAGCGTTCTTCCTTTTGTTGATCCAAGCTTCCGAGACGCGGCGGCGAACCGGTATCTCCCAGCGCTAAAACTGCCGTTTGCCGGTGAGCATCTCCCACCACATGCGCCAGTCGCCCATGAGGCTGAATCCGGGATACTTGAATGTCGCGGGCCTGTTGCGCTCAAAAAAGAAATGGCCGACCCACGCAAAGGCATAACCTTGAAGCGCACCAATCGCGAGGAGCCACCAGACGCGCGTGATTAAAGCGCCGACGAGCAACCCGGCGGCAATGCTCGATCCGACGAAGTGCAGTCGGCGCGAGATGTGATTCGCATGTTCGCTCAAGTAAAAAGGATAGAACTCAGCAAAGGAGCTAAAACGTCGCTCGTTGGTCATTCCTCTCTCCAATATTGAAGGGCCTTCAAAGTCGGTGCTTTTGGCAAGTCACGGGAATTCAGTTGCCGGGCGCTTTTCGAGAAGGGCGGTATCGAGGAGGGCGTTGAGCTGATCCGGATCTATGGGTTTGGTGAGATGGCGATCAAAGCCCGACGCGGTCGCTCGCTCCTTGTCGGCGGCTTGTCCCCATCCCGTGAGCGCGATGAAGTACGCGGATTTTCCCCACAACTCCCGGCGGGCAGCGCGGGCCACGTCGTGACCGCTCATGTCAGGCATTCCGATATCGAGTATGACTACGTCAGGCCTATAGCTCGCGCCCGCGATCAGGGCGGCATTTCCGGAATGGGTGACCTTCACGTCGTGCCCAGCGAGTTCCAATAGCATCCCCAAGCTGTCGGCAGCGTCGCGGTTGTCATCGGCGATCAGGATTCGTGCGCGGCGTTCCGTAATCTGCGCGCCTGACTCGCTCAAACTGGCAGCCGTAGGCGTTTCGAGGATCAACGTCCCGGGAAGCGTGATTTTGAATAGAGCTCCGAGACCCTCTCCGCCACTCTCAGCGCTCACGCTGCCTCCGTGAAGTTGTATCAAGCCTTTGACCAGAGACAGACCGATACCGAGCCCCCCTTCGGCAGTCTCGGTCGCGGCGTGCGCCTGGGTGAACATCTCGAAGAGATGCGGGGCGAGTGTCGGCTCGAATCCGATGCCGGTGTCGCTCACGGCAATGACAATGTCTGTCGGGTTTTTTGTAACCGCCAAATTGATTTGGCCGCCGCGGGGCGTGAATTTCGCAGCGTTTGTCAGCAAATTGGACAGCGATTGCGATAGCCGCAACGGATCGGCCTCAAGATCGACACGCTCCCCCGGTTGATATACCGCAAGCTTCAAATCCTTGGAATCTATCAGGGGACGCACGGTCTCCACGGCGGCAGCGATCAGAGCTGATAGAGTCACGCGCTCTTTCTTCAGGGCCAGTTGGCCCCGCGTGATGCGGGAGACCTCGAGCAGATCATCGAGTAACACTGCCATGCGGTGGGCCTGCCGATCGATGACCTCCCGACCCCAGCGTTGTTGTTCGGGAGTAGCCGCTGCCGCGCCGAGTATCTTGACCGCGTGTCGAATCGGCGCGAGCGGATTTCGAAGCTCATGGGCCAGCGTCGCGAGGAACTCGTCCTTGCGCTTGTCGCGATCTCTGAGTTGAGCTTCCGCGCTATCTCGGGCATCGACCTGGGCGCGCAGCTCTTCATTGAGATTGGCCAGCTGCGCGGTTCGAGCCTCCACTTCTTGCTGTAGCTGAGAGGGACTGCGCAGTTGCATCGCGTGCGGTATCACCTTGAAGAGTGCAAACATCGTTGCGACCGAGACAATTCCGGTAACTCCCTTGAGCGCACCGGCAAGTCGATAGTCCGGATGCCAGACTGTCCAAATCTCCATCAGGTGGGTCGTCCCACATAGCACTATGAACGCAGCGAACATCAGGATGATTCCCGGAAAAGGAATCTCCTTGCTCCGTTCACGAACCAGGTTATAAAGAGAAAAGGGAATCGCGTAATAGGCCCCCGCAATCAAACCGTCAGAGGCGACGTTCAGCCATAACGTTCCCGGCTGCCAGAGATAGCACATGCCGTGCGGCATGAAATTCGGCGATGAAAAAAGCCAGTCGACGTAATCTTGCATAGTCTCACCCGTCTTGCTGGTAGGCATTGAGATTCTAACGAAGCGAGGGAGCGGCCGGGGAAAAGGTCGCGCCAATGGCTGACCCTATAAGGCAGACGAACCCGCGCTGCCCGTGCCACGTTCGCCCTTCTGTGGGAAAGATCGTACGCGTCAAGGTGCACTCTTCGCCTATCAAACTGAAAGCTAGGTGGGTATAAGTACTTGAATGACCCCTGAATTACGCCGGTTGGGAATTTTCGCTCTGCTCGTATTGGCTGTGGCATCAGGATGTACATCTATGAAAAATCCGCTGCGCCCAGTGGCGCATGTCGATCTGCCGCGATACATGGGCGATTGGCACGTGATAGCCAACATTCCTTATTTTGCCGAGAAGAATTGCGTGGATTCCGTAGAGAGTTATGCGCTGCGCAGTGACGGTAACATCGACAACTGGTTCACTTGCCGCAATAAGTCATTCGACGCACCGATGAAGCGAAAAGCGAGCGCGCTGGCGGTCATCGACGACAAGACCAGCAATGCCGTTTGGCACGTCAAGTTTTTCAAAATCTTCTCCGTAAAGTATGTCGTGCTCGATCTCGATCCTATGTATCAGTGGGTGGCTGTAGGGCATCCCTCACGAAACTACGGATGGGTTATGGCGCGCGCGAAGACCATGGATGACTCGACCTATCAAGGCGCTCTAGCAAGCTTGGCAAGCCAGGGATATGACGTGTCGCGCTTCAAGAAGGTACCCCAGCAAGCGACACCACCAGGTGCCGTGAATTGAAGTCGATGCTGCGTTCAGGTTCGTGATCCGGTGCTTATCGTCCTTGGCATTGACGCCGCGATCGTAGCTGTTGGGTTCGCGGTGATGTGGTTCATATGCTTTCGCATCAAGAACTATGGCTTCCTGGATGTGACGTGGACACTCAGCATTGGCGTGCTGGCGTTCATCGACGGGGTCGCGGGCTCCGCGCCCCTCGAGCGGCGAATCTTATTCACAATCGTAGGACTGGCGTGGAGCTTGCGCCTGGGACTGTTCGTTTTAGCGCGTGTGTTCCGCCACCACCCGACAGAGGATAAGCGATACCGCAGCTTGCGGGAGCAATGGCGAAGCCCCGGCGCCTTCCTTGCGTTTTTCGAATTGCAGGCTTTTATCGCATTGATTTTCTCCGTACCTTTTTTAACCGCTGCCTACGCCGGCAATCCCGATGTCAGCTGGCTCGAGTGGGCCGGATTGTCCACCGCGACTATCGGCATCTTGGGCGAGGCGCTTGCGGACGCTCAAGCGCAATCATTCAAGCGACGTCGCCGATCGACTGAGAAAATATTGGATGTTGGATTGTGGCGCTATTCGCGCCACCCGAACTATTTTTTCGAAATATTCACCTGGATTGGATTCGCATTCGCCGCAGGCGGATTGCCCTTCGGTTGGACTTCGCTTGCGTGCCCGATCTTGATCGGTTACTTCTTGCTTCGCGTGACGGGCATTCCTCTAACAGAAAAGCATTCGCTGGAAACGCACGGTGATCTTTACCGGGACTATCAACGGCGTACCAGTGCGCTGATACCGTGGCCGCGCAAGGTCGCTTTGCGACAGTCCGCGCCATGATGGCGGGACGAATTCTCCCCACCCAATGAAAGATGCCTAAGCCGCAATTTATGTATTCTGCACTTCTCGTTTGGTGTGCGTTGGTGATCTTCTCGAATCCGGCGCTCGCGGATACCGTCCGGGCTCGGCACCCTCAAGGCTGGGCGCACGGATTTGTCGACGTGACTACACTGGAGGGGCAGCGGATAGCGGTCGGTGACCTATTGCAGCGGGTCAACAAGGGCGCGGTCACATCACGCCTATTGCTGAACTTCTTCGATGGCTCTGTGGACGATGAAACGACAGTCTATAGGCAGGACCGGTTCTTGCGTTTGCTGACCGACCACCATGTTCAACATGGACCCTCTTTTCCAAAATCGACCGACGTGCTGATCGACGCCACGCAAGGGGTGGTGCGGACAAAGGATGACACGGGAAAGGTGAGCGAGGCGCACATAAACATGCCCGCCGACACGTACAACGGCCTTGCCTCGACCATCCTTATGAACCTGTCACCCGGCACGCAGGAGACGACTATCGCTATCGTGATCGGTGGGTCGAAACCACGAATTGCACATCTTAGGAGCACGCGCGCCGGCAAGAAGCCCTTTGCGCTCGGAGGTTCGCAACGCGAGGCAAACGAATGGACCGTACGCGTTGAACTTGGGGGGATCGCTAAGGTAGTCGCGCCCATCATCGGCAAGCAGCCCCCGGATTACCACGTGCTCATCGGAGGTGGCGATGATCCGGTATTTCTCCGGGAGGAGGGGCCTCTGTTCGAGGGGGGTCCCATCTGGCACGTTCAGCAGGTGAGCGCGATCATTCCAGAATGACGCCCCTATCCTACGCGTATGTCATTCTCCCCCTCCAGTGATCTTTGCGTTACTTACTCGAGCGTTCCAACCTCGTAGAGCAACCCGCGCACATCGACCGGAACTCGTTGGACACTGCACTGCTATTCGGCGCGATTCACCGGGCAACAGTGCGATGTAGTTGTCCTGGTAATACACCGGCAAAACCCGTGCGCCGGCATTATCGAGAATGGTTATTTTGGTGGCCAGCGCTACTTGGCGACCTTCATTCTTGACTAACACATCGACTCGTGCACCGTCATGTTGCGGTGTGGAATGCGCGGAGATTGAAATGGGTTGTGGGCTCAATTCGCTCAAGCGGCGTTGACCGGCGGCGTCTCTGCTCGGCCAATACAGATTGCTGGATAGAATAGAGTGGTGAGAATCCGTGAGTGTCAACTGCACTAGAACAAGTCCGCGCTTGTCGAGCCAAGGCATTAGATCGAGCGGCTTCAAAGTGGAAACCGAGTTGGCCGCAACGTCAACCCGATCAAAACGTTCCGCCAGTGCGAGTCCGTCGAGCGAAAGGATTCGTGTTCGCAGCCTTAAACCCGATTGCGCCTGGCGAGAGATATTCGAAATCGCAAGGCCGAAATCGGGAAAGTTGAGTTGAGCATGCAGCGGTTCGCAGGCCTTCTTGACGGCGAAATAGGCGGCCGCGGTATCGTAGTCCGAGCTGTAGATTTGCCAGGTGTTGCTGGGCCACGAAGGATGCGTCATCCAGAGCAATCGACCGCTGTTTTCGGTCCAAAGGTGAGCCTGAAAGCCTTCGAATATCGCTCGATACGATACATAATCCATCAATTGGGCCTTGCGTTCGAAATCCTCGAGACCGGAGGCTTCGCCATACTGCGTCGATAGCGTCGCCATGAATGTAGCGACGTCTCCATTACCGCCGAAGTGCCAGTCGTGATAGGCGTACGTGTCACCCAGTGGCCAGCGATCGGCTTTCGGTATCGAAGCCTCCAACGATTCGAGGGTCGATAGAGAGGGTGTGCCCACCTCCACAGAAAACCCCCGCGCCAATTCCGTGAAGTATTGTTCGGGAGGCCGGTAGTTGTAAGGTCCGCTGGCTTGTAGGTTTATGGAGTTCGAGCTACCGGTGTATAGGCGAGTGCCATCGAGCGAACCGACCAATTGAGCTATTCCTTCATTGATGATGGGCTGCGGAACGCCCTCGTTTCGGCCGAACCACACGGCGATCGAGGGATGGTTGCGGTAGCGGCTGATCACGTCCTTGGCGTTGGCGAGAAACAGCGCCGGATCTTGCGCCTCGACCTGAAAATCCTGGGTCGATTCCCAAAAGTCGTTCAATATCAGCAGACCGTACTCATCGGCCAGTTCATAGAATACTTCTTCCGTATTCTGCCCAAGCCAATTGCGAATGATGTTGAGATTGGCGTCTCGATGCATTTTAAAATATGGTTCCAAGCGCGCGCGCGAGATGCGTTTGCGCGAATCGTCCATACCCCAGCTGCCGCCGCGTGCAGCGATGGGAACTCCGTTGACGCGTATCACCAGGTAGGGCGTCAGCGATTCGGTTGCAATGGGATGAACGGCGAGCGACTTCTCCCCGGCGGGCGTTAGAGATTGAGCCCATCCCCGCGGAGTTTGCTTGATTGCCTGGTGACGCGTGTCAACCAAGATTTCTCCCAACTCACTGCCCATCGTTGGATCGACCTCCACGCGACGCAGTCGACCTTCGCTGTCAAATAGAGACAATTCGTATGTCAGTTCTCGAATGCCGAAGGCAATGTCCCGGGAGTCCGATTCGACGCCATCAGCCGCAACTTCAATTCGAAGGTGGTAAAGGTTTGCAGCTCCATAGCCGTTCGGCCACCAAAGGCGAGGGGATAGCATATGCAGCTGCTGAAATTCGCGGCGATCGAGTGTTACTTCGCTTTTTCCCGGTGCGAGCCTTATCGCCTTACTGACCGCTACGGTGTCGAAGCGCGCGCTGAGAGTCGCATTCACGGAGTTCGCAGCATGATTTTCAACCGTGACGGTAATCGACACATCAGCGGAATCGGTGCGCGGCAGTGGCAAATGGGTTACTACATGCGGATCCATGAGCAGCAATTGCCCCGTGGCGGTCAATTCTACGTTTTGCCAGATGCCGGTATTGCGATCGCGAATGCCGGGAATCCAGTCCCAGCCCTCAGTGGCGATAAAGGTGGGTCCGTCAATGGCGAGATTGCCGCCGTTCTGGCCCGGCCCGGCGGCGACCGATTGTTCGTGCGGAATGCCCGGGTGCGGCGGCGGCGAGATTTTGACCGCAACGACGTTGCGACGCTCCGCTCGCAGCAGTTTCGTGACATCGAAGACACCACGCATAAAGGCACCTTTGATCTCCCCAACCCTCACGCCATTTATCCAAACTTCCGCCGCGTAATTGACGCCTTTGAATGTCAGCCTCAATTCCTTGTCCCGCAGATTGGAAGGTAGGTCGAATACGCTTCGGTACCAGTAGTCCTGGCGACTCAATGTGTCCGGAATGGCAAGATTGTTCAGGCCATAATCCGGGTCCGGATAGACCCCGCGCGCAATCAAAGTAGTCAAGACCGTGCCTGGCACGATCGCGTCATACCAACTCGAGTCGTCAAAATCGGGCTGGGATACTCCGTCACCGGCAACCTGGATGAGCGGCGCCGGGCACAATCGCCACGATCCCAGCGTCCAAATACCCTGGCCACGCGACTTCAGGCCGTCGGGTGCTGCTACGGGCTCCGCGGCGGGGGTGCTTGGCAGGCTGTGCGAGTGAGGCAAAGTCCACGGATCTTGCGGCTCGTGCAGACCGCGCCACGCATGTTCTTGCCACGGCCATCCCACACCCACTGCGTTGAATGTGATCAGCGAAAAAAGCGGGCGTGAGGTTGCCAATGAGCCAACCGATGCTGCGCTTAGCGCCGTGGGCACAAGCGTCCAGTTCGCCAATGAGCCACCAAAATGCGGCCGTGCAAAAGAGGCAGACGCAGGGGCAAGTTCCAAAGTGGGCTGCACACGCGATGTCATCGCGGGCTTGGCGTCCAGTTCCTCCCCATCCAAATAGAGGTGTGCTGCGGATCCGTCATACACCGCTGCAACGGCATACCAGCGATCATTCTCAAGCGCTGTACTCGTGTGCAGCGAAGTCGATCCCACCACGAACGACAGGGTGCCATCGCTCAACGCTATCCCACGCCAGTTGCCGCCAGAGACGTTGCCGATGGCCGAGACGATGACTTCACCCGGCTGCCGGCGTGAATTGCGCAGCCAACCGACGAGGGACCAGGGCGTCCCGGCATTTAGTAGGGTAGCGTCCGTCGGGAGAGGGCGAACTACTCCGACTCCTCCCTCGAGAATGCTCAGGTTGTACGGCCCAAAATTGGAAGTCGTTGCGGGTTCAAGGGGTTCCGCCAAGGCGCGGCCGGACCAGGCAAGGCCTGCTAGATACAGGGCAAAAACCGCTATGGCGGTGTGTAATCGTCCGTGCATATAGTCGCTCCCTCCCAAAATGACATCGCTGACATGGTAGCGCAGTTCCCATGAGGTCCCACTACAGCTTGGGCAACGGTACATTTCGGACCCGGCTCTTACTTTCAAAGTTGCTGCATCGCGCCTCTCGCCGAGCGCCGCAGCTAGCAGACGAACTTCTAGAGTTTCGTGCGCCGCGCCCCATGCGTATATCGATTCAGCGATCGACATATTAGGTTCGACTGAAAAGTTCATCGTGCGCAGCACGGCAAATTCAGAAACGTTCTCCCGGCGGCGCACCATGGAAGCTGACAAATGCTGCCTTACCTAAAGGGCGGTCATGCTTCGCCGCGAGTTTGCGCCGAGGTCAGGACTGTGCGTGTGCAAACCTTCGGTGGTGAGAAATGCCGATGGCGTCGCGCGCTGTGCATCGTCTGCGCAACACGCAGAGATTATAAATATCCAGCAGCCGGTCCAACGGGTATCCGTCGCCCCGACACAATCGTTCGGGTGCTTCCACCGTTAGCGGGACACTTACCATCGAGCGGCGAGTGACATTCATGATTTAACCTGCGGGGTTCACGGCCTTCGTCAGCACCCGCGTGGTCGGAAAAAAAAGGCGGTACTTTTCGGCATTTTTTCCAGGGAATGACGATTCGATGATTGATGTCGCGCCGCTCTCAGTGCTGACGATTGCGTCGATCTAGCCCATTGAATGTTCGGGATGATTGCGCGGGTCCACCGCCGATCTCGCATGTGACGAGGGAATAAGCTGTGCGTTCGGAATCGATGTCGAGCTGTGAGGCACGGCGACTTGTCGAACGGCGAGAAGGGTGCCAGGAGCGTGGCATTTGCAGAAATGGCAATACGAATTTCCCAACGAGATTGTTCAGAGTGTTGGCAACCTGTCGCATCGGGTCAAGAAGCGAGGGGACATGTAACGCCCCGGGGTTCGCCGTTGCGGTTCTGCGATTAAAAACAAATAAAGTAATTAATCGTTGACTCCGGTAATGAATCGGAGTTAGCCTTCGGCCAACATCGAACTGGACGCTGGTCTAGCCGGTGGGGGGAAGAACAGAGGGACGGAAGTCGGCAGAAGCACGCTGAAGCGTGACGCCGGCAGCCGTCGAACCTTGCCAAGGCTGTAGGTTACCGGGAGATTTACCATCATGTCGCATCGCAGGGAAAAACGGGCCCGTCAGGCCGCTCGATTAGCATTAATGACAGCGGTGTCATTTGACCTTTCACTGGTCGGGCATGCCGCGTACGCGGCGGACCAAACGCAATCCGCAACGCAGGTGTCGAATGCGGACGAATTGTCGGAAATCGTCGTCACGGGGTACCGTCAATCGCTGCAAACTGCGATAGACACCAAACGCGCATCCATTTTGCCGATCGAGTCGGTGGCAGCGGAAGACATCGGCAAGATGCCCGATAACAATGTCGCCGAGTCACTACAACGGCTACCGGGACTTCAGATCGATCGCTCCGGCGCGAATGGTCAAGGAAACTCGGTTTTGATCGACGGATTGCGTCAGAACTTGGTGACGCTCAACGGCGATGTTTTCCTGACAGGTAAGGAATTTTACGTATCGGGCGAGGCGTCCGGCGGCGGCGCAGGCGGCAACAGCCAATACGGTTCGCTGGAGACCATACCGAGTGAATTGGTGAGCGGAATCGACGTCATCAAGAATCCGAATGCAGCGATCACGGAGGGCGGCCTAGGCGGAACGATTGATTTGAAAACCGCCAATCCCTTGCTGGCCCCGAACGGCCTATCTCTGGGCGGCCTATTTCGCGAGTCGGACGCACAACGGCAAAATTCCAAGACTCCGGATGGCACCTTGGTCGGGTCGTTCAAGCTGAACGACCGCATCGCGTTCAGCGCCAGCCTGACCTATTCGGAGCTGAAAACCCACACTGACGAATACCAGGACGCCAACCGGAGCGGCTGGGTCACTTCAAACTCTGCGACCGGGCCTTACACCGGGCTGTTGACAGCCGCCAAGGTCGGCACGATCCCGCAGAGCTACATCGTGCCGCAGCTCGGATACCTGACAGACGTCAACGATGAGACCAAGGAGCGGGGAGCATCGTTCGATGTCGGCGTACGCCTCACCGACGCCATCACCACCAATTTCCTTTGGTTTTATTCCAGAGAGGATGAGACCACCATCGATTACTCAGACAAAGCGTGGTTCAACGGACAGGATACTAAGCCGTTGCCGGGCCTCGACCCCACACAACCGTATTCAATCGACGGCACTGGCGTTGTGCAAAGTGCGGTGTTCAATGCGTTAGGCGCCGAGACCGCCACGTTGTATCAAGAGAACATCGCGCAGGCGAATAACTTCCAGTGGATTACGAAGTTTGACGGCGACGGGCCGCTGCATGGACTCTTGGATGCGTCTTATGCTCACGCGACCTCGAATCTTCAGGCTGCGCAGGCGGACGTCGAGCATGGCTTTTACGCAACGGGCGCGGGAACACCCACTGCGCCCACAGCGCCCGGGTGCAACAACGGCCAGCTATGCCCCGCAGCCGGCCCCGGCAATCATGGTTACGAGTTCAGCTATGCCAATGGAGGCACCTCTGGGTTGCCATCGGTCAGCTATCTCTCTCCCTATGCCGATGTGCTGAGCAATCCGGCCTATACCACGTTCAAGTCGAATTGGGCGTGGGCTAATTTGACCGACCAAAAGAACTTTGCGGTCAAGGGCGAGGTGAAGTTCGAGCCGCCTTTCGTCACGGACATCAAGACCACCATCACTGCGGGGCTGCGTTATGCAGGCCGCGATATCGATCAGACATTCGGCCGCTATTTGATCAATGGCACGTTGGCCGACGGCATGGTGGCCGGTACCAATACGGGTACCCCCGCCGCCGGATTCGGGCCTTGGTTGTATTTCCAAGATCCCGGATACGGCAATCCCAGTATTCCGTATTCCACCGCTGTTTCGAACCCCGGCCTGGCCTCAACGGTGAACAATTTCGCAGTCGGTCCGATCCAGGTGAAAAATCCGTACACGGGCGGGATGACGAATCCCTCGACGTTCCTGCAGACCGTGTGGGCGGGCGCCGGTGTGCCCAATATGACCGAGCAGTTTTTCAAGGACGGCTTGAGCTCTTTCGAGGTGAGGGAGCGCACCACGGCCCCGTACCTGATGATCGACATGGGTGGTCCCAGCAGCCGGATTCACATGAACGCCGGCGTGCGCTTGGTGAACACCGATTTGACCATCAACGGCGGCGGTGCAAATCCCGCCGGCCCCACCTATTTCGGCACGGCCTCCTGGAATGGACTGGAGTCCAACGTCGTTCCGGTGACGACCAAGCGCAACTACACCGACTTACTACCTTCATTCAACCTGATGCTTGACGTGACCGACACTCAGAAAGTGAGATTTGGGGCTGCAAAGGTCGTCGCGCCGCAAGATCTGTATTCGCTCGGGTTAGGCCAGTCCTACAACTTCACTCGCGGCGCGAACGATCCAGTGACAGGCAATGCGCGCTTTTTCTTCGGTGGTGGTTCGTCGGGAAATCCCCAGCTAGATCCCTACCGCGCGTCGCAATTTCTGTTGTCCTATGAGAATTATTTTGCTCCTGGCGGTTTGGCCAGCATTGCGACTTTCTATAAGCAAGTAGACAACTTTGTGGAAACGGAGAATATTCCGACCTTGGTCAAAGACGATTTCGGTGGCACGACCAACAACATTACATTGCCCGTGAATGCCGGCAACGGACGAATCTATGGGATCGAAGTAGGCGGCCAATATGCCTTTGGCAATGCGGTGGCTTGGTTGGAGGGCTTTGGCGCCGCTGCAAACTACACTTACTCGCAATCACAATCGCAGCAGCCGACGAGCTTCACGACGCGCGGCCCCATACCTGGAGTGTCGAAGGATGCGGTGACCGGTACGCTGTACTACGAGAATCACGGCTTTTCCATCCGCGGATCGTATTCCTATCGTGATAAGGCACTCAATGATTCGCAAGTCGGTTCGACATTTGCTTTTGGCGGCAAGGTTTACGAGATATTCTCGGCGCCATATGGTCAACTCGACGCCCAAGCCAGCTATGATTTCAACCGGCATGTCGGGCTCATCGTATCGGTACAGAATTTGACCGACGCGGCGCAACACACCTACTTGCAATGGCCGAATGAGCCGTTTACGTATGATGATTGGGGTCGCCGATTCTTTGTAGGCATCAAGGGTAAGCTGTAACCTCCGGCACCGCCGCCGCTCCCAAGGGCGGCAGCGGTGCCATCGTTGCCGGTGGGCAATGCGATAGCCAATGAGCGACACCAGCCAAATCAACCGAATCGCAATCGTAGGTGGTGGCACGGCAGGTTGGATGGCGGCCAGCATCTTGGCGCGGGCGTTGCCGGGAAGCGGGTGTGTGATCACGGTAATCGAATCGCCCGAGATCGGCACGGTGGGCGTGGGCGAAGCCACCATCCCGCCAATCATAGACCTGCTGCGATTGCTCAATATCAATGAAGGCGATTTCGTCAAACATACCCAGTCGACGTACAAGTTAGGTATCAAGTTCACCGACTGGGCGCGCCCCGGACATTCGTACTGGCACCCCTTCGGCGCGTTCGGCACGATGATCAATTTGCGGCCTTTCTTTCACGCCTGGCACAAAGCGACGTCCGCCAACCTGGCGCCGCGTTTCAATGACTACAGCCTGTGCGCCGCTCTCGGCGACGCAGGAAAATTCCGCTTTCCCGATGGCGCCGCTCAGACGCCCGCCGCCGGCCTGCGATACGCGTTGCACTTCGATGCTTCATTGGTCGCGCAGTACCTACGTTCTTATTCTGAGCGGCTGGGCGTGGCACGTCTCGAGCGAACGGTGTCGGATGCCACGCTGCGCGAAGACGGATTCATCGATGAATTGATCTTCGGCGACGGCACGCGCTTGCAGGCCGACTTGTACATCGACTGCAGCGGTTTTCGCGGCGTGCTGATCGAAGGAGCGTTGAAAACCGGCTACATCAATTGGAGCGATTGGCTGCCCTGCGATCGGGCGGTTGCGATGCCAACCGAACTGCCTACCCATCGACCACCCTACACCGAAGCGAACGCGCTCGCCGCGGGTTGGCGTTGGCGCATCCCGTTGCAACACCGGGTAGGTAACGGCTACGTATATTCCAGTGATCACATCGGCGACTCAGCAGCGCTCGATGATCTGCTGTCCGCGGTCGTTGAAAAACCGACCGCGGACCCGCGTTTTTTGCGCTTTGTCACGGGAAGAAGAAAGCTACTGTGGAATCGCAACTGCGTGGCGCTCGGACTTGCCTCAGGTTTCCTCGAACCGCTCGAGTCGACCAGCATCCACCTGGTGATGAGCGGCACTTACAAGCTGCTTGAGCATTTCCCCAACAAGGCTTTTGCGCAGGCCAATATCGACTCATACAATAGGGAAGTGATCGAGGAAATCGAGCGAATTCGCGACTTCATCGTGCTGCACTATTTGACCGGGCGTTCAGACACACCGCTGTGGAAGCATTGTCAATCGATGCAACTGCCGGGCAGTTTGCTGGAGCGCATGGAACTGTACCGGCGCACGGGTCGGATTCGCTACAAGGCCGGTGAACTGTTCACGGATCTGAGTTGGTTTTATATTTTCCGGGGGATCGGTGTAACTCCCGACAGCTACGATCCGTTGATCGATGTCGTCAGCTTGGACCAATTGCAGGAAATTCTGAAGTCGATCGCGCAAGCCAATGCGGCCGCCGCCAACGGCGTACCCACGCATGATAGCTATTTCCCAGCGGGGGCGAGGGCTCGGTGATTGGCGCCAAACCCTTGCTCGCTGGTGTGGAATTGGGCGGCACGAAGTGTGTGTGTTTGATCGGCACGGGCCCTGACGATATCCGTGCGCAGATCTCGATCCCCACCGGAGAAGATTCAGAGGCAACCTTGGGCCGGATTGAAACCACGCTGCGTGATTGGCGCACGCAGCATGGCCCAATAGCGGCTTTGGGCATTGCTTCCTTCGGTCCGCTCGATTTGGACCGCACCTCGGCGCATTACGGTTCGATCAGCACGACGTCCAAACCCGGGTGGCGGAACACGGACTTGGTGCGTCGCCTGGCTAAGTTATTTCCGGTACCGGTCGGGTTCGATACGGACGTGAATGCGGCTGCGCTCGCCGAAGGGCGCTGGGGAGCGGCAAGGCATTTGGGGGATTTCGCCTACGTCACGGTTGGCACCGGCGTCGGCGTGGGCCTGGTGGTCGATGGACGGCCCGCCTACGGTTTCAGCCATTCGGAACTCGGACATATCCGCGTAGCGCGTAAGGCCGGCGATTTGTGGCAGGGAGCCTGTACGTTTCACGGCGACTGCGTCGAGGGACTCGCATCCGGCGTTGCGATCGCTTCCCGGGCGGGCGTGCCCGCGAATCAGGTTGCCGAGGACAGTCCGGTATGGGATTTGGTGGCTCACGCTCTCGCGCAATTGTTGCATACCATTGTGCTAGCCACCGCGCCGCGTCGCATATTGATCGGCGGTGGCGTGACCGAGGGTCGTCCCGAGCTGTTGCAACGTGTGCGCATCCAACTCGTACAGAGTCTGAATGGCTACTTGAAACTGGAAAAGCTCGCTGGAGGCATCGATGCCTACGCCGTGCCTCCGGGATTGGGACCTCGGGCGGGACCTTTGGGTGCATTGGCCTTGGCCGCCGACAGAGTTGGCTAGGCAATCAATTGCGCACGTACATGCGAAAGAGGACTTCCGGCCAACGAATGGCGGCGGGGGAATCATCCGGACCGGAACTTTCCGGTACCAACGTCGCGCGCGCCGGTGATCACAATCAGCGTGTGACGTTGCATGCGGTGCGGGTCAACGGCCCTGTGGCTCGTACCGAGCTTGCCTCTATAACGGGTCTCACGTCGGGGGCAATTGCCAACATCACCAACCGGCTTCTGGGAGAACAACTCATCCTCAAGGCAGGGCGTTCGCATGGGGCCCGCGGTCAACCAGCAACGAAATTTGTGATCAACCCGGACAGTTGCTTTTCGATCGGCTTGAACGTCGATCGCGACCACGTAACGCTGGTGGTGCTCGATTTTGTGGGCAAGGTGCGCGCCCGGGCCTCGAAGGAAATTCATTTTGCCAAGCCCGCGGCAGTGCGTACCTTCTTCCAGCGTTCAGTGGGCCTATTGCTGTCGAAGGCCGGCATCTCACGCTCCCGACTCATCGGGGTCGGGGTAGCGTTCCCGGACGATATTGCCCGGGCTCACCTTCCCGACCAGCCCGCGGACTATGCGGCGTGGGCCTCCGTACGTGTGGATGACCTGATTCGCGATGTGCTGGGGATTCCGGTTTTTATAGAAAACGACGCGGCGGCGGCGGCCATCGGCGAAATGCAATTCGGTTCAGGCCATCGGTACCGAAGCTTTTTTTACATGTTGGTGACCGCCGCCTTGGGCGGTGGTTTGGTGGCCGAAGGGAATTACTTTCGCGGCGCCAACGGGCGCAGCGGCGAGATCGGCTGGTTGCACGCCCGCACCGGGTCAGGGGAGGACAGTCAGCTGCAAAATATCGTGTCGCTGTCCTGTCTTTACAGCCGTCTTGCCGAACAGGGATTCAGGGTCGCCACGCCACGTGGCTTGATGCGCCTCGAGCCGGCCGCACGCCTGATCGTCGACCGATGGATTGGGGAGTCTACAGAGGCGTTGATCGAGTCTTTCATCGCCATCAACTGCTTGATCAATCCAGAGGCAATCCTCATAGGCGGTCGGCTCCCCGCGCAGCTCGTCGACCGGCTGGCGGCTGCTTTGAACGCTCGGCTTGCAGCGTATGCCGGTCAGATCCCGTCGATCGCTCCCGTCGCGCGGGCTCTAACGTCCGATGATGCGCCGGCGGTGGGTGCGGCAATTCTCCCATTCAGTTATACGCTTTTGCCCACTCGTTTTGCGTTGCTCAAGACCACGTGAGCGCGTTGGAGCCGCTGCGCGCCTTTCTGATCGATTGGTTACTGCGCGCGGCCTATCCGCTATGGTCGCGAAACGGCGTGGATCCCGCTTCCGGTGCCTTCGTTGAAGCGCTCGATCAGAATGGGTCGGCGCTTGCGTGGGCGAGGAGAGCGCGTGTACACCCACGGCAGGCCTATGCGTTTGCTCAGGCGCGCGCTCTAGGCTGGCAGGAAAACGTGTCGGGCATCGTTGACCGCGGTATGAGTTATTTCATCAGGCACTATCGGCGCACGGATGGATTGTTCCTCACCCTGGCGGGCGCCGACGGCAGCGTGCTCGATAGACGCGCGCTGCTGTACGACCAGGCGTTTGTGTTGCTGGGATACGCGGCCGCCGCGGTCGAACTCGACGCGCTCGAGAGCTGGGAAAGCCGGGCACTGGAATTGCGCCATCTCATCGCTGAACGGCTAAGCTCGGACGACGGCGGGTATCGGTCGGAAGAAGGAGCGATTGGCTACGATTCGAACCCGCACATGCATCTATTAGAAGCGTACATTGCTTGGGCTGAGATCGGTCAAGACACAGGCTGGCTTGAAGGTGTTCGAAGCCTGGCAGACCTGGCCTTGGCCCGATTCATCAGAACGGACAGCGGTGCGGTGGGTGAATTTTACCTGCCGACATGGCAGCCAACGCCAGGGCTCTCGGGCGGTAGCATAGAACCCGGACATCAATTCGAGTGGGCTTGGCTACTGCTTCGCTGCGAGCGCTGGCTTCGCTGCCCACCGCACGAGACTGCGCTGCGGCTCATCGCGGTCGGGGAGCAATATGGGGTGCACGACGGCTTTGTGATCAATGCGCTGCGCGATGACTTGACCGTCCACGATGCCGGCGCACGTCTCTGGCCGCAGTGCGAGCGGCTGAAGGCGGCTTTGCTGGCTGCAACGATTACCGGAGAGCAAAAATTCTGGACCTCGGCGCAGGCCGCGGCGAGCGGCATTCGCCTATATCTTGACACCCGCGTGCCGGGACTGTGGTTCGACGCGCGCTCGCCCAATGGTGCATTGCGCGGCGACGCCGTGCCGGCCAGCACCTTCTATCACTTGGTGAGTGCGATCGCAGCGCTTGATCGCGCCGCTGGTGCCCGGCTATGACCATAGATTTACAGCGATTGGCTGCGCTCCTGAACCGACGGCATTTTGCGGAGCTGGAACACGAGGCGCTCGAGGTCCTTCACCGTCATCCGGAGTCAGGAGTCGTGTGGCAATTGCTGGCCGCCTCGCTGACTTCGCAAGGCAAGGATACCCGCCATGCGCTGAGTAGGGCGGTTCAATGCATGCCGGAGGACGGCATTGCGCACAACAACCTGGGAAACGCGTTTGCAAGAGGCGGTCAGTTCCCTGATGCGATTGACAGTTACCGACGCGCGTTGGCTCTTCAACCGCAGTTCGTCGAGGCACATAACAATTTAGCGCAGGCACTGCTGAGCTTAGGGCAATTTGCGGAAGCGGCCGCAAGCTGCCGTCAGGCGATAGCGCTGCAACCGACTTTCGCGTCGGCGCACGATAACTTAGGCAGCGCCTTGGCGGCAATGGGGCACGTGGATGAAGCGGTGGCCAGCTTTCGCCGTGCGGTCGATATTGACCCGGAGTTCTTCGAAGCGCATAGCAATTTGGGCAATGCTCTTTTGGATCTCAGCCAAACCGAGGATGCCCTGGCGTGCCATCGCCGCGCCATTCAAATCAACCCGCAATTCGCCGTGGCTCATAACAACCTCGGCAATGCGTTGCGAATCGCCGGTCAAATTGACACGGCCGTTGCAAGCTACGACCGAGCTCTGCAAATCATGCCGACTTTCGCCGAGGCGTATTGCAACCGAGCCATGGCGCTGCGATTGCTGGGTCGCGCGCCAGAGGCCCGCGCGGCATGTCGCCGCGCGCTTGAAATCAGCCCGCGCTTTGCATCGGTCTTCATCGTTTTGGGAGAGTTGAGCGCCGACAGCGGCGATTTCCTCGAGGCAGAGCGCTGTTTCAAACGAGCCATTGCGATTGAACCCGAAGTGCCGGAAGCGTGGGCCGGTCTCGCGGGACTGCGCTCCATGACCCATGACGATGCTGATTGGTTGAAGAATGCGCAGACCATTGCAGGTCGGCCATTGCATCCGCGGAAACGGGCAGTGTTGGAATTCGCCATTGGCAAGTACTTGAACGATGTGCGGGAGTTCGAGCGGGCATTTGCACACTTCCGTCGCGCGAACGAAGCGGCGAAGCGCTGCCGGCCACCCCATGACAGACAGGGATTTACGCGAACCGTAGACTCGATAATTGGCGACCATGATCAAAAATGGCTCGGCGAGTCTCGGGTGAGTTCGAGCGACTCGAAGCTCCCGGTGTTCATTGTGGGAATGCTGCGGTCAGGAACCACACTTACGGAGCAAATTCTTGCGTCTCATCCTTCGGTCGTGGGCGCCGGCGAGCTGTCTTTCTGGGGCGCGGCTTTCTCGCGCGGACACAACATCGCAGGTAGTCAGCTGACCAGCGACTACCTGAAGCTGCTCCGCTGCTCATCGGTCGATGCGCTACGCGTAGTGGATAAAATGCCGACGAATTTCGCATGGTTGGGATTCATCAACAGATGTTTTCCGAATGCACGCATCATTCACATGCAGCGAAATCCGCTAGACACTTGCTTATCGATATATTTCCAGAATTTCGACACCGCTGTCACGTATGCCAACGATCTTGGCGATCTGGCCGACTACTATGAGCAGTATCTTCGGCTGATGCAGCACTGGCGTTCAAGCTTGCCTTCGGGCGTCATGCTCGAGGTGCCTTATGAGGATCTAGTGGTCAATCTGGAGTCCTGGAGCCGCAGGATGGTCGAGTTCATCGGATTGCCGTGGGATGCAAAATGCTTGGATTTCCATCAAACGAAGCGGGTGGTGCTCACCGCGAGTAAGTGGCAGGTGCGGCAAAAAATAAACGCAGCAGTGGGCCGATGGCGCAACTATGAGAAGCAACTGGGGCCGTTGCGGCGGCTTGCTAGCGACGCGACGGGCGTGCGGTCGAATTGCGAATGATCAGCTCATGATTCAGCAGGTGCCGCGGGATTCTCTCGGGCCAGCCATTGCGGCGCGGCTCCATGCGAATGATCATGTCGGCTGCGAGTCTGGCCATTTCCGCCACGGGTTGTCTGACGGTGGTGAGCTCGGGCCAAATCATTCGAGCGACCGGCGCATCATCGAACCCCGCGACGGATAATTGCCGTGGCAATTCAAGATCGAATTTTCGCGCCATCGAAATCACTGCGGCTGCCATGTCATCATTGCTGGCAAAAATGGCCGTGGGCGTCTCGGCGGCGCGCAGCATGCGCTCGGCACAAATGAGTCCGTCCGCGAAAACGAAATTGCCGGTTTGAACCAGCGAGGAGTCGACCGGCAAATTGTGAGCACGCATCTCGTCCACAAAGCCCAAGTAGCGTTGCTCCGTGGCGCCGTGATTGGGCCGACCCAAGATGAAGCCGATACGCCTGTGCCCAAGTTTTACCAGGTGTGCGGTTATTTGACGCGAGGCGGCGTAATCGTCGATCCCAATCGACGGAGAGGTGCTGACGTTGTACTTTGGAGCGACTCGCACGATGGGGATTGATGCTTCCCGTAACCTATCAAGGACGAGCGCTTGGTCGCTGAGTGGCGGCAGCAGAATGACGCCCTCAAGCCGTAGTTGTCCCAGCAAAGTGTCGATCTGCTTTTCGATTTCCGGGCTATCCACATCCCAAGGCTCTACCATCAAGTGGATGCTGGATTCCCGGCACCTCTCCACGGCGCCCGCCTGAAAATCGCTCAAATAGTCCCCGGGTCGATCGCAGAATAGCCCGATCAGGAACGAACGATTGCTCGCTAGGCCGCGAGCATTCAGATTCGGTCGGTAGTTCAGTTGTTCAATCGCGTCAAGAATTCGAGCGCGGGTGTCGGATCGAACAGTCGGCTCATTGTTGATGACTCGCGACACCGTTTTGGGCGAAACCTGGGCCAAGTCCGCGACTTCCTGAATGGTTACAGACGGTAGATTCAAAGCCATGCGCCCATATTAGCGAGTCGTGGCGCGGTTACACTCAAGAACCGGTGTACTGCCCTTGTTCGTCAATTGCACATTTGAAATGGAAATAGCGAACCGGCCGTCGGTTTCAATGGCCAGCGGAATAGCCACTTCCCTCAAGTCGGCGGCTTGATTTGCAAGGCAGGAAAGCGGGATCGACATATTGCGCCATTCGCCGGGTGTCGAATCTTTAAAGGATTTCGTTAGATCCAACATCGGGTTGAGAGACGAGCCGAGCTTGACACTCTGGTGCGGCGGGTCGTCAACCCGGTAGCGCAGTTCAATCGAGGCTCCCCGCGCGGCGGCCGATCGCAAATCCAGCGGACGCCCGGACATGCGCAGGGTGCCGGTGCCGGCACCGCTCCAAATCGCTTTCGCGGCGCCGTTGGCGCCGGTCAGCTGCACGGTGACCGCGCTGTTGGGGCTGGCCTGTCGCGTGGTCGTGAGGTGAACCTCGTCGCCGCCGTCCGCAACGAAGATGGACCATGGTGCGATGGCATGGCCGGCGTGGAACAGGCTGCCGATGGGCGCGCGCCAATGCTGGGGTATCGCAGGATTCTCCGACAATGGCCCTGATGATATTTTGTGTTCGTAATCAAGCCCCCAGCCACGCGCGTATATCGCGCCGGCGACATTGCCGGAAGCCTGGTAGGTGACCGGCATTGCGGTATTAGGCCAGGAAAATGGCAGGCGACCAGTGAAATCATACTCAGGGACGTGGCCCGATTTGAACAGGACATCGGCGACTCCGTTGCCTTGGCTGCCAGGCAGCCACGCGGCGACGAAAGCATCTGACGCGTTGATCTCTGGATTCACCCACATGGGACGTCCCGACAAAAACAGCGTGACCGTCGTAATTCCCGCGGCTTGCAATCGACGCAGCAGCAACAACTCATGCTTATCGTTCGGCGAGAATTCCAGGGTTTCTCGGTCACCCTCGAACTCCGCATAAGGCTTCTCACCGAATACGACGATGGCGACCTGCGGTTTCTTCAGGTACTTACCTTCCGTGCTGAACTCGACCGAGCCGCCAGCCGCCTTCACTGCTTCCTTGATGCCTGCATAGATGGAAACTGCCTTGGGGAAATCCGCATTTCGGTTGTGATCGCCTTGCCAATCGATGGTCCATCCACCCGATTGATCCGCAATGGAGTCGGCCGCATCGCCGGCAACCAGAACTGTGGCGCGGGGATTCAGCGGCAACGTGTCATGATCGTTCTTTAGAAGCACAAGTGATTTGCGTACCGCTTCTCGAGCCAAATCTCGATGCGCGTCGCTTCCTAGCTCGGCCAAGTCACTTCGTTCCGAGGGCGCGGGGCGCTTGAAAATTCCGGCAAGTGCTTTGACTCGCAAAATTCGCGTCACGGCATCGTCAATACGGTCTTGTGGAATTTCACCTGAGCGCACTTGCACCAGCGTATTTTGAAATAGCTGCTTCCAACCATCTGGCGCCATCAGCATGTCTACTCCGGCAAGGATTGCGGCTGCACAGCGATATTTCGAGCAGCCCTCGATTTGCTCATGCGCGTTCCAATCGCCGACCACGAACCCATCGAAGCCGAGCCGCTGCTTCAAAATGTCGGTGAGCAAATAGCGATTGTCGTGCGACTTCAAGCCATTCCAGCTGTTGTATGAAGCCATGACGATCATGGCGCCAGCCTGTATTGCCGCCGGGTATCCCACCGCGTGTATCGACGCCAATTCACTTTCTGAAATTCTGGTGTCCCCCTGATCACGCCCCGCAAGCGTGCCGCCGTCTCCGACAAAGTGTTTCACCGACGAGAGAGTGTGCCCGGATGACATGAACTGGGCCGTGCCGAGCTGACCCTGGAGTCCCGTGACCATTTGCGCCGCGTATTCGGCAACGAGCGTGGGGGATTCGGAGTAGCTTTCGTAAGCTCTACCCCAGCGGGCGTCGCGCGCCACCGCGACGGTCGGCGCAAAAGTCCAGTCGATTCCGACCGCCGAAACTTCTGCGGCGGTCGCTTCGCCGATTCGGCGCATGAGCTCCGGATCGTGAGCGGCACCTAGGGCCACGTTGTGGGGAAAAATCGTGGCGCCCAACAGTTTGGCGTTGCCGTGAACCGCGTCAATTCCAAAGATGATGGGAATTGAGGCGTGCGGGCCGCCGTTGTGGAGAGACTCCCGATAGAAATCATCTACCAAATGCAGCCATGCCTGCGCGGTAGCTCGAACGTTGCGACCTGGGGCCGCATTTCCGCCCGCCAGAATTGATCCGAGCTTGTAAGTGCGAAGATCCGCCGGCGATATGAAGTCGATGTCGGCCTGTATCATCTGGCCGATCTTTTCCTCCAGACTCATTTGGCTCAAAAGCTGCGCGACAAAGCTCTCCACCGCGGGATCGATCGAAGTGTGAGCGAGTGCTGGCCATAGCTCGGGATGTGGAATAATCGCCGGCACCTCGGCATGAGCGGGGTCAATGACCGCCGACGTTAGGAGAGCAATTGGCAGAATTATCCGTATGCATCGGGACAAAGGCATCTCCAAGCAGCCGCACAGGTCGGGAATCGACTAACCGACTCTTTTTAAAGAGGTTTTCAAGCGTCACAAGGCGTCAAGAGCATCGCCGGCGGCTGGCAATGCAATTCCGCGCCTCAGATTAGAGGCAAAAATGTCAGCGCTGTCAATGCCTGTTTCTATAGCGCTTGAGCCCGCCTCGGCGACTTTGAGCATCCTCGATTGGTCGGTAGTCGCTTGTTACTCCGCGGGGTTGGTGGTGCTGGGTGTCTTGGTATCGCGCCGCCGCGTAGGCGCGGTCGATTATTTCTTGGCTGCTCGCGCGACTCGCTGGCCGGCGATCGGACTGGCGCTGTTCGCGTCGAACATGTCCTCCACCGCTTTAGTGGGCTTGGCGGGCGGCGCTTATTCGGTGGGTTTATCGGTTTACAACTACGAGTGGAGCGCCAATTTCATTCTGGTATTTTTTTGCGTGTTCCTGCTGCCCTACATCATTCGCAGTCAGACCTTCACGATGCCGGAGTTTCTCGAGCATCGATACGATCGTCGCGCTCGACTTCACTTTGCACTACTCACGCTGCTGCTGAACATCTTCGTGGATTCCGCCGCCATTCTTTACAGCGGATCGCTGGTCGGTCAGGTGTTGCTGCCTGGATGGCCGCTGTGGCTCATCGTGGCGATACTGGCGGGCGCTGCGGGTCTGTACACTGTTCTCGGCGGTTTACGTGCTGTAATTTATACTGAAGCGGTGCAAGCGATTGTGTTGCTTACCGGAGCGACGCTGATTTCGATTGGTGCGTTTCGCCGTGCAGGAGGGTGGCACTCGGTCATGAGCGGCGTGGATCCCGCGTTCATTTCCCTGATAAGACCCTTGAACGATCCGGGCGTGCCTTGGCCCGGATTGCTATTTGGAATCCCGCTTTTGGGCTTTTATTACTGGTGCACCAATCAATCGATCGTGCAGCGTATGTTATCGGCAAAGAATATCGATCATGCGCGGTGGGGCGCGCTGTTTGCCGGATTGCTAAAGCTACCGATACTTTTCCTCATCGTGCTCCCTGGAACTTGCGCACTGGTGCTGTTTCCTCACCTACCGCGGGCCGACATGGTGTATCCAAACTTGATTACCCGGGTCTTGCCTTCAGGTCTGATCGGGCTGGTTGTATCGGGTTTTGTAGCGGCAACCATGGTGTCGATCGCATCGATGCTCAATTCGGCCTCCACCCTCATCACCATGGACGTCGTGAAGCAATTCCGCCCTTTGCTTTCGGACGTTCAAGTCGTGCGTATTGGAAAGTCGAGTACCGCCGTGCTTTTCGTCATCGCGATCGCGTGGGCGCCGCAGCTGCAATTTTTGCCGTCGCTATGGCAGTACCTGCAGGCTGTTCTCTCCTACGCAGTGCCGCCGATCGTCGCCGTATTTTTGGCAGGGATGTTTTGGCGCGGCGCGAACGCAGACGGTGCCGCCGCCGCCATGCGCTGGGGGTCCGTCGCCGGCCTTGCGTTTTTCATGGTCAACGTCGTGTTCGGCTGGACTCATCTGCATTTCTTGTATGTAGCGCCTATTCTCACTACCTTCGACCTAGTCGTCATTGGCGCCGTGAGCACTGCGCGTAAGGTAGAAATTTCGGCTTCCAGCGCGGCTACCATGTGGACGAGCGATTTCAGCAAGTTAGAGCATTTGCGTTTGCGCCTCACGCCCGCGTGGCAGGATTATCGAGTCCAGTCGGCGGTGCTGTTGGCTCTGACGGGCATTGTCGTATACCTGTTTAGATGAGGCTGCAGAAGCG